>Ga0065711_1011306_pt1 | contig 10972 bp, 8 predicted proteins | sample Hoacrofraction12_FD_59098 | JGI IMG/M metagenome (GOLD analysis project Ga0065711, IMG submission 59098) | Hoatzin crop microbial communities from Cojedes, Venezuela - Epithelial fraction 12 v2 (version 2) | ecosystem: Host-associated > Birds > Digestive system > Esophagus > Crop | place... | reverse complement strand
CCTCTCCTGTCCTCCAGGACCTCTCAAAGATGATGGAGAGTGGCTCAGCAATGACATCCGCCAGCTCCCTCAGCACTCGTGTGTGCATTCCATCGGGGCCCATGGATTTGTGGGCGTCCAGATCGCTTAAGCGATCCCTCACACAGTCCTCCTTGACCAAGGGAAAGTCATCCTCTCTGTAGACTTCCTCTCTTACCTCCGGGGCCTGGGATTCCTGAGGGCCTGCCTTGGCACTGAAGACTGAAGCAAAGAAGGCATTCAGTAACTCTGCCTTCTCCGCATCCTCTGTCACCAGGATACCCGCCTCAAAGTTGTCAGAGTGTAGGACAGTGTACGCGTGGCATGAAGGGAATGCAGTACTGGGGGTTGCAGACTCCCAGGAAGAAAACTTTTCACTTGTTTTGTTGTCTGCAAAGCTTGTCATAATGCCTGAAGTGGGCATGGAGGGAAGTAAATTTACAGGCACACTCCAAAACCGCAGTGCATTTTCCCCTAGCTCGTATTGCAAGTGTCAGGTGGAATCTGAGAGCCAGATCCTGCTGGGTGTAAAACAGCACTGCTGGAGCAGAGCACACTGACCAACAGCAGCTTGGAATCTGCCTTTTACACCACCAGATGGAGAAATTGCATTGGAAAAAATTAGCTCCACAGCTGCTGAATCTTTGTAAAAAGAATCATTGATGACAGGATTGGAGATAGGCTGATTTCATTGAAAACATAAGTGCAACAACAAAAGCAGGATTTGAGACCCAAGGCTCGGACATCCAAGTAGTAATGACAGTAGGTCTACTTTCATTAGATTAGTCTGATGGTGCGTGCATGGCAAGGGTGTTGTGGAGAAAACAAACCAAGATACTATAAAGCCAGGACAAGAAAGGACTTGCGTGATCTCCTGCTCAACATATTCCATAGCTTTCCGCTAGAGGGGACCTTGTTCTACCACTGTAACATGTGGAGACAGTTTTAAAAGTACTTTGTGCTGGATATATTGTGTCTTATTTGTGGTGTTGAATCAAGCACGGCATTTGTAATACCTCTTCTTTGGTCCGAAAAAGCCTTTCGCGGCATTGGTTCATCTACCTTAGGGCTACGAGGATGGTGAGGAGACTGGAGCATCTATCCTAGGACGAAAGGCTGAAGGAGCTGGGCTTGTTCAGCCTGTAGAAGAGAAGGCTGAGAGGGGACCTTCGAAATGCCTCTAAATATCTGCAGGGTGGGTGTCAGGAGGCTGGGGCCAGACTCTTTCCAGTGGTGCCCAGCGACAGGACAAGGGGCAACCGGCACAAACTGAAGCAGAGGAAGTTCCATCTGAACATGAGGAAGAACTTCTTCCCTCTGAGGATGACGGAGCACTGGAACAGGCTGCCCAGGGAGGTTGTGGAGTCTCCTTCTCTGGAGATATTCAAGACCCACCTGGAAGTGGTCCTGTGCAGCCTACTGTAGGTGACCCTGCTTCGGCAGGAGGGTTGGACTAGATGACCCCCAGAGGTCCCTTCCAACCCCTACCATTCTGTGATTCTGTGGTTCTGTGGTTCTGTGATTCTGTGATACCTGAGCCATCATACTTTCTTCCAGTATTATTCTGTCACTGGTTAATAGAGGGAAGAGTTCAGCTGACAGTAGCTTAGTACGCCAAGGACATCACTGGTGTAAGAGAGATGAGAAAAATAGTCAACGGCTTTGGTGGATAAAACTGAAGTCAGCCTAGCTAGGTGTCCCCAAGGAGCTGCGGTGAGGATCATAAGCCTGGACAAGCAGGTCAATAGGAGGAGATGGGAAGCTGAAGTTTTTTAATTTAATGCTTGGTTCATTTGGGGAAGAAGGCCAGGGGAAAGCTGTCTGCATTGTCTTCCTCCCACAATCTTTTCGTTGTGGGTTTTGTTTTTAGTCTTAATCAAAAGTAGTGAAAAACTAAGTATAGGTTCTGTGCTGATCTGCCAGGAGATACTACACACAAGGTGTGTCTATTGCTAGGAAATTTCATGATACCTTTTCACCACTAAACTGCAGCTTTCTCCAAAGGATGAAACCCTCTGGAGTAATTACATCTGACCCAGAGGCTCTTAAGGAGAAATATGGTCATTTTTTCCCTCTCTTTATGTGCTTCCTTACACAGTGGGACTCTGAAAAAGAACAGCTGCTTCTTATTCATTTCATAATACAGATTAAATATTAGAAGTGTCTTAGCTCTACCTTCTGAAACTAAACTCTCAGTGCCCACCTCCCTTTTGAGATGTAGTAAGGAAGAAATCTGGGTCACCTGTGCTGTCCTGGTGACCTGGTTAGGTCCGTGGAGAACAAATAAGGTTTTCACTGGCAATGGGAGATTCCCCCTTCCACCAGGTGACATGTGGATTTCCAAACTTGAGTCAGAGCTGTTAAAACCATGGGGTTTTCCTTCCAAATGGAAAAGGATCAACCCCCAAATATTTCCAGGACTGGAGATGGAGCTTTTCAGGTGTAGGTCAGTTTGGTATTTATGTTACTGATATGTGTGGCGATTTTGAAAGAAATAGGGTTTTGTAGGCTGAAAGAAAAGGGCCTTCTTCAGAAATAAAAAGCTTCCAAAGTTCTCCTTTCCCTATTTTTATTTCCTTCTTTTTTGAGGGGGAGGGGGATGAGGGGAGAAACTGGGGTCCGTTGAGCATGTTCCTGCAAATGCACCAGCCAGCTAAACACCCTCATGAAATACAGCTCCAAAACCCCTAAAGTGTCTTGGAGGTGCATCAGACAATAACTCTGAGATAACTCTGGCTCTCTGCTGTTCTTCCTTTCATATGGCATTTTACATGGCACTCCCCTCGTTTCTACACATAGACCCAAAAGACTTTTATGGTCCTAATCTTTTCTGGCAAAATAAAATGCCTCTTCTTCGTTTGCTGAGTCCTTGATGTAGAGTCCCTTAGTTCGGACTCCTGCAGACTGAGAAGTGTCACGCAGGGTAACTGGGGCACAAAAGGCAATCTGCTCAATGTCAGAAGCAAAATATGGGACAATAGATGGGACCTGAGTACTGATCTTGTGAAACAGGGCTTTGTGCACATTTCCTTCTTAAGATGCTCCAGGGATTTGATCTAAAATAATAGTGGTGAAGCCTCTCTGAACTTCACTATCTTCTCTTACCATAAAACTGCCTGTCATAATGAAGTTATTTCCAGGGAGGTCATAGGACACAATAGAAATTCTCCTATTTATGACACAATAGGAATGCATGTTGACTTTCAAAATCTGCTGCTGACAAACTAAAGAGGTGATACAGCGCACTGGAGGAACTCATTTTGCTTTGAGGAGAGTGAAGGGAAAAAGGACAACAAGATGTAAAGACTTCTGTATTGTTTCGTAATGACCTTTTCCTTAGACTGTTACTCACAGCTCTCATGAGTCTGTGATTCTAGGGAAGAGAAAGTGTCCTTGTACCTCAAGACCAGGAGAGTCCTCCAGAAAATTTTCAGTCCGTACTTGCCCTGTACTTTTTGCCTTTCCTGGGCATTTTTGTGCTACCACTCAGGACAAAAGGCTGGGCTGCAGGCACCTTAGGCTACTCTAATGTTTAAGGGATCCTGGATTTTGGTGGCCTTTGGATAGATAACCTATTCTTATGATCCTCTGTAGTGTGTCTTGCTTGCTGCCTGGGGTCTGCTGCCTTTTGGACTCATCACTTTGGTGGCTGGTCCTGCCTTGCTGTCTCTCAAATACTGACACCCATTCTGGTGGTCTCTACCTCATACTATTTCTAGCATTCAAAGACCATCCCCTTGCATGTGATAAGCCTGTTTGCGGCTGACCAAATGAGATCTGGACAGTTGTTCCTTGATATGAGGAGAGATGGCTTTGAAACAGAACTCCTTGAAGCAGAAAGTCAGCTCTGTGCTTTGCAGTGAGGGTCTGTCCGTTGCTGTTTATCCCTCCTACAGAATGTAGTGCTGCTCTCCCTCCATCCCAGTCTCAAATGACTCAGCTCTGAAACTCAGTAGTATCTTTTTCTTTGCTCAAGAGATAGGAAGTAGCTTATGGAGGGCTTTCTCCATAGGCAATGCATTCAGAATACCAATTTAATGAGTTTATTTTACAGACTTTCAAATATTCCCTGGCTCCATGCTATCACACAGTGGTGTATCTGACTGATGCCAATGCTTCCATATGGGGAATATGATTTTTAAAAATTCATTTTAAACATCCCTGGAGACTTTATTAAGACTTCCTGTAAGAGGACAGGGAGTCTAATACAGAGGGAAAGAAACAGGAACTTCGACTTTCACTAGAACAGAGCTTGAATTTATAAATGAAACACACTCATGCTTTCCCCCACCCTGTCCCCATCCCATTTCCCCCCTCCCCAGCACATAAAACAGACCCTAGGATCAATGCCCCATGTGTATAAAAATAAAGACTAATAGTTTAATTTCTGTGGCTTTCTGTCTGATGAGTCACTGAGCTGGGAGAGGGACAGAACCTCTGTGTAGGGCACAAGCCCTGTCCTGGCTGGAATGTGCAGTCAGAGGTGAATGTCTGGGGATGGCAGACACATGGATGAGGGGGGGAACACATTCACTGAGGGTCACTTGTGCTGTGTGTTTCTGGTTATTAATGAAAGGGCTTAACAGACATTTCCTCTTCTCATTTTCTCTCTTACTCGGGTGGTGGTATGTGGTTGAGGAGAGATACCAGGGAGATGCTGTCCATGACAGTGCCTTAAGGAAACCTCTCCTGGGGAAAGTCTCTCCTGGAAAACACAGCCTATCAGGCAAAAGCAAACAATCTGAGGACTACGAGCCTTTCAGATCCATGAAGCACTATCCAGGAGATCTGTGTGCTCTATGGGACCATCTTCACCCTGTGCAAGAAACAGACATGGCTTAGATTGCCTCAGACCTCTTTTGGGGGATCAAAATCAACCATCTCAGATGCGTGTTTGGAAATATAGCAGAGGTTTGTGGCTGTACATTGCCAATTGGGAGACATAAAGTTGAGGGAAAGAGTCCAAAAGAATGACTGTTTAATGCTCTCTCTCTTGTTGTAAACACCAGAGTCTTACAAGCTTTCTACTGCCTGCCATTCATACCAGGCCTGAAATGCAAGTTCTCCCATACCTCTGGATGCATAGCCTGAAGTGCTTCTGAAATCCCATCTTACCTGAGCAGGATCAGTTGCATGATGGATATGCAAGCTTCAGGCTATGCAGCCTTTAACCTCCAAAGGTCAGCAGAGGAAGGAACAGATGCAAGACAGCATGGATTCTACAGGGACAGAAGCAAGCTGGCCTCTTTGCCAGAAAGGTGCTTATCACCCCATGTGGGGTTGTTTTAACAGCCAGCTGTGAGGAATTAAGCTGGATGGGGAGGCTGTGAATGCAGATTCCCAAAGGCAGATGTGGAGCGTAGGAATATAGCCTGCAAACAAGCCCTTTTCTGGAGAGAGTTCCCTGAACCAACGGGACCTGGGCCAGAACTTGCTTTGGGTACAAGCAATTGTCTGAGGCTCTATAATTTGGGGGCTGGAAAGATATGACCCATCCAACCTTCCATTCATAACAGCAAACTAGCAGCTTGTGGTGGCTGTGCTGGATTGTGCATCTGAAAACACTGGGAGATGTGATTGTGGATATGGCAGGGGGAAGGGGGTAGGACTTTGGTTTCATGGGACGGGGGAGCTGGTGAAAGGGTGACAAGCACGGGAATGAGCCTGGCTCACTGAGGGATGAGAGGGACAGGGAAGGCAGAACTCAGTGCCCTGATTTGGTCAAGTTTTAGTGTGATGTCATCAAGAAGAGGAAATAAAGCTTTTTAATTTGGCTAAAAAGTTACATTTACTTTTCATAGAATCATAGAATCATTTAGTTTGGAAAAAGACTTTTAAAATCATTGAGTCCAACTGTTAACCCAACCCTGCCAAGTCCACCACTAAACCATGTCCAGAAGTGCCACATCTACATGTCTTCTAAATACCTCCAGGGATAGTTACTCAACCACTTCCCTGGGCAGCCTGTTCCAGTGCTTGATAACACTTTCAGTGAAGAAATTTTTCCTAATATGCAATCTAAATCTCCCCTGGCACAACTTGAGGCCATTTCCACTTGTCCTATCAGTTGTTACTTGGGAGAAGAGACTGACCCCCACCTCGCTACATCCTTCTTTAAGGTAGTTGTAGGGAGCGAGAAGGTCTCCCCTCAGTCTCCTCTTCTCCAGATTAAACAGCCCCAGTTCCTTCAGCTGCTCCTCATAGGACTTGTTCTCTAGACCCTTCACTAGCTTCGCTGCTGTTCTTTGGACATGCTCCAGCACCTCAATGTCCTTCTTGTAGTGAGGAGCCCAAAACTGAACACAGCTGAGAGTATCCACCTGTAAATCTTGCTTGGGATCCTAATTGTCTTGGCATGGCTCCTTCCTCATGTGTCTATAGTGAAGAAGGGACGCAAGGTGATTCGGAACTGTGTAGGAGCAGGGCAAAACAGAACCTCCTACAAGCTGGACAGCGATAGGAAAAAAGCTAGAAATTCAGAGCTAGACGATAGGGGAAAAAAAAAGAAATTCAGAGCTAGAGGGTGCAGAGCTGCAGCTTCATGTTCAAAAGGAACAGTGTGCACTAGGCTAGACAGCTGGGAAAGGGCAACGAAGTCAACTGATCCAAGGAAGGAGATAATAAGCAGCCTGACATATATGCAGAAAAAATTTCCAGGTAAAAAATAAATAAACAAAAAAAACCCGAACAAGACAGACCCAGACATATGGTAATAGTAGAAGCACGGATGTACACATCCAACAGCTTGACTCTCACTGTCCGACTATTATGGCCATAACATTAAGAAGCGCGGTCCGATTTGGGAGAGGCACTTGTCAACTCCAGTCAAATCATGTTCTCATTGCACTCAGAGGATACACCTATGCTGGTAAAGAAACGAACCAGCACCCATTCCCTGACCCAAAAGCCAACTGCCCCATCAGGGCATACATCCACATAGCTGAAATCTGAAACAGTCTGGTTACATCCACATTGCACAGTTGGAAGGATTCCTGGCTTGTGATAGTGCCTGAACAATACCCAGGGATTGTTTTGAAAATATTAGTTAACCTGGGCCAAAACCGTGCTAGAGACTGCGCTAAAAAATCTACAGCATCGATGGTATTAAAGCAACTTTTAGCCCATTTCCTGGTCTTGTTCAGTTTCTGGTATAGACAGCAAATGCTAAAAGTCCCAGCAGCTGCTGATGGAAATTGTAGATGATGGTAGACCCCTCATACATGGGGCTGTCTCTTCTTTTGTGGGCTCATTAGGTGTCTTTTTCCCTGATAATCTGGGAAAAAACCTTTGCTTTTTGTACAGTACTTTACAAATCCACACCATTTCCCACAGAACAATGTACCATCAGTCCTGCCTTAGCTCTGTTAAGGTTCCCCACCACATACCAGAGATATGCCCATGCTGCAAAAGTCTGCCTCACAAGCATAAATCAACTACCATACTTTCCTCTCCTCCTTTTCCTTCTTTCAGAGAAGTATCCTATCCTGGTCTTAATTCCCAATTTTCACTCATTTGTGTATTCAAGAGCTGTCCTATGTGTGATTTCTGATGCACATAAAATTGATCATCAGAGGCCAGGGATGGCATCCAGAGACAAAAAACGGTACAACAGAACCTCAGGATAAAGAAGGATACAATTTAAATTAAAATTTCCATCCAGTACTTTTTCTAAACAGTTGGAAAAAAAATATATCTTCTCAACAGCAATATATTTTTTTGTGTTTTTTTGAGGGCAAATGGGAAGTTATTTCAATGGAACTACTTGTCTACATCTGACTGGAAAGAAACCTGCTGGGAAATTATGAGAGCTTATGTCCTCTATTTATTGGAAATAATGACTCATGAATTTCCTTGATTGTCAGAGAATTGTCATGTACCATCTTTGGATATTAGAAAAATTGCTCAACTAAGGCATTTCTGAAGCTGTTCCTGTATTGAAAAGCTTTATTTGTACTTTCAGAGTATTATTAGCTTTGTTATAGAGGAAAGAAGAAGCTGCTGGAACTCTTCTTTCTTTGATGTGAAAGAGATGGTGGAGATAATGGAGCCTGAATAAATGGCTGTGTTTCCCATCCCTGCACACAGATCTCAGCAGAGTTTTTGGGCACCAACCTCAGCCACAATCCCCCAGGCAGCAATGACGGAAAATTGCAGGGCATTCTGTGAAGATATGGGAAGGTGGCCTGTGATATGGTTTACCAGCATTCAAGGGGCATGGTGAAACACACAAGGAAGATCTGTAGAAACAGGACACTCAGAAACTGCTCTGTCCTGATTTTCCATGAATATAANNNCNTACATAATTCTGGTACATACAAAAGCTGGATGTTAACTAAAGAAGAAGCATTAACTCAAGGACTGAACAGAAGCCAAGGCTTAAAGTGGTAGAACCATGCTGGACTAAAAAATGGCCTTTTCTCTCCTTAGGGAGTTCAGAACTGACTTAAAAGAAGAGCAATAATCTCTGAGACACCTAACCTAAGCATATTAGCTGGTGCGTGAAAGCTCCTGGATTTACCAAAGACAATAGGTTCAACCCAAGGTTACTAGACCAAGTTTCCAGAAATTGAACTTCAGATTTCCTTCAAGAACTCACTGTCCCCCTGCTCCCTGTAAAAGTCTCAGTGTGACTTCATTGTCCAATATAAGCGGTAACTGATGCCCTACATTTCCCAAACGGCAAAGGGAATGTAGTTTCCTGTCCACAGAAAGAGGCTAAGTAAAAGTATCTGGTCTGAACCTTTCAGACAGCAATCATTCTCCTCTGCAGACTTGAAAAACTCAACCAAGCACAAGAACTGGCAAGAATAAAGGACATGTGACTTACTTATGTAAGCACAGATCTGCTGTCTGCTGGGATTTTACCCATAAATAAGCTGCAAATTTACAATAGAGTTTAGGCCTAATGACTTCAGCATCTAGTGACTTAGATATTAAATATGAAGTTCTGAGAAAAAAAAATGTTTGAAAATTATTCTGTTTTCATTTCTGACTAACATGTTCATTGTGTGGAAGATCCGAGGACCTTTTTAACTATACACGTATAAGAAATCCACCTAGTTTGTATAATCTGAAAAATAACCGCCGCGGATATGAGACCTCCAAAACACAGTTCTGGCAAAACAGACATATCACATGTGATCCAATAATACAGTTTAATTCTTTCAACAACTTCTTAGCTAGTTTGCCAAATCAGATTGTCCCACTGGCCAAAAAAATCTCAGAAGGTTGCCAAAACTTTTCAGACAAATTCCCCAAACTGAATATTTTATCCTGTTATGTACTGGAAAGAGACAAACAGAAAGAAGAGTCCATTTTATTCTACTTACTGAGCATGTACACAACAGTTCAATCTGAGACTTTTCAGAGAAGCATTTCAGTGGTTCAGGAAACTAATGGCTAAGGAGGACTAAAGAATATTTGGAGAAAATTAAACCCCTGTTTTGTTTGGTTCTTTTACTTCAGTTCAACTTAAACACAGTTTTCCGAACACTGTTTCAACATTCACACATTCGTGAAGAAGAAAGGAGTGGCTGAATGCAACTCCTTTGGTGTAAAAGAGTGGAAAATGTGGAAAATTATGGGCAAGGGCTTAATGCATGCTGAAACACAGAATAAATTACGGTGAATGTCTGAGAAGGCTGATATGTCCTGAACTCCCTTTGGAGTCAGTGGTGAAGGTCAAAGCAGTCCAGACAGAGGTGAGGAGAAGCATCAGAAAATCAGAAATAATGGCCTGCAAAGAAAAATCAAACAAAGTTTTACTGTAGAGAATGCCAAGGAAAAGCCTGGAAATAGTTTTTCAAACTCTTCAAAGATCACTAACTAGATAAAAGAAATACGGTGTTTTCCTGGTCCACTGTGGACAGAAGAAGTGAAGATGAGCTTAATCATAAAACAGACATTTAGGGCAGGCAGTAGAATAGAGTCGAAATGGTGAGAGTAATGAAGTATTGACATGTCCCTCATTTTAAGATTTTAAGAACAGGTTAGAAGCAATTCATGATAGGTGTAGGTGGAGCTGATTCAATATTGGAGCTGTGACATGGAACTAGACAATGTCTTGAGTAGAAAGGTGGTGGTTTTATACACACAAGATGTGCCAGATTTCCAGGTCAGACTAGAAGTCATGAGACTTGTTTAAATAATTTTTTAAAACATGGGTTTTGGGGTAGCCTTTTTTCCTAGGACTTTCTGCTTTCAGAGCTTCTTACTCCACATTTCCAGGCCTTGTTCTTCCAATACAAAGAAAAGGGAAACAAATACGGTTTAAAAATTGACTTGAAATCTATCAGTCATCTTCTTTGTGGAGAAAAATAACATCTTATTAATGCAAGTGACACGTCCTTCCAAAATCTAAGTAGTTTTTAAAAGATTTGAAGCACAGTTAGAATAAGATAGTGCAATGGTTAGAGGGTTAGCTCAAATCTTGGTATCAAGACCCTGTTCTGTCACATGCTTTATGTTAGGCCTTAAATAATTAATTTCTCCTCTCTGTATTGTGACCACTGGCTCTGTAGAGCAGAAAGAATGAGCTCTGCACTGTTTCTTGAGGCTATTTGTGAAGAACAAGGCGTTACAACTTAGGGATGCAGTCCTGTTGGCAAACAGAGCAGATATACCCTCTGAAATCTGGTTAAAACTGAAGGGGTAGTAACATTGGTTCTGGCAGCTGGGAATTTGTTTACACAGTGATTTCAGACAGCTTCGAGGACAGCTTGGGAGCTGGGGAAAACTCACAGTGTAGACAAGTGTTTATTGTCCTTTCTTTCCTAAAAATAATTCACATTCTCCTGTTTCTCGGAAGTAATTTTTCCATTATAGCCATAAATATTGTGTTCTTGGGGAATCATTTCCCAACCCTTTTCATCACCACCTGTTAAAGGCTGGTTTAGGATGCCCCATGGTGCCAAAGCTAAGAGCTCAAAATCACAAGTCAGAACTTAAGGGCCTA
>Ga0065711_1050131_pt1 | contig 10973 bp, 5 predicted proteins | sample Hoacrofraction12_FD_59098 | JGI IMG/M metagenome (GOLD analysis project Ga0065711, IMG submission 59098) | Hoatzin crop microbial communities from Cojedes, Venezuela - Epithelial fraction 12 v2 (version 2) | ecosystem: Host-associated > Birds > Digestive system > Esophagus > Crop | place... | reverse complement strand
AAAAAAAAAAAAAAAAAAAAAATATCTCAGAATAGACTCCCTCTTTGGTGCAGCAGCTGGGAAGTCACATGAGACTTCATTTCCAGAAAGAAAATATGCATTTCACACTCTTAGCATCATGGGAGCTGTAGTCACACTGTATACAGAACAGAAAGTGCCTGTAAGCTGTTTCTTTCTAAGCCAAGTGAACGCAGCGTTTGTCATGGCATACGAGTTAGAACTTTGGGTCTTGGAAGGGGGAATGAAGGTACAACTGCATCACAGGAGAACAGCAGTACCTTCAGCTGTCCTGGAAGAGGAGAATGGAGAGAAGCTCCCCTCCACCAAAAGGTGAAAAATAATTTGCTATAGAGACTTTGGAAGAGAAATAACAGTATTGAGTGAGAAGAAAGAGGATCATTATCAGGAGGGTGGAGAACTGGGATGATTCAGATGGCTACTGCTTCTTTCTTGAGCAATATTACAACAAAAGAGGGCTCCTGCTTTCATACAAAGTCTTTTGGCTTTTCCCTCCGCTCCCTCGTCTTGCATGTTTGAACTCTTAACCTTCCATTTGATTGAGATGGTGCAATAACCTCTCCCACCCCAGAAAAGACTCATTCACTTTGAGAAGGAGCAGGCCGACAAAACTTCATGACTCATGGCATGCTTCATAGAGAAGCTCCTCGATTTGAACTCCTCAGGAAACAAAAAGCCACCTTCTAATTTTCACCTCCCTTTGCAAATAACTTGCAGCCATCAGTGAAAAGGCAACAAGGTTTCATTACCCTGGGCAGAAGTATTATGGCCCAATGATCTCCCTTCTTCAGTTAGGTCAAGATATTCTGAAATAATGGCATGGAATACATCACATCACACCATAGCCCAATACCTTAATAGAACAATATTTTCACTCAGGATAATGCTGAACATCTGGTCTCTTAAAATTAGAGTACTTTAAAGTGCCTAACAGCCAAAACACTTTGGATCCTTTCTAACTTAAGTCTTTCAAGTACTAAATCCTTCTGTGGAGTCCAACTACATTCAGTGTTTGGGCTGACACTACCAAGGGATAATCCAGAGACACATAGGTAGCACACCAGAGAGACAAAGCCTTCTATACTCGTCTGGACCCATAGGATGTCTTTGTCTTATGTCTTTATCTTGTCCTGGGAAAAAAAAAAAAACTAACCTCGGACAGTTCAGATAAATGGGCGAAAGCCTTGTGGTGAGAACATATACCACAACATTTTGGCATAAAGAATAAAAACCCTAAAGGAACAACTACAAATTCATGAGAGGAAGAGAGGTCCTGGATACTTCCTTTCTGAAACCTGAGACAGAAGAAAGCAGCTAAAGAAGGGGCTCCAGACCCAAGGTCCTAAACAGAAGCTTCCAGTCTGCAAACAGCTAGGCATTTCAAGTCAGCAGTGACAGCCTCCCAGAGCTTATGTCACTCACTACCTCTTGCATGTTTGAGGTGTCTTCCAGTAGCAGTGGCATCAGCAACAGGGTAGATCAAAGGATGGCAGGCTGCAAACAGGAAAACAACACAGAGGATGCCTGTTTTCCCAGTGTCACATACCACAAAGCTACAATTCGTTGGGGAACCCAGAGTAAAGATTCCTAGTTTGAAGAACTGGTGCACAACAAAACAGCCTGCTCAAACTCCCGTAAAGAAGTCTGAGCACTTACATGTCTAAGCCTATAACAAAGATTTTTTTCTAGAGAGAAGTAACAAAATCTTACAATGCTGGAAACTGTTATACCCATATCCCTTAAGCAGGCCCATATCACTTACGGCCTGCCATTTAAACGAGAGGAAGAGGTTCAGAAGAGAGCGCACATAGCAGAGCATACTACAGCTGAAGATTTTGGGCAGGGTAGTTGAGATAGAAGAGAAAACAAGCAGCAGGGAAGGCTTAAAAAAAAGCATTAGGTCAAGCTTGCTTGAGAACAGGAAAAAAGCAGAGGGGCTCAAGGACAGACCTTGACTGGTACCATTGCAATGCCTGACCTTGTTACGATGCATGGTGCTGTGGGGAGATGCATGCTGCCATCTTATCACCAAAATGCACAGCAAATACTCTGCAAAGGCCAAGAAAGAAATGGATGGGAAGAAAAACAAGGAGAGAGAAAAGGCAAAGAAATGCAGAGGTCAGTGAGCACTCACACGGTTATGGTCATCTGCAGAAAAGGGAAAGTCCGTCCAAGTGCCAATGTGCTCCCCAGCAATCTGAGGAAGCGTCACTTCAGCAGCAAGGGTGAAACACTTGAATTGAAAGAGGGTGGAATCCCAGCTTGTTTACACATGCACAGTAGTGTTGAGGAAAAAAGCAGCACAAAGTGGTGACCTCAGAATCCACCGTGGAAAGACATAACCCCACCTTTGAGACAGCTGTAGGACAGCTTTCTTTGATATTTTGTAGTCGCTGCAGTCAGGACCCAGAGGGAAGGAGCAGTGACTAGGCTGATGAGAAGGCACAGCTATGGAGAAATCTCCTAAGAGCCTGATCTGCGCAAGAGGCACTGGTCTTTTCTCTGCTCTCAGATTTCTTCCATCACAGGCAATACAATTTTAAAGGCACAGCTGCCCTGAAGTCTCTACCAAATATGCTGGTGCTATGGAATAAGATGCAAAAACCCAAGACAAATAAGAAATCTCTGTAGAAACAAAAACAATTTGAGATTAATAATTACTAGAATGAAATTCTTCAGGCCAGGATTAACCAACTACCATTTCTTTTGAAATAGACTGTCCATTACCAGGTGGAAGCTAACACAGCTTCTCCCAAGTCTTCTGAAACAGGGAGAGGAAAACTGCTCCGAGCATCTACATCACTACCAATTTTCTTCTGCTCAGAAGGATGCCACAGTATGGCTGGCAAAGGTAGAGTCCATAAAAATCATGGGTCAGCTGGGCTTGAAACAACCAAAGAAATTTTTCTGCTCTTGGCCTTGTCTGCCAGGATTCGCTGATCCACTGGTAACAGAGCAGCCTGAATGGCTCAGAGAGATAGAGGTCACCACAGGGGATGCTGGACACTTTCTGCTTGATGATTAAGGTGCCCCCTGCTCCCAACAACAAACCAATACCAATTAACACTTCTTCCCAGGGACACAGATGAACTCCTCTTACTGTGTCCAATAGGCTACTAAAGAGTTAGAACCTCAGTGTGGAGAGGAGGTTTTTAAAAAGAGGCGGGTAAAACACAAAGCTACAGGGGTCTCTAAGGTATGTAACATTTAACTACCTCTTACATTAAGTAGCTACTCTTTGTGCATTGTATTTCCAAACAGCATCTTATTTCCTATGGTTCTGGAACACAGTATGATTTAAGTACATACTTACCATAACCACATAGTTCCCATCCCAGATTGTTTCTGCTTCTTTATTTTGTATTACGACTCATTTGGGATACTTCGTATTTCTACAATTAAACAGCCAACTATGAAGTGTACAGATGCACACATTTTCTGGGGTAAATACTACAAATACTTGCTTACAGCAAATATCTATAGCACTAAAAGCACGGAAGAGGCCATGATAAAGTGTTTATTATGCTGACTTTAAAGCTAGGAAAAAACTGATTTGTTCAGGGACTCACATGAGAGAAATCTGCACAAAAGATAACAGCTATCTTAAAAGAATAGGAGGACATTTCACCAAGCAGATCCAGAACAGTTTGAATGCCCAGTTGAGACAAGCACCCTTAGATTTTGGGGAATTTCTTCTGTCCCTACAGGAAAAAAAAGAAGAAATATCCTGCTCAGAGCAGATGGGTTTCAGAAACAGCTGACGACTGCACTGTAAGCAAGGGCCTGCAAAGGTCTCTAAGGGCAGAAGCACATGCATTCAAGCTGAAAAAAGCTATTCCCAAATCCCCTTCCACCACTCACATAACCTGCCAGAGTCTTGGGGGAAGCTGAGCTAGCATCACCATAGGTCAACAGCATTTTCTCCTCTAGCTGCAGTCTGAAGCTTAGGCAGAACCATCAGCCTCCCCCAGGCATTCAGCTTCTCTAAGCAATTAGCTGGAAAATCAGGGCTGTAAACAGCCATGCCAGCTCTGATTTTGACAGGTACTACTATCCCAGATTCTTGAAAAAATGAGGTGGGAGACCTAGAAAAACATTGTTAAAAAGCATTCAGTTTCTGCCCTTCAGCATATGCTAGTCCTGTCAATTTATTAGCTTAACAACTGATTTTTAACCCGGCTTGTCCCTGCAATACTTCTCCCCACCTAGTCACTTGAGCATTTATCTTCTTTTCTGTGCCCACTGCAGGCCAAAAAATTCACTACAAATTAGGAGACTTTGTTCCATCTAATCGCTAGCATTGTTAGGTAACAAGAGCTCAAAACTTTCAAGCTTTAACATTCAAGGCAGATCAAAGCTACAGCAACTCAAGTGGTACTACCCTGAGACACCCTTCTCGTTCCATTGCTTGGAATTACAAACCCCTGCACTAAGGATGGCAAAAGAGGTGCTGCATGCTTCTTACAGCCATCACAATCAGCAGCTTCACCTGCTAACTTGAATAGTCAGCAGCAGATGAGTCACTGTATGGCCTTTGGCTGGGATGTCTGTCTGGCATCACATTTTAGTCCTCCTTTGTTGATTAAGTGGGTACACAGGCCACATTTTCACCTCCCAGGCAGTATTCTGAAGAGGGAATTCTTTCAAACAAGGGATTTTTGGCCCCAAAGGTCACAGAGAAGCTAAAGGACAAGTTATCTGCATTCTCCCGTACTATTTGTCTTTTCTATCAACTGACTGTTCCCTTAGGTTTACAACTGGAGTTCTGTGCAGTTAAGATCACCTTTTGCTTCTACTGGAACAGCACACAAGGTCCCAGGCTATGACCAGGGATCCTAGGCATTGCCATATGCAAATAGTAACAGAAGATTTCAGCAACATATGACAAACTAGATTCGCAGCTTTATCTGCAGGAAACAAGAGGAAGACCTTGTTAAAGACAGAAAAAGTAACCCAGAACTCCAGAGTGATATTTTGAGGTGTACTTTCTTGGTGTTTGCCCAGCTGTTTCTCCAAACATCCCCTTCCCTTCACAAGGAAAAATGATTAGAAAAAGGGACCGGAAGACCTGCACACCTTCCCAACACATTTTAACACCACCTTTGTTTTACTGCACTGTATTAATCAAGTCACACTACATAAGATTGAAGCAAGAAACAACATACTTTCAGACCTTTTCTTTGCAGCGGGAGCACCAGTCACATTAACAACATGACTCATGCACATCTTGGTTTCTGATGACATCTCAGTTAAAAAGCTCCCAGCATGAAGAAAGGTGGGTTTCTCTGACAGGGAGACAAAGACATATTGCCTACACAGTGCTCTAAGGAAACCCTACACTAATTTCTAACATCAGTTCATTTCCACAGGTGTTATTTACCACGAAGAGAGAGCACTGGCACAGTTCAAATTCCCAGGGCCTTCAAGTTTGGGCACCTGCAACTAAATTGGAAGGACAGTTATTGCCCCTAGATGTGTTCCAGGCCATGCCCCAGCTTAGAAAAGCATCCTCATCAAAAGGTGTCTGTTCTGCACCTTGGGAAATTCTGGCCTACAAAGGAAGAGTCTTCAATACAGGTTCTGTAGCAGTCACTCACTGCATCACTGCATGAACCTGGCCACATGCTAACAGAATTAAGCATCAGGCTCCCTAGAAAAACCTTCTCTTCTCTGCATCTTTGAAACCCCCCTAGCTCCGGCTGCAAGAGTCTAACATCAGTTCTGTTCTGAGGCTCTCTGATGACTAATGTTATAGCAGCATTGAAGCAACAGTAACTCCAAAGGCCTTGTCTGTCTCTATTAATCTTGCCCTTTATTTGGTCAACAATTGGACTATTTTCAAACAATCTCAAGAGGCCCTAAAAGAGGCTAAATGCCACCACTTTCCCTTCTTAAAATGCCCGCCTTCTCCACATTTGGTATGAAAAGGAAGGAGGTGCAAGCAGAATGGTATGAAAAGGAAGGAGGTGCAAGCAGAACAAATCTAAATTAGTCTGCAGAACTGCAGCCTCACTGTTCTCAGCCAGTTGGCATCTCACAGCAACGACTACTTGAAAAAAATCCGATGTCAAACACACAAGCAGGAAAACAAAACTGGAAGCGCAATACATTTTGCACCACAGCCACTAACTGCCTCATTTGTTGGTAGAGGTGAGTTAGTCAAACCCAAGTATTTCTAAGCAGGCTAGTTACACCAGGAAACCCTGCCCTAGGAGTACAGGGAAATAATTTTGATTAGTTCATACCGAGCTATAGGTACCAGCATGCTCTTCAGCATCCGGTTACTAGACTAACTCCCTCAGACCTGCTGTTAGCAACATGGGGAAAGCTGAGGCACAGTGAATGCTTTTTGTTGCAAGATGGAACCATGCAAACTGCTCAGCAGCTGACAGCATACCACACAAAAAAGACTGCTGACAAGGGCTAAGGAGGCTTACGCACAGAACCGAGACCTATGAACAGAGATGGTTAATTATAATGCATTCCAGCCTCCTACTCGCTGCTCTGCCACTTCTCCACACGCTTCAAGATAGCTGCCATAATATTCAGACAGTGACAGAACTCCCAGAGAGTAGAGCTGATGAGGTGACCATTACTTGAAGTCTGCAAGTGAAGTGCAGTTACACAACGAACTTCTGCTCTTGGGAACAGGAAGGAAGGGTAAGGAGTCTGCCCCACATCTCAGATAAGGCAAGAGAGGGACATTTAAACGCCTCTTCACCTCCTCCTCATGTTCCTGCGCATCACAAGCTAGTGAGGCAACTATGTGAGGCCTGTCAGACCACCTCTGCATTCGCTGCTATGTAAGCCACATTGGGCTTTATCTAATCTTAACACCAGTCCTGTAGAGACAGAACTTATGAAAAAACAGAGAAGCGAGATCCAAATCCTGGTTTGCCCTGCTGTCACAGCTAGTGTAAGACCATACCTTTTCTCGTGAAGTCACATTACCAATCTGTATTGAGGTTCTCACACTACAAGCTCTGTCTCAGAGCTAACCCTTCTCAGAAGGGAAATAGGCAGGTATCATTTTTTTAAGACAGCTTAGAACAGAGGGCCAAATTTTAAGAATTATTTCTTTCTAGCTATGGTGGGGATTCACACAATCTATCTTACTTGCTGTTGGGGGATTCGTGTCATCTGTTTTACTTACTGTCTGCACAAAACTATCGATGATCTAAATGATGCTGTCTCCCGAATGGCAATCAACTAATGCCCAGAGGTACGATATTTGCCTACATTACTATAGATAATAAAATTATCCTGCTCTCAAGTTTGCTCTGAACTGTTCAAAGTTCCAGGCTCCCATGCACTGAGCAACAGTCACCCATCGAGTACAGAAAAAGGCACAACAAAGCCAATTAATCCTGCAAGGTCTCCCCCTTGTCCCTGATCTCAAAAAGACAGAGATAACTATCTATCCTCTTCTACCCCTCACTGTCATAGAGAAGGAACAGGAACTATTCCCCTTGCTTCAAATCAAAGTGCTCTCAATTCAGTCTTCTTAAGATTAAAAGAGAGGAATGGAAGAGACTCCAAGCGGAGCACAGTTTTGATGAATCAAATCCAGTACTGACTTTCTACAAAAAGAACAGCCTTACCTCCACTGACAGAAGAACACAGACATATTCTGCAATTAACAACAGCCCATCCTCAAAAGAAAAAACAACCCTGGCATACGAGGAACAAAAAGCAGGTAATATTTCCATTCACATTAACCCTGCTGACAGTCGCCAGTCTGACAATTCAAGTGGAAGACAGCTGATCTTCAGCCCCGCTTGTCTTCTACAGCACAGAATCAATGTTGGGGTTCAGGAAGCAGCGTCAACTGTAAGGGGGAGGGGGAAGACACTAGCTCCAAATCTAAATATTAATACTAATCATCTTTCCTACATGACAAAGGAGATTTGTTCCTTTTGGGCTAAACCTCCTATTTAATATTAAGTCCAACCAACTCAGTTCAGAGCTAGATCCAAATCAAAACTCACCCTACAGTTATCGCAACAGCATCACAGCTCTAGAGCTCACTAGCCTCCAAGTCTTCTTTGCAAGAAGGTCCTTAGCACCACTTTTGAAAACCTCTCTGAAAATGATTCATCAGGCATCCACTCATGATGGATAAAAGCTACTTAGATATTTGACTAGTATTAAGACCCTTCCAACCAAGGACTCAAAACTCAGGCATCCCTTACAGCTACCATTTTATTGGTAGAAAGAGCAGTCACCTAGTCTCCCCAAATATCACACTCATACTAGAAGTTGGCAGCTGGCTTCTACTCAGTCATCACCTTCATAGCAACATCCATTCCCTTTTATTCCAGTAAGCTCTTCTCCTTAATAATGCAGGAGGCCTGCACTATGCTGCGTGAAGTTGGCACAGCTCAGCCAGTGAGCTACACTGTTTCTTGCAGAGTCATCACATCCTGACACACAAACAAGGGTCCCCGGGCTCTGTTAGGCCCTACCTTCCCCTTTCAAGAACAGACCCAGCATGCACAGCAGCATTTCGCTCTCACCTATCTTCAGCTGCCCCAAGCAACAGAAGAAACCTTCCAGTCTCCCTGAAGCTGCAGAGGTAGCAATCTTTGCTGTACCTCCACTTGCAGACAGGGGCACAGTATGTTAGTGTCAACTTCTTTGTATCAAGGGGAAAGGGACACAGGCTCGGAAGATGAATAAGCAATCCCTGAGTACATAAAGAAAATACAGAAGGTATCCTGATCCCTTACACACACACCCCAAGGATGTAAACTTTGGCACATTTTGAAAGTTTGACCTCCTTTCTGATCTTAACACAGCTTCCTGGGAATTCAAGCAGCAGGCAGAATTTCTTAAACTTGTCCCTGTCTTAAACCATTCCCTAATCTTGCAGGCTCTCTATTGTGAATTTTGATCTATTATTTGAGAAAACCTTATTAGCTTACATAAATTAAAAACAAGCCCTGCAACTCTAGAACTAGCAGAATAAGGTACCACACAGATTAAGGGGCTAATTAAGCTGCAACCCAGTTGTATGACAGATTTTTTCAAACTATCCATCGCTTCCTATTTGCTCCATTTTGATATGATGTCTTGTAAACTGCCACTCACTTCTGCACCCCTCACTTCCCTGAGGCCTATGGCTTTCTGTCCTAGCGCAATGCACACTGTTCTCTTCACCAGTTTGCCTCCTCTTTAGACTGAGTATGAGTCCAAGGACTGATTTATTCCTCCAATTTAGTAACTTAACTCAAACTCTTAAAGATATTCAAGCACCCTAAGCCTGACTGGTGCTTCAGTGTCACCACAAAGAACAAGTCCTTGGATCAAACAGAAACAGGCTCTTAAACTTTGATTTGATCTAGGTGAAAGCTCAAGGTAATTCATACATAACCTCGTCTTGTTAGAGTGATTATCAAGTCTGCTGTATGCACACATTTCACCCAAATCTGCATCCAAACCTTACCCGCTCTTTGAACTGCTCTAAGTCAAGCTACTATTGCAAGCACAATTACTCAGACACTAAGTAACTCAGCTCTGCCTATCTTTGTACTTACACAGCTGTGGTGTTTCAGCATCTGAGCAACTCATTCTTAATTCACCATCTCTACTTTTCTGTGAAGTAAAAAAACAAATTCTCCTTTTTTCATAAGGAGAAAAGTGAAATGACTCACCCAAACTCAAATTCATACAAAAGGTGACTCTTTCTAGCCTGTCCGACTAACTTTTCCCTTCTACAGCTCTAAGAATACCTGTAAAGCACATAATTACCTCAAGACAAAAAAATATTTACAAGCTCCCTCTCAGCATAGAGCCAAGCATGACAGACACATAGCAACTTCTATGACACTGCAGAAGGAAACGTTTTTCCTCAGAGAAGACATATGCAGATAGCAGACCTGCTTCACTGCTGTGCTGCAAGACACCTTTTCACAGTGTGGGTTCTGGACCATGGCTGTACTTCACCATGCAAAAGACAACAGCAGTGCTCATGTCTTAAAAAAAAAGGATTAGATAGCAGTGAATGCATCTGCCAGCAGCAGGGCAGAATTGTCAGCCCTCTCTGAAAGTACCCGAAGGTTATAGCATGGTTCTTGAAAATCCATCACAATTTAGTTCCACTAGCAGCACCCCTTAGTACCATATTTTACAGTAAGAGCAGGCAGGCAGTGAAGAACTTGGCTCTGCCTAGTCCAGATTTCAGCTACCCTCAACTACCTATTCTTCACCACTTTTTTTATCCCAGAGACAACTTCACAACTCAACACGCTTTTACTTTCGGCTGGAGTAGCTTCTTTCAGCACTTTCCCAGATGTACTGAGGTTGGTGCGCATCCTTGCTTGATCTCTGCTCTAATCCTTCAAATGTAGCACAGGCTCCTTCTGCCTGTAATGCCAGAGGCAGCATGCCAAGAGAAGGGGCACCTTTCAGTACATACCACATGGTTTCTTGGTTTGCCCTCTTCTGCCCTACTCTGCTCAGCCTTTGTCACAACTTGCAGGACTACTGAAACCCTGAGTGGCTGAGGTTTTGCTTGGTTTTCAGGGTTTTTTCAGGTTTTTTAAAAAGCTGTTGTACCATAGTCAATTTATCAAGCAAACTGAACTGCCTGTACATCTTTAACAGCAGCAGATAGCTCTAAACCTGTTGAAGGACCTTGTTAGTGGTCAAAAAAACCACCGTAAGAGCAGCAAGACCAACCTTAATTTGATTTTCAAGAGTCTAGCAGATTCAAGATGGCTCACAAACAGCCTTCAAGATTGCTAAGAGAAATAGTAAATAACAAGCTCCCAAAGGTTTTGTTAGCTTTCTTACTAATTCATCTCCAGCCTCCCACTTCACATGAAACTCAGAATGTGCGGTTGTTTTTCATTAAGTTGCATGAGCACAAGCCACCGATATTTAAAGGAAGACTGTACCTGTGGAGCCTGATACAATTGCATTGGCAAAGGAAAAAAAAAAAAAAAAAAATGAAG
>Ga0065711_1050130_pt1 | contig 10974 bp, 7 predicted proteins | sample Hoacrofraction12_FD_59098 | JGI IMG/M metagenome (GOLD analysis project Ga0065711, IMG submission 59098) | Hoatzin crop microbial communities from Cojedes, Venezuela - Epithelial fraction 12 v2 (version 2) | ecosystem: Host-associated > Birds > Digestive system > Esophagus > Crop | place... | reverse complement strand
GGGGGGGGAGGAAGGGGTGCTTATGATGTTTTCTTAGTCAGTTCCTAATGCTGCGATACTGCCACACCCAAGGTTCCTCAGAGCTCAGTATCTGTTCTTAAGATGCTTGCCATGACTGGCTGTAGTAGATAGCTCTCTGCAAGGTTTTACAGTGTTCTGCTGTTTTGCATATTACAGTAGTGGGCCGGCAAGCAGGGCTTTGAGGCTCATGGGGTGAAGCTAATCCATGCTTTTGCACTCTTCCAGAAATACTGACAGGACTTTAGGCCATGAGGAGAGTTGGATGGAGGACAGGGGGTGGAGTAGAAGGTTAGAAATTGCATTTGAGACACTGCTGAGAGTCTTAATAATGGTAATGTGTTCAGTGTGATGAAGTACAAAAAGCGCTTATTTGGGAAAGCTGACAAGAGACCAGCAAGATACATTTTTGTGCTTCCGATCAGAAAACTCCTTTCTGACACTCTACTTGGCCGGAAAGGCTTAGCTTACTATTTTAGCGCAAACAACAAAGGAACTCTGCATTGTAGTGCCAGAGCAGTAACAAAGCACTTCCTGTACTTAAAATTCAATTTTGCATTCCCTGCAGAAATACACATGGTTTTCAGTGAAATAAATACGGTTTAGCATGTTCGGTATTAATACTATTGGCTCCTTGCTGTTTGTATGCATTTTTGTGCCAGAATAATTTTATATGAGAAAAATATGTCTTGGAAGCTTTTGTACACATGAAATGTAATACTCTTGGAAAATGCCTCCAAAAGACCTCATGTGGTGTTCTGTGCTGTATACTCAACTATAATATGATGGAGTGATTCAAACTGACCTTCACAAAATGTTTAGCTCCTTGCTATATACCCACTGAACACTTTCTATGGTAGAATATTCATTTGTAAATCCAGGATGCCAAAGGGGATAATGGTTGGGAAACTGAAGTATTTCCAGAGTGGCAGACTGAAGCTGAACCAACATGAAAGGATGGGGTGGTGGCTGAGTAAATCCTTGAGCAAAAGGTACTAGTTAATCCCGAAGACTATAGTGATGTTTTTTTGTGCAAGGCCTTTGGCGCATTCACAACTGAATATGTGACTCAGTAGGTTTGACCCTAAGAAGTCAGGACAGGTAGCTCAAAAACATAAGCTGATAGTTTGTGACGGGCTGAATGATGTTGGTTAGGAGCAGATTACTTGAGATATATAGGGCAAGGCTGATTCTAAACAGAATTCCTTGTAGCTGCCACTTTTGTGTGCCTGATTAGGGGAGGAAAAACTCACATCTACCCAATATGCTTGTATCTGATACGACTTTTTTTTTTTTACAGTGCATACTGAGTCCATATCATGATGTGTAATGCTAATGACATACAGCAATGGCAGGTGTAACGAGTCACAAGATAAAAGCCAACAAGCCAAGGTCTCAATTACAGGACTAGATCTTGTAGTGTGCATAGGAATTGATAGCTGGCAGATAAAAGGGCTGAGAGATTTATTATCAGGGTCTACTTCAGCATGTTTCTGCTTCTTCAGGAATCAGCCAGTCTCTTGCATAAGGATCTCTGAGTCTAATGCAAGTCCGGTGACGGAGCTCTGATCATGACCCTAGATCACGTAAGCAAACTGCATGTTTTTGTGAGGAGGCAAGTTGTGTGGTAGAGGACCTGGAGGACTGCAAATAACGTATAGCTATGAGGCACCCATATGAAAGCCAGTACCAACTTACTATGCCCTCAAATAACTACTTTCTAACAGAAGCATATGTGGAATATCTTGCCATTTGCTTCAAACAGATTTGCATCGTATGGATGCAGATAATTTCAGTAAGTCGTAACTGAGCTTGGTACAATTAATTTGTTCCATTCCCCTATGTGGGCACACCCTGTAACTCTTGATTTTAAAATCAGCAGTTCTCTTACTAAATTTTATACACGACATTCTCAGAAATTCTCATATGCTGTTCCTCTTGTATTTTTTTCAATATCAGGAAGCTTGTTTTAGCACGCTTTCTCCTTCTAGTAATCTGGTGTATCATAATACATCTTGTCTGTTTATTTCTGAAATCCTTCCTACTAGCCAAAATTTCTCAATTTTTTTCCCATTCTCATCATTTGAAGCAAGGCATTTTTATGTTGGTCGTTACTGAAAACCAGCATCATTATTTTTGTTCAAGATTTGTCAGACTCTGTGTCTTCCTGTTTTAGAGAAAATATTGCTTTTGGGAGGCTGCCATTTTAGGTTACTTTTTAGTTTTGAAAAATGTTTTAGAAGTATTTTCTATATTTTCTAACCTCTTTAGGTTTCATATTTCATAGCACGGCAAACTTTCAAAGTGGGGAAAAAAATCATTGTTCTCAATGATCGTTTCCTGTATTCCTCTAATGGTATCTATAGATAGTTATTTGGCAATGTGATAATAGCTTGTGTCGATGTGCTGAGATGATAGGTTTAAAGGAATCTTCTTGGATACCAGTAGAAATTTAGCTATAATAGTAGAGGCTGCACAAACTCACTAGGGGCTCTCAGTAAACATGCAGCAGATGAATCCAGAGTTACTATAGCTATGCTGATAATATTTTAACTCATTTATTGGTTTCCAGTTTGGACAGAACTTGGAGCTGCAGGCAGACTTGAGTTCTGCACGCAGATGTATTTCAACTCATATGAATGCCTCGTCAGTATTAGCAGGCTGAAGTAGAAGGCATATAGGATCTGTGATGTCATTTTCTCAAAATGTTGGGATTGCAGAGGGTTAAGTCTGAGAACTTCGTCAACTTTAATGGTCCTACAAGTATCACCCTCAGTACAAAATTGCAGCATTTGTCCCATAGTTGGATACAACACTTTAGTTCCGCATCTTTAGGTAGTGCCAAAATTAGAGACGTTGGGAAGCAACAAGGCTCGTTTGTATCCACATTAGTCCAATAAGAAAATCTGTAGAAATATCATAAATGTGTGCAACTTTTTGGGGCCTTATTTGTAGACAGAAGTACTATGTTTAGTTTACCTTGTAGTTGAACAGTCATCCTCAAGCCCTCCTATGCATATTAGAAAAAAAAAAATCTCCTCAAGGGGGCACTATTGGTTTAAGCACAATATAGGGTAGGTGCCTTTTCACCTTGCTTTTCCTTTGTAGTACATTGACAAAAAAGCTCAAGGAGCTCCTAGAATGACTTTCAAGTCACAGTTAAAATAAGTGTTACATAAGGTAAAGGTTCTTCAATTCTGTAATTCTGGTGTAAAGTAAATCTAGTTATATAATGTCTACAGCCAGAATTTTGACTTTCACTTAAATTAGGGTCACACTAGGAATAAAGGCTTATTATTTAGAAATTTGGTATTCACTTAACTGTTTCATTGTTTTTCTTATTTCTTCTGCAGCTACTATTTTTTTGGTGTAAAAGCAGAGGGAAAATCACTATATGTGACATTGTGGATTTCCTGCTGTTACAGACTAGGACACATACGTTGAGCAGACCCATAGTGACAAACATGATACTTATCAGAAGAATTTATTTGGTAATTTAGAGGAAGCTTCTTGTTTTGTGTCTGTTTCCCAAACACATGATAACTGAGCTGCAATTTATTTCTAAACCGATGTTGCTATTAAGCTTCTTTTACTACACCTTGAACAGTTGTATTTCTCTTGGTTATCGTTGTTATTAAGCACTGGGATAAGTATTAGTTCTTCAAGAGCAGACATATAAATATGATATTATCTATTATAACCATGCCATCACAAAACAGCCCAAGAAAAATTGGCAGTAAGGAAAGAAAATTACATGAAAACCCTATTTTTACTTTTTTATCATTGTCTTGCTGCAAGACCATTTAGTAGGTAAAACTGAATTAAGTCTGGGCCCTTGAATGAGACATTCCTTTGAAGAAAGAAGCCTTTTATTCTTTACAGGAAGGATTAGCAGTTCCTAAATGCTTGACTAATTTCTTAAACACAGTCCATGTTGCTATAAAGCAAACTACAGTACTTCTAATACTTCACTGTTACATGCTTCTACTTAACTGCATCAAGACAAGACAGAAGCAGTAAAAGACTGAAGCAGACAGAGCAAAAGATCTGAGCTCGAAGCAGAACAGTTATGAAGTCAAGTCAATGTGAATCATTTGCAAGAGTGTATATCCACTTGGTGTAGAAGGCTTTAAAAAAAGCCTCAAGAGCTGGAGGCATGTCAGTCATCTTTTTAATGGAACTATGAATAAATTGGGTAAAGTATCAAGAGTTCAGATTCTGATAATTTGAGTCAGAGATTACTTGTATGGTATTTCCACTATTAGTACCTGTGCCCTCTGCAACAGCTTCTGCTTTTCTGCCAGCTGCTATCTATTCTGCTGTGCTCCAGACACACCACCCAGGATGAAAGCTTCAGCTCCAGCAGAGATCTCATCAAAGTCAGAAGACATCTTGATACTTTGAGATAATTATTATTATTAGTGCTGACACCCCTTTTGGGTGACTGTCAGCCTAAACTATAGCACAAAATTGGCTAACCTCATTTGTTAATTAATTTTGTTTGTAAAATACTCCTCTGAGGGAGAGGGAATAAATGTTACCATTAGGGACTTAAATAGGCTTTCAGATGAAATACCATAACCAGCTGCAGGTCAGCAACAAACCATTCTTTGTTAAGGTGTTTTCCTTTTACAGAGATACAGACTTAACAAGCTGAATAATCTCATCTTTTTAAGGTAGACCGTTAAGGTGGACTACTTCTATGATCAAAAATAGCCTATAGGTCACAGTAGCAGAAAGGAATTGTAAGGAATAGATTTTGAACCATTCATTATTTTAGTATAGCATTTTCTTAAAATCTCTGTGAAAAGGGCTACACTATTCTCCTACTTATGGTTAATGTTTTACATGGGTTTTGACCTGTTACTAATATTTAAAAGTAATAATCTTAAGCAAAAATAAACCCTTTTTGGCCCACACAAGAATTATCAAACTGGAATCAAGACCGATGTACACAGAAATTAGAATTCTAATCTTACCCAGGTTATTAAAAAATAAATCGATTTTAGAAGATTGTTTATTAATGTAAGCATTAAAAATCATTAGTATGTTAAATTACTTCCTGATAGATTTAAAAAATCTGACATCTCAGTATAAGCCTGAAATTACAGGGAAAAATTACTCCTTTGCCAAACTATCCTTTGACCTTTAAGCCACCAGCACGCTATGCTATACACTTAACTTAGACGATCTCAGAAATTTTGTTACAGAGCAGTATGTAAAAATCCTAAAGAACTTCAGTATTGTATGACCACCTTAGGAAAAAAGATGGCATTTAACAGGTATTTAAAGATGGCAAGAAGAATCCACCTAAGGAAGTTATTTAGACACTGGAAATGAATATAAAGGAACCAGCTGTTAATATGACAGTGGTTCACAAAAGCCTAAACAAGATGACAAAATATCACTGTAGGTTTTAGGAGAAGAAAAAATAGCTGTCATACAAAAATACTTGAATAAAAATTTTAAAAATGGGGTAGATTTCAGTAAAAATAGATAGATCAGTAAAAAATGGCAGGGTAAAAATACCAGAAGATAAGAGAAAGCGAAATAGTTAAGAAGTTAAGATTTGTTAATGCTGATAGTGGTGACTATTTTAATTGCTTCTACTTAACATCATTTTTCTATTTAGTATAATGGTAGCTATCACACTGTGATTGTATACACAGTAAGAACCTTTTAGTTCCTTCTCAAGATTACTTCTAATATACTATGGAAAATAACCTAGGTGTTCTTACTATTCACCATTAGCTCATTCAGTGGCTATAATAGAAGTGAAGACGGTATGAACATGCCAGTAATTGTGTGCTACTGAAAACAGCCCTAGCATTTACTGTGATTCACAAAACCTGCTCTGCATCAGTGCTTTGTAATTTTGAGGTGCCTTTACAAACCTTTATGGCATGTTTTCCAGAGATGAACAGGAATAGGTAAGAAATCCAATTCTGTGTTCACCTCCAGTTAAACTGAACTCATAATTAAACTGGTATCACAGTGAATTGAAACATCTGGACATAATGCAAACAAAGGGGTCTTACAGTTAACAGTGGCCTATGAGAGAGGTGTGAATGAGTAGGCTGTTCCCAGTTTGAGGTGGCTCATGATCCACACTCTTGCAAGAAGCTTAATCAGGAATGCTATCTAGTAAGTGTAATTACCATTTTTTATTCGGCATTGGTTATTTTTTCTTGACCTTTATTTTTTTTCTACTAATTAGTTCAAATGTTTTAATTTCAGTCTTTTAATGTAATGTTTCAAAAGAATAATTTGTTTTCTTGCCCTACAAGCCTGTTGAAGGATCTTCCCGAAGGCAAAATAGGGATTTCTTAAAAGCTTTTAATTGTTTCGCTAGTATTTCATAGAGAGAAAAGCTGTTCTCAGACGTAAATAATTTGACAAATAACCAGAGGTACAATAAGACATGAAAACAAATAGGTAATCCTGAGGGAGGGAGCTCAGAAGAACAGATTTGAGCAGAAATTATTCTACTACAATTATATTCTTAGTGCTGTGTATTTTTCATTCTTCCCATGGGCATAACTACCATGTACACAAACTGAAATATCAAACATAGAAAAGTAGTCCATCCAGTTCATTATTTACTGACCTTGGGAAGATATTAAACACCATCTCCAGCTGGTGAGGAATGCCTCTCTAACGAGACGTGCTAACATCAAAGGTGATGCAGGGCTCTATGTGAAATGGAAGCTAATAACCTCTGCTGAGATGATAAATATGGGTTTCATGCCAACGCTGCCCAAGATACTGGGGTCAAGTGACATCAAGACTGTGAAAATGTGGATGAAAGTAGAGAGCCACCAGCAAGAGTCTGTGGCAAAGGACAGGGAGGCAATTACCGGTAACGTGGTGCTGTGTGAGGAAAAGCAAACTTAATGTCATAATGAAATGAAACTGAGGCAACTGGAGTTTGAAGAGGTAAGCAAATCTTTCACAGGCAATACAGAACCTCTTCTCTTAAGCTGAATGGCAAGAGTGCTCTAGGAATACACTAGAGAAGAAACAGCTCAACATTTCTGTATGTTCGGGATCCAAGATGGCATAGTGCTGTTGATACAATTACAGCATCTTGCTTTTCTAGCCACCAATCTGCATATACACAGCTAGCTGTAATTGCTAACAATTAGCAGATGGGGCTGCACTTTGCTCCGTGTCAGAGGAAATGCATAGCATGCCCTATAATTCATCTTTCTGACCCAGTTCGTAAGAAACACTACTCATACTGGCAGGAACCTGTTCGACAGAAGGCTTGTCAGCAAGAGCTTCTGCTCAGTCTCACTCCACTGGCCACAACAGAAGTTAGTACCAAAGCTAGTGTCCTAGGTAACTGCTGTTCTTGCTGTAATGTTTAAAGCTTTCTTTTAGAGAAAACAATCTATTTTCTTTGTATGTAGCAAATAACAAAGGGAAGTCCATAGACAACACTACTAGACAGTCTTGCAGTTCAGAGATGAAAGTCAGAAACGCAGATAAATGTTTTATTGGCTAAGCAGGAAAAGATCTGAATTAACACTAAGTTCAAATGATTTCTTTGGTAAGGCAGTGTCTGTCTGACATCCTCTTAGGAGTCGGAGCCTATGGAAATGTTTAGGAGTGGATATTAAATTTAAAAATCAAGATAGATATTTGCTGTGTGGTTTTGATTAGCTGACTTGCCACAGTAACATACTTTCTGCCAGTCCAACCGATTGAAAAGGAACAAAAAGCTGTAAGCACCTCCCTCTTCAGATAAATAGCAGTATTAAATACAATACTTTCACCAACTATTTCACAGTTTAAGTACCAATGTAGTTCTTCAAGTAAATTAAGACTTAAAGGGATAAAGTTGTGCCATGTGCAATTCAGTGGTATGGTAGGAGTTAGAATCTGTCTCTACTGTTGTAGTTCCACCCCTGTCAATATACTGCATTGACATCTCTTGAATTTAAGATGCAGTGTCCTTTAAAAAAAAAAAAAGTACTGAAAGTTAGAACTTAAAATCAAGTCATTGTTTATTGTTAGTAACAAAAATTATTATTGGAAGTCACCTCTAGATTTGTGTGAATCTGCTAGATTGTACTTTTAATTATAATTCAATGGAAAAGAATGGATTCAATATCCACATGGCTAAGAAGGAATCAGATTGATGTGAATATGTTAGCTAGGCATGGCTGGAAATGATAAATACCTGTTCTTGCAGCTAGCATTCTGCCTGACAGGAAATTCTGAAGCATTTGCATTGATGCTGATACAGAGAACTGTTCTGGATTGCAGATATCCATACAACATATTCCTTGTCTACCATATCTATACTTATTTCTTGCTGTTTGGTATAATTGGACATAAACTGTAAAATGTCTGGGGTCTATTAAAAAAAAATACCAAACCAAACCTTAAATGGACAACAGCCACTTTCCCCAAGCCCATACTGTTTTGTTCTTAATTTTTCACTCAAAATACTCTCATACTGAGGTTACTTACAGTTCTTGCTCAGAAAGTTCCCTTAAAGTTGATGGGGGAATTTTGGTCACATCAGAGCAGACGCAGTAGCAGGGCAGAAATACTCAAAAATTGTTGTGGAATTTCCACTTCATTTTTCATGTTATAGAGGGATTTCCCCTTCTTTCTACTCCTGTGGAACAAGAAGTAATTCTTAGTCTACTGTACCTGTGGGACCTTTGGGATTACTAGCCATACTTAAAAAGACTCAACCCCTCAGTGCCTTTACTCTTTCCTTTATTGCCCCATCTATTCCTATAGCCTTGGTTTGATAGGGAAACAGGTTTCTTTGGGAGGAAGCATAGGACAAGAAGGTGACTGTCCTTGTCATTAGCTTGCAATTTTCACCACTCACTGTCTTGTCAAGTCAGCCCATATTCAGAAAATTCTAGTTCTGACTCTACTTTTATAACCCTGCTGTGGATCGTGAGCATCCACACTTTGTTCCTGTTTTGCCCTCTTCTTAAGTTTCATCACACCAGGCACAGGCCTAGCAACCCAGCAGTGCAAATCAGTAGGCAAACCATCAGCAAGAGCTTTCTCTCTCACCTCTTTCCTTTGCTTATGTAGGAGAGGAAGAGAAAACCACAGTCTCTTGCATCAGCTAAAGATGGGTAGATTGTTTATACTCTCCTCCCAAAACAATCCCCTGCCTTGGCTCACTGTGGGCAGGGCTGACCAGAAATCTTTTGACAAACTCTGATAAGGTAAATGCTGCTGTACGCAGTTATGCTTTCCTGCCATCTGCAGACATAAGGCATCACTTTGTGTTCTAGTCATTCTTTTTCAATTTTTATTTTGCAACAGCAGGCATAGGAAATTATGCTATGAGGAAATCAAGTTAAAGCGAGATCATGAAGTAATTCTGTGTTTTGCACATCTGGGGTCTAGGCACAGATTGTTTATCATTTCCGTGTCTTCTGTGTAGAATTTTTGTGGTACCAAAAAAGATGCAATAGAAATGAGATGGGGATGCTTTACCTGCAGAAGAACAAACACTACACTTCAAATAACGAGGTTAATCTCTAAATCTGTTCTTGCAGAAGCAGTAGGCCACACACTGTATTAAATACTGACAGGTCTGTTCTAGAGAAAGGAGATGTGAAAGTACAAGACTGTTCTCCGTGCATTTTTTCAAATTACAAAAAGGATAATTTTTTAGTTCCAAAATATTCCTGAATATGCATTCCTAGAATAAAGTGATTAAAACTTAAATTTAACAATAATGTTTCTGCATTTTATTCTTTCAAAGTAAAAGAATCAAACTATCTTATCAGTTCTATTATAGCCAAAATAGAGTATTTTACTTTCCAAGGAGAAGATAGAGATATAATTTCAGACTGAATCATACCATTTAGGAGAGCTGCATATACACTAATGAAATCTGAAAGCTAGGAGTGTGACCTTTAGGAGGTGTACAATGCTGGGATTAGGAGAGGAGGAGCAAAGATGGGTTCCTACCATCTTAGGTGGCCCACTGGTTTCCTAATTGCAGAAGTGGTACTGATCTAAGCATACACCTCATTAAACAGCTGAGAATCCAGATGCTACACCCTGGAGGTGAAGGAGTGGAGAGAGGAGGATTTCAGTCAGCTCGCACTTTGAGACATAAGCAGTCACCTGCTACCAGCCTTCTCTGAGTCAGTTAATTCACCAACTTCCTCAGCTAGTACTGAATAGTAGTAACAAAGTTTTTGGATTCACCACTCTAAGTGTAGTCATAAACTTGCCTTTAGGAGTCTTCTCAGGTAAAAAGTGCTAAAACAGTGCAAATATATCGCAAGCTACAGGTTAGTGATGTTGCCCTGCCACTTGAAGTAGAGGTATGACTTCTAAGTATTTCCTAGATCAGTACTCCTGAAGACTCCTGACAACTATGCTAAAAATGGAAGGCTTCCATATTCAGTCAGGGATTAGAAAAACAACACAAGACAAACATTTCTTTCTACCTTTTAATTCATCAAGTGATGTCTGTGAAACAAGGGCTCAGCAATCAAAGGTAGATAGCTTCCCGTCCTACAGCAAGTGGTCTCACCTCTGTTAGGGGGCTTGCATTTTAAATAACTAGTTTGCATCACTCTGCAGCTAAGCACAAGTGAGTGAGCAAGCAAGCTGGTCCAGGAGAGCCACAGATGGTGAAGCCTGGCTACACCAGGAGGTACCAACAATGTCCCTACCATGTATAGGCATCCTACTGGTCCCTACACGATGAACTCTAAAGAGAACTGAACAATCTCTAGCTCATTAAATTTCTTCTAGCTATTACTACATTGTAAATAGATACCATTACAGCAATTTGTTCTGACTGACATCTGTGTATACCTGAAAATGAGGTAAATATGGTTTGATAAAGTGTAAATATGGTTTGACAAAGTGTAAGCTACAGAAACCACAGAGCTTCTTCGCAGGTTTTGAGGGGTCTTAGTCTTAAAAAAAAAAAAAAAAAAAAAAGGCCAAAAA
>Ga0065711_1050129_pt1 | contig 10974 bp, 7 predicted proteins | sample Hoacrofraction12_FD_59098 | JGI IMG/M metagenome (GOLD analysis project Ga0065711, IMG submission 59098) | Hoatzin crop microbial communities from Cojedes, Venezuela - Epithelial fraction 12 v2 (version 2) | ecosystem: Host-associated > Birds > Digestive system > Esophagus > Crop | place... | reverse complement strand
AAAATTTGGAAAAAAAAAAAAAAAAAAAAAAATCAGCATTAAAATCTGTAACTACTACCAAATAGTATTACAGTTTATACAAGTTACTTACGCCACTGTACTTAAAAATCTTTGTAGAAATTTAAAGACATGCACTTTGGAAATACATTTCACACTATGACATAACATCCAGCTTTTCCTTTTTCTTTTTTTCTTTCTGTTCTTCCCTGCCCCTCCCCATCCTTACAAGACAGTCCACATTACACATAAATGGAAGCAGCTGAGCTAGCAAGATCTCCTGAACACACAGCCTTGCCACCTACTTTTAGGCATGGCAAAAGCATGCTTCTTTGGAGAAAAGCATCAATGCGCTGTGGCCGAGTACACTACCTGCTCCATCACCACAGAGCTCATTGTACACGCAAAGGAGACACATGTGGTCAGTGTTAAGAAATTAAGAAATTAGTGTGCTCTCATTGCATTATGCATGTCAGCACTAGGGGTGAAAATTACTGTCAATGGCCTAAAAGCAAAATCAGGCAGTTTATGAAGAATATTACAACTAAACCAAAGAAATAGACTCTGTTTTCTTTAGAAATTGTAATAATAGCAAAAACAAAAATAGCAAAGGAAAAGAAAAAGCAACATGGTTTTTGTAGAAAAGCTGTAAACCAATCAGGCCTAACATGGAAGGTGACAAGAAGGAAGAGAGGTGAATGGTATTTAAATGCTAGGCAGAAAAGGGGCATGCTGAAAGCCAACATTTGTGACAGCAGAAGTACAGGTTTAGCTGGTCGCTAATGACCGAGGAGAGGAACAACACTGCAGGATACACCGAGGAGTAGTATACTGTAAGTATACAGAAACAGAATGTTTAAAAATATTTGCAGTAAAAGAAACAGGTATCAGGAGGCATGATCAAATTGCAAATCCAAAGCTATTTAGTTGCATCAAATGCTTCCATTCCCTTTTCCATCCTGGTCTTTGAAGTTAGCTTATTTATTTTGCAGTGGAAAGTTTTCTTCCACAGATTTTTGCCTTCTTAATTGAGATGCTGAAGTAATTAAATCCAACAGGTCACTTTAATGAGAGATTGAACAGCCTGGGGCTACCATCTGTTTTACTGAACTCCAAGGGCCCACCAGTTTAAGAACGAGCCCCTTCTCTACTCACACATCCTTCAATTCGGTTAGCTCCTATGAGGCAAACCCCAAAACTTCTAAGTCTTTTGAATCCTTTGGTGCCGTAAGCTTATGTCCATCACAAGACCTATTCTCACTACCAGATGTGGTAATCACCAAACCACATCTGGTTTTAGTTAATCCTACACAGTAATTTGCCTGTGAAGGGCTTTCTACAGATGGTCAACAGGCAAAAATTATTCTAGCACTCCTGGACAGATTCTATTTGTACTACACAAAAAGAGCCCAGTGGCATTAGCTAACCTTCCTGTATTTCCTGTGACCACACACTTTTATGTATGACACTGTCATCTTCTGTACCCCACCACCACTTCTAAACAGGATTCCACGAGGAAGAGTCTCTTCTCTCACCCCACCTCCTAACCCCTGTTATTCCAAAACAAGACTATTTTGTTTTGTATATATATTGGACATTGAAGTAACAGAAATGTGCCCACAATATTGCAAATATTCATTATATAAAGGAACCCTCCAAGTACTACTCTAACATGCTGATGTGGCTCATGTGCCACAAAAAAACTTTATAAAAATATTCATAATCATCATCCAATGCTAAGAGAACTTCTGCATCCTTTAGCATGACTTATTTTGAAAATATAGCTCAGAATCCTATTAGCAAAATGTAACAGTAAAACCATCACAAGCTTTCCAACCTTCATTTTACATGCATGAAAGAGGAGGAGAAGCAGAGTCAGACAGACTCTCCTGCTACACCCACTGTGGGAACCCAGATCAGGGACGTGTTTTCAGAGAAGTTAGATGGCAGTACTGTATTAGAACTCCAGTTGAAGACTGAGGAGTTTTCAAAGGGGTAAAACCGGAAGTGTAGCTAGATCCAGAGGTAACGCTACAGATACAGGGAATATTTTTATTATGCACACACAATGATATATAGGAATTTCAGTTAAAAGACTAAATGTAGTATGGCTATTTCAATGACCTTCAAATTCTGAAGTTATTTAGTCAGGAGGAGAATGGAGAAGTACAAGAATGTTTCACCCACTCTTCCTTTAACAGTATACGCTCATGAGCCACTACAACTACATCTTTTACTTTCACGTAGGGCCACACTTCTTCATTGTCCTGTACTACTTTCCTAGAGCAACACAGACTGAACTCTAGGTCAAGGTCCAAAAAGGCAAGACTAGAAATCCTGGCAGAGACAGAGGAGAAAGAATAAGCAAACACCATGTACACCAACTTGAGCGTGCTGCACGCCAGTACTGTGAGTACTTTTTTTTTTTCCTTCTATTTTCCCATGTTGACTTCATTGGCTCCAGAAATCCTTATTATGCAAAATGCAAAGTGTTAAAGCAGCTACCATGCAACTCTGAAGAATGCCGGACAGGTGTTTAGACTATAGAGAAAAATGGTTGGGGAACAGCCACATAACAGAATGAGTAGTAGATACAGCCAGAAAGCTCTTCAGCTGCTGAGCTGACACGGCCAAACAGACAGTTAAACAGGAGGAGAGGAAAGGTGTATGTGGATAGGAACGTGACGAAGGGCAACACGCTACTGGAGTTAACACAGAATCTGCTCCTGTTTAACACTCAGTGTAATGTCAACTCAGCATCTGAACGCTACTTAAACAATCCTCCAACCAAGCCTTAAGATGTCCAGCTACAGCGTTGCCTGGAAAGATAGATGCTAAAAGAATTACAGCACTCTCTAATCTTAGATAAATACATTCCTGAGAAGCAAGAGGAATTGCTGCCTCTTTCCCTAGTAACCAGTGGCAGCTTAACAGAAGAATTCAAGTACTAATTTTTTCCAGAGTACCACTGAAACCAGAACTTTTTTAGTACTTGCACAGCTTGCTTCTTGGAATGGGTTTTGTGAGCTGATATTAACTAATAAAGTCCTTTTTATATAACTTTTGAACAGGTCTTTAAGCAGAACAGTCTCCTGAGGAAATTCACTATTATCCCCTCAGCATACTCCACTTACTCGAAGTTACACTTGGAAAATAGCTGTGGCATATGTTATCATACAGACTTTTATTTGCATCTTCTATAGATACAAGTTTTGTTAAAAAAATATGGCATCTAGAGAACTAAGTCACAGGAAGTTTTTTTCATCACCTTCTGACATGACACAAAAAGCACCCACTGTAATTAAGAAGTTATTGGCCATTGGGCTGAAAGGCATCACCTACTTTCCCCAACTCGAACTACAGTTAAAAACTGTAGTTGAACCTGCATCAACTCTTATCCAACTACATTCTCAGAAACATTAAAAAAAAAAATTCAAGAGAAACCTACAACATTCGTTGCTTTAGTTTATTTTTCGGTCGTCCAATGGGTTTTGCATATCTTCGCCTTATTTGGGCAGCTTTCTCATGAAGTAGCTTTCTCCCTTTCTTCTTTGGTCTACAGACCTGGCAAATCCACATCCCTACATCAAGGAAAAAAGTTTAATTGTACACAGTTGATTTAATCTGTACTGCAGGTGACTACCGAGATACATGCCAAGTACACAAGGCCAGCAAATTATCTTCTGAACAGGACACAGGGAAGCGGACAAAGAAAAGCGATCCAATTCTATCCATACTTTGACATTTTTGAAAGTGCTCATGGAAGGAGAGGTGTGGGGGGGGGAAGAGGCAACAAGGATCACAGAAAAGATTGTGAACAAATGGGTTCTTAAAAGAATTTCTGTTGTAGCTTGTCCCTCCTTGTACTACCTAGTTCTTTCCTCAGACACAGTCAAGATGGGGAAAAAAAATTATACATGCGTTACAAAGCAATCTAGGCTAGAGTGTGCTAAAGAAAATATCAGGTCACACCTAGGTATGTTTGTTTTAATATACAACACCTTGAATTTGGCATCCTTTTCATGTTAGATGACCATGACTGAACACTTCTTTATTATAGCTAGGGTTGGGGATTGGGGGCAGGGGGGAAGTTGGAAAAAGTCTTCTGTGTAACTTTAAGATTAAATAGGGAAAGCCGTAACCATGTGAGAGCAAAGTGAGAGGTGCTATATATCAGAAATCTGAAGACTAGAGAGCCTGAAGACACAGGCGGTTTGTTTGTCTGTCTGTTTTTCAAATTACTCTTACAGAAGGCATGAAGAAGCAGGCTCTTTCACCTGCTCTAAGGATTTCTTTGTCAGTGTGTATACTCCAAACATTTTAACAGCCTTCATCAAACTTCAGCTTCAATAAACTGGCCAACAACTCAATACACAGTGAATTCATCTGGTCAACTGACCACAGACCTTTACTATTTTCCTGAGGAAAAAAAATCTCAAGTAAAGAAAAATAAAGTATTGGCTTTGACCTGATTTAAACCACACTGTTTAGGAACGCAAAAAATCATCAGCATGCGCAAGAGCTTTTGGTCACTTAATATGAGAAAAGACCATGAGTGAGAGTACTTTCATTGAAAGGAGTTTTATTATCACCTTTTGGCATTCGGGAAAGTGGTGGGTCACAGCACTCCATGTGGAACCCTCTATCACAGGAGTCGCAAAAAAGCATGTTATCCTGAAGGGGGGGGGGAGCGGAGAGGAAGAGGAAAAAAAGACTTAATACAGCATTGCTTGAAGTTGTACATCAGCAATTTGTATTTCACATGTGCTAAGTACAGAGCTACAGTAAACAAAGAAAAGTCAGATAACACTCTGCAGTCTAACTTACTGCATTTTTGCCTTGGATCCTACACGCACTGCATGTCTTGCATTCAATACACTGCCATCTTAAGGCCTTCACGTTTGTTGTTAACTCAGGGCAGAATTTCAGACATGATGGATGTCCTAAAAAAAACCAAAATATTCAAAGCTTGAGATTTCAGATTGGTAAAATGGATTCTCGAGTTCAACAGGATGTAGCCAGCACCACCAGAACCCTGCAAGCACTAGCTCTTTGCAACACATTAACTCATCCACTTCACACACAGATACAGAATAACTTCCATAAAACTCACGTATAAAGAGAGATAGAAAGTTGACTTCTACTGTAACTGACATCCGTGAACGGTCTACGCAAGCACCTGAAACTGAATTTTTATTTTCACTAGGCTGTTTCCATAGCATATTAAACTGCCACTGGTTCTGAAAAAAGTATTTTTACAAACTTGACCCCACCCCCCTTTCATAGCAGTGCAACACAAAACAGAGGAAATCTTTAAATAAAACCATTAGGTATTTTTCTAATTATACTAAGTAGCTATGAGAGAAACTTAATAGTCAAATTATATGCATTTTTAATTCCAACTTATTGCTTAATTACATATAAAGAACAATTTCTGAGCAGTAAGAAGGGAAAAAAAAAATCAAGCAGGCAACTGACACAAGAAAAGCTTACGACAAAGGAAGTTTTAAAAAGGCAGTGGGGGCCAAGAGCAGGTGAACCACCTCCTCCCATGAAACTGTATTTTATTTCCTGACAGGACCATCCTCTTCCCAGGGTAGCCTAGAAGGCCTACATGGCTTCCTACACAACTTTTGCAACTAATACAAGGTATCAGACAACTGAACACATACACCACCTCAGGCAATACTGGCAGTGATTTTTCATGTCTTCAGCGACCTCAGAGTGTACCCTTAATCCAGAAAAGATAAAAGCACTGCTAAATAGGAAGGGATAAGCCTTCCCAGGGAAACACTTTTTGCCAGTATTATATTCAGAGATCATCAAGGGCATCAACCCACAACTTGTCAGAGAGATAAGAATCCCTGATGTCATGCTGGACTTAGATGGTTGCAGTGATGTGATGCGCATGAAGGATGCTTTCTTCTCCCTGTCAGAGTTGGGATACGTGCTTTCTTCCAGGTAACGGTCTAGTCACGGTGATTCAGACTTTCTCCATCTGCTGTTTCTCAGTCTAAGACTGAGCTAAGCCACCACCACCAAGAACACAGGCTAATCCACGAGCGTTTGCTATTTTTGTCTTCTAACGGACTGAGGCATGAATGGCAAAGATGACTTCAAAAGACAACTTAAATTGTGTAAATACAGCATACTCTCAAAATAAAATGCAGGAATATAATATATTGGTAAAGAACAAACAATAATAAATTCAAAGCGTACTTTCAAAAACACAGATATTGAAAAAGCATTGCCATTTGATTCTTAGTAGACAGTTTCAGATACATCAACAAATTTTTGTGGTTAAAACCAAGGATGCACTTAAAAGTGACTATTTTTCTGGAAAGTGACAAATACACTCTGTAACTGCATAGCTTAGTTCAGCGCTACACTGTTCCCTTCAATAAAGCTAACAAGTACTTCATTTTTAAAAAAATCTGCTGAAATAAGAAAAAAGCTCCCTGGAGTGGCTGATATTAATAATCAATATCACAGACTTATTTCATCAACCATGACTTAACAACTATATTAACACATTAAAGTGTAATCATGAACCAATTACCTCCATATAAGTGCATTTAATTCCAGTTATCTACCCTGCACGGAAGTGACTTACTTCAAGGAGCAAGTAAATTGTGTTTAAACTGTTGATTTTAACTTTGCCTTAAGCAAATAACCGAGAGGTACAGACATAAGAAACAACCATTCTCACTGGTTGGTAACTATGCACAGGTTAGGTGTAACAGGGTTACTTTCTTTCTCTGTTATCTACCAACATAACATCTCTCATTCAAGCAATTACATGGCTTAATATATTTTCTAATATCCTTCAGTGTTAGATATTACTACTGGACAAAAATTAAAGAAAAAAAAAAATCCATTGGTATTACATACATACATACAAGGTTCTGCCTGCAACTCCAAGTTCTTGAGCCACAAACAACTAGAGGCTAGGAGAGTGCAAGTGGGAATCATCACCACGCGTTTGCCATGTTCTTTTGCTGTCTTTCCTAGGTATGCCCTAGCACAGAAAATTTCAGATTTTGAAATACCATATGGTATTGTTCTTCCATGGCTGATAACACATTCCTCCTTTTGGAGACAGACTGACATAGTGCAAATGCAACAATAACAAGGCGAGGGTAACGCCTAAGAAGTGATGATCAACACAGGGTTCACTTTTAGAAGGGACTCTGTTTAACTACTTTTGTAGTTTAACAAATTTCTGTAGTCAGCTAAACTAAGTCACTGTGACCTTCAGTGATTTTACAGCTAGTTTCTTTAAATTTGAAAGATCTGAAGAGGGAAAGCATGCTTCTGGCTTAAAAATTCGCAGTATTTCAGCCCTAACTGATCTAAACTGAATTCAAGAACATACTATCTTCTCCATATCCAGAAGCCGATACATCTACCAAGAGGTTTTCAACATTTGATCAACCTCTAGTTTGAAGTGTCTCCGACGGTAATTTCTCCTGGTTCAATCACTTGACTTTCTTTGAAACCTCGGCAGCATCAATATTTTAACGTGGCACACAAGTTGAACAGATTACTGCAAATTCAGACCTTTGCAAGCTGGCAGTTTCCACCAGGAATACATAGAGGCTTACTTTAAAACAAAACTATTAAAAATGAAATGCTTTAAAATTCATTCTTATCCCTCCCAGTTAGCAAAGGCTCAGATTTGTGGTACTTTCATGTGGCAGAAATAGGTGAGGCCAGGAAGTTAAAACGGAACATCTCACTCCTCTGTGACTGAAGGCAACTCCTTTAAACTGCCTACTTTTATTTTCTCATTGCAAATTTGGGCCTTGTTTATTCTTCAAAGGGACTGACAAAACAATTACTCTTTTAAAAGAACAAGCATTCAATCAGTGACAACTAGGTACAGGGGTAAATCAGATATGCTAGTACCTCTCTTTATATCTAACTTTGATACAAATGTTGGGAACTAACCTTGTGTTTGATAACCTTTTAGGTAGAAAGCATCATTACTTCGGGTGACTTTAGCGATGAGCAGAGAGGATCAGTGCACCTACCTTGCGCATGGAGAAGGTTTTTCCACCCGCAGCTTGCTTAGCGGTTCATTTTATCCAACCAGCCAACATCCTCCCACAGATAGCAATCAAGACAATTCCCATATTCCCTTATTCTTGAAGCATACGCTAAATCTCATTTATAAAGCAATCTCTGCGCAGTCCTTCCCAAACATTTGCTGTCCCTACTCCTCTCGACCTGACTCTGATGCCTTGGGAGTTCGGTGCTGCAGCCTCCCCTACCCATCTCTGATCTCTCGCCTTCTCAGCCCAACACACTAGTTTGAAAGGAACAGATATTACACTTTTAGCTATTTCCCCCCCCTCCTTTTAAAAAACATTTACTATAGTTCCCCAGTAACTCAATTTTTTTGTCCTCCCCTTTCTAAAACTTCATCTCACTTTTAAAACCTGCCAGCAGCAGCTCTTTAATCGCTTCTGCACCTCTGAATTGGGAAAACAGCAGTGGAGCTCAATTGCAGTTCTCCAGTCTCTTGATTTTTCGAAATCGGGGAGGGGATGCAATGTTTGCTTCGGCGATAGGATTTGTTTTCTCACCCCTGACATCCCTCATCTTACTGCTTTCAAAACTGCCCCGTGCAGTGACCTAGCAGTGCATTTCATTTCCACTGCCCAAATAAATTCTATTCCCAAATACCACAAAATAAGAGCCGTATCAACGAAACGTGCAGATACCCAGATAGTTTCCGCTTCCAGAATGCGGAAGCATCATCTGCAGAGATGCAAGCAGCTGACAGCAAAACCTAAAGGCAAGCAGACATGCCAGTAGTGGGCACTGCAATTTAATCTCTGATCGACTGCGCTATTTGCTTGCTGTGCACAACATGCAATTTCTTTTATGTTTGTTAGACAGCAAGACCAGCTTCGAGATACACGGCAATGTGCAAAATTACAAATCCAATTACAATAAACCTCCACTTGAGTGAAGTTTTGTTATTTATAAATTGCACTGAGATTGGTTTTTATTTTAGTTAGGCATCAGTAGCTAAAGTTTAACCATCCAGCAATCTGATTGGCAGTCTAAACATTTCATTCTTTATATCTAATACATCTGAGGAACTAATTAAAGATAATTTAGTCTTAATGAGGCAGAGAGAATGTATCAGTGTTAATTCAAATAGAAGCTGATCCATGAAAGTCAAGATTCTCAGTTCTAAAGCGTCTTAGACCTACCAGGGGATTACTACACAACAGAAGAGTAGCTGATATCCAAGCTTACCTGATTAATGTAACCTTTGCGTACCATATTCTAACCAAGCACAAATCCTACTGAATTTCCAAATATTAGAATACAGATTTGAAAATACAGGAAACCTGTAAACCATTAAAGGAAGACAGTTTAAAATCTGTGGCCTCTGGTCTTCCATCCTGAGGTGAAAAAGGCACTACTTTGCTTCACTGTTTAATCATTCCCTTAAGTATATTACAAAATACACTGGCTAAAATACAAATAATCTGTCTGAGGTGAGAGATTCAGAAGCACGCAATCAAAAGCATACCCTGACTAACTGAAAACGCAGTTTTGATCCACATTGTTTTGTTTTTACTCCAGTACTCATCACAGTACCTGAGACAGACTATCTTCAGCACACCCACAAAATGGTGATACACGCAGACTCTGAATTCCACAACACCAAAACTGTACTTTCGCTTCCAGCCTCTCAAAAGCAGCGCTGGCTTACGCAGACCCTACTGCTTCTCCACTCGCTTCCCTCCCAAGGTCTCCCTCCTCTTCCCTCCGGCACAGAAGCTGGTCTGGCTGTGCAGTGAGCTGGGCTGGGGAACCGATCCAACTTGCTGTCTTTCAACGACGTTTGTTCCTCAACCCAGGTCACTGGCAACCAGGTGCCAGCACAAAGCAGTGGCACCAAGCAGCTCGGTGTTGCAGCCCGTAACGTTAAGCAGCACCGCTATTTCGCCTTTTAGCCGGGATGGTCTACTTCGCAAAGCTTTCCCCAAAGCACTTCCCAATGCAGCTGTAAGCTTACGGGAGCAGAAGTTTTCTTACTGGCACAGCTAAACAAAACACTCAACTGACAAACTGCACTGGTCAAATAACTCCTCTTCCAGCATAAAGCTATTTTCCACGGGGGATTTTTTCAGAATAGCTCAACTGCTCAGAGGATTTTCACATCCAGAACTCTGCGGTTGTGCCAGAAAAAGCTTTATGGCATAGAGCTGCTAAAGAGATCTGCCTAAGTTTCTCAGCCAAACCCCTCTGTGAATCAGGAATAACCTAGGCCAAGAACACGTTTGGTATCACTGATGCACAAACTCCGTGCAAAGCAACAGCGTGCTACTGTACTTCATTTTCAAAATTAGCCTAGCTGCTCACTTTGGGACAGCCCCATGGAAGCATGGAGGCCGCACGAGCTGCTGCGTCACACAGGAGCAAGGTCCGTACAATCCGCAGGGAGTCCCTGTCTTGTGCCTGACACGTAACCGGTGCCGAACAGCTTTAGTAAGTCACCTGAATCATTATTCAAATTCCCACCTGAGTAGCAAAAGAAATTTAACAAAAAATTAATTAGATATACAAGACACGCAATGGCAAAGACTGCCACACAGTCTTCATTCTTATGATTATTCCTCAGCTTCTGAAACATTGCAAACCTGTGCAAGCAAAGTTCTCGATCACCATTTGATGTCACAATGCAAACCTGAGTTTTCAGATCAAACACAGCTCCCAAACAATAATAGAATTTCTGTATTTTACAAGTGTGGTTTCCCTATTCATTTGCTCAGCAGATCTATACTCCCAGTATAAAGATGAATTCACACCCTTCTTTTGTAGTTATACAGATGACAAAATTTTAGTTCAACAGTCTCTTCCACCCCCACTTTGTTTCAGTTCTCAATGTATGCCTAAAGAGAGGATGACGTAAAATATTTTTAATACAAAAAAAAAAAAAAAAAAAAAAATTTT
>Ga0065711_1050128_pt1 | contig 10974 bp, 10 predicted proteins | sample Hoacrofraction12_FD_59098 | JGI IMG/M metagenome (GOLD analysis project Ga0065711, IMG submission 59098) | Hoatzin crop microbial communities from Cojedes, Venezuela - Epithelial fraction 12 v2 (version 2) | ecosystem: Host-associated > Birds > Digestive system > Esophagus > Crop | place... | reverse complement strand
TTTTTTTTTTTTTTTTCCCCTCCTCTATTTAAAACATTTACAACAAATTTAATGTAAACCATTTACAGCTGAAGTCAGAGACTGCAGTTATGGCAGATGGTGTTGTGTGGTGGACTGCACAAGTAGGTTGTTACTGTCTGTGGCTTGTGGCAAAGACTTCGCTGGGCAATGGATGTCTTATAGCCAGGTTTACCCTGGCAGAAGCTCAGGTCTATAGGTGTTGCTCTGTTGTCTGCTTATGTTTCGCAGTGGTGTGACTCCATTGGCTCTTTTATCTGTTTGGCGTGAATGAGAGGAGAGTAAGACCCCAAACTAGTTAACGGTCAATATAATCCGTGCCATACCTTTTTTTTACTTTTCCTGCAAACACAAATGCACTGTCTGCAAAGGTGGTGTGGCATAGAGCAGAAGAGCTCAGCAAGAGGCCTAGGTTCTCTTCCCTGCTTTATCGCTGTTTTTCTGAGTGATTTTGGGGGAAACAGTTTCACTCTTCACTACAGTTTCCCCAGCTAAAATCTATGGTCCCTATCAGGGCAACATCAGCTCTGGTCTTTACTGTCCAAGGCAGTGTCCTGGTGAGCTTGTTGCCAGGATTGGGACAGATGTGTACAATTTCTGCTTGTCGGTACTGAAGGCATCCTAAAACCCCAGCTGTTGTATGTCTGAGTCTATTCAGAGAGTTTAAAACACCCTGTAAGAGTTTGAGTGAAAATGCCCATAAAGGGTCATGGAAATCAGAGCTGTCATTTGATAACAAGTTTTCATCACGTTTCATTTGCTCGCAGTTTTGAGAAGTGACTTTGCTTAAAACCACAGTAACCCATAATAAAATGTGGGTCTATCTATTTCTGTTTGGCCAAAAAGAAAATATCCAAACTCCAAATATTCTTGTCAGACCTGGTAAATCTTGTCAGCTACATTGACTGTGTATCAGCCTAGCCTGCTCGTTAGGCTGGGCTGCCTCTTTTGGTTTCAGTTGGTTTGTAGCAGACGAGACTTTCTCACCTTCGCTCTTCATGCTGTGGCGGTTCAGGGGCACAGTTATCCTGGGAGTTACAGGGAAGCACAAGTCCCACACTCCCTTCTCATTCTGGTAAAAATCAGCACTTGTTAGCATTTGTTATTTGCATAATCACCACATCAAAAGGAGATGAAACCAGGAAAATAAAAATCTGTGTTTGGTGTTTAACAATCTCTTCTCGTTATTTGTGACCTGAAGGCTCTAGGTAAGTGTTCAGACTCCGCTGTGAGCTGAAATCTGTTGGGAGTTTTGCAGGATGCTGCTCTGAATGCTCTTGGTTCTTCCCCGTGGTTGGGGTTGGTGTTTCCGTGGCTGTGGACAAGTCTCCTGTGCAGGAAGAGTTCTGCTTTACACCAAAGCAGTCACAAGGTGGAGCTCAAGAAGTCCCTGTGACTTTGGGCTAATAAACTGAGCAAAAATACTCGTGGTTTACACACTTGCTCAGACCTGGAGAGCTGTGAACAGAGGACACTGGAGGGTGACTTGATCTTTGTATACTGCGAAAGCAGAAGCTCTGGAAATGTGTGCTAATATCGGTACAATTCCTGAAAATGCAAGGACCCCTCACTGCTGGTGTGAGAGTGAACAGCCTTCCACCGAATTTACAGCAGTGGAGAAAGGCAGCAGCCCAGCTGTGGGAAAGAAAAATATTTTGAAGTTTGAGTCCCACTGAACTGGGCGCTGAGCAAGAGTCTTAAAATCAGGTAGAAACTGAAGAGATTCAGGTGAGATCTGCTCGGGTTCTCTATCTCACCAGCACTTTGCATATTGCAGAAATTACGCAGTCCTCCTCGGTCTGATGTTAGATGGGAGACCTGGATATCCTCACCAGTTATCTGATTTTTCAGGGGAGTGAGGACAGAGAGAGGCGGACGTGCCTCCGGGATCTGCTGGGCAGTGGGGTTGCAACTTAAAATGCTGAGGCTGGGGCCCAATGCTGACGGCTGAGCGCAGCTCTGCGCTGCTCACACACACCGGCTGTGCGGGGTGGTGGTACCAACGCTCCTTCTGGTCCAGTGGCCGTACAGGGAACCTGATCAGGTCCGAAATGCCGAGGTCGGTGGGTCGGCTACTTGTGTAAACCGCTGAGGCGAAAGTACACTTTCTATGCAGACTGATACTTATTTACTTTCCTCCACAGAAACTGGTTTCAAGATCTACTTTGAGACACCAGGGAAAAAGCAGCCTGAAAGATGGCAACAACGTTAGTGAAAGTTCAGCAAGCAAACTTGGGATCAAAGACTTAACCTTCCTTCGTGTATTGGGGAAGGGCAGTTTTGGAAAGGTGAGAGGAGTTGTTGGCTCGTTCGGGGGGGAAACCACATTCCTTATTTAAGAAGCTCCAAGACAGACGAAGTTATATCATAATGTGACACACAGACTGTCCAGTGGAGTGCGCTTTGTGCAACAAGGTTGGTTACAGAGAGCAGGGAGAACAGGGGAGAGAAAGAAAGTTGACAGCAGAGTGAAGAACTGGATGTCACAAAACCCAGCAAAGTTAGCAACCAGAGGAACAGCTGCGTGCCAGGGCCCATACCAGAAACTGCAAGTGTGTGCATTAGCACTCGTTTGGGCAGCATTTCTTGGAGCAAGGAAACAAGGCAGTGGTTTCAAATTCAGTGAATGGAGGTTTCGCTTCTCTGCTTTGCCACAAAGGCGATGAGAAATGGGGCATCTGAATTTGGTAATTGAGCTGGGAAGTGGGATGGATGGCGCTGCTCAGGGGGTTTGCTCTGGCACAGCCGGTGGGCTTCGACCAGCTAGCCCCGTGCCAGCCTTTGGAGCAATGTGTGTGGGCATTTCTATCCGGGGAAGCCTGCTGCAGACAGTAACGTGTGTCATCGATTGTACACTGATGCCCATACCAACAGGCTGACTCGCTTGCATGCACAAGCCTGGTCATGAGATAACTGACCTTTCTGGTGTGAGAAGGTGCGAAAGGCTCTGTATTGCTCATAGAGTCTGAGGGCTCAGCCCTTGCAATTCACCCTCCACTTTGGTTTAGGTGATGCTTGCCAAGATGAAAGAGAGTGGGCAGCTCTATGCAGTGAAGGTGTTGAAGAAGGACGTCATTCTCCAAGATGACGATGTTGAATGCACCATGACTGAGAAACGCATCCTTTCCTTAGCAAGAAACCACCCATTCCTCACCAAGCTCTACTGTTGCTTCCAGACTCCTGTAAGTATAGCCTAGGCAGTGGACAGCCTTCCTTCTGACACTGTCTGGCATGTTCAGGACAGAGGCACTCTCCTGTGTATTTGGTCCCTGGCCTGTTATGAATGTCCACCTTAGACCCAGGAGAAACCTCTCTGCACAAGCGTGAACAGAGCGCTCTGCTCTGTTCCACCTCCAACATCTGCTGGGCATTTGGCAAACAAAATTCTGGCTTGTTCTAATCTCCCTAGCGAAATGACAATAACAGGGAAGCCTCTCCTAGAAACAACTCTGTGCCATTGAATGTTTCCAAATGCATATGCGCAGATGTCTACAGACCTGCAGTGTCCTCGGGTTGCTGTGGGATCTCAGGCTCTGCTGTCTTGCTATCTGAATTTTAACAGGACTATATTTGCTTTTGATTACCTGCAAACTCAGTGAATTGTACCTGGAAGCATGGGTAGCCTCCTGTCTCCACCAGCCTTTGTATACTGCTCAGAACCAAATGAAAAATCCTTCTGGGGTTACTGAAAAGGACCTTACAGGCATGGGTGGACACTGGATCAGATCCATATACAGTTGGTATTTCTTCTTGTGTAGACAAGGCAAATGATAGCATTGCTGTGGCTTGTGGTACGTGTACCTCGATGGAGGACTGCCCGTGCGCTGCCTGTCCAGCTCGGAGCCTCCTTCGGTGTGTGCGTGTGGGTGGGAGCTTGCTGCTGATGTGGGTGGTGGAGGAAGGAGTGGCTGTGATGGAGGCAGTGGCCACAGCCGTGTACCAGCAAGGTAAGTTTGGGAGTCCCTGAGCTAAGCTGTTTTTAGGACCGAAGCGTGTTCTGCAGTGTAGCTCTTCCAAACTACCTGGGCTCCTTTCCAGTTGCTTTTTGTCCATTGCTAAATGGTGATAGAGCTCGTTTTCCTTTTAGAAGAGGCAGGAGAAACTTGCCCTTTTAATTGTGGCTTCACTCCTCCTACATAAACCCAAATTACTAAAAAAAAAAATAAATTTTTAAAAAAGGCAGACAAATGCGTCCTGCCACCCACCCATTTCTCTTCTCACTGGGCTGATGCAACAGCCAGCTATGGAGTTTAAGAATTGTGCTGAGTTAGGGTGGAACCCTTGGGTAGACGCACGTAATAGAAATGAGGTGGTTTAGGTCGTTTTTTTTTTTTTTATATACAGCTTGCGTGGTTCACAGAGCAGCTGTACTGTATAGCACAAACAAAACTTAAAGCTCACTTTTGTCACTGGTAACCACGGAAACTCCTGTGTTATTTCATAATATGAAGACACGGGGCCCAGATTTAAAGGCTTTCCTGAAGTTCTCGTGTAAAATGTCAGAAAAGTCCAGTATTGATGTGTGCTGTTTGAGGTCAGATGTGGGACAGCAGTGGTTTTTGCCATTCATTGCTATGCTCTTTGCTATGGCTTTGCTTTCTGAATTGCGATGTAGATGTGAAAACAGCAAGTGTGCTCCTGGGCTGTCTAATTTCCCATGAACTTAGGGAAGATTTAAGGTCACTGTGCTAGTACCGTCCGTCACCTTCAAAAAATGAATGCAATCTGCTGTGGGTGCAGACAAGGTCTTCTGGGCTGATGAAGTAATTGCAGAGTCTTTTGCAAAGGGGAAAAAAGGGAAGAACTCAGCCTGTCTAGGCTAGCAAATTGAAAGCAGAAAGAGGATCTGATCGATGTCTGCAGATGTCAGACACTGAGGAGGGAAACAAAGCTGTCAAGATGCTGGCTAAGATTAAATGAGTCTAGACTGGCTATGGATACAGTTAGACTGGAAATGAAAAGGAGGTTGCTAGACAGTAGGGCAGCCTGGAACAGGAATTTCTGGACCAGCTTGTTGTCAGAGGAGCGGAGGGAAGAACCCCTCAGCCCTTGCTGCCCGGAGCACAGAGCTGGTCAGTCTCTGAAAGGGTGCCAAGGGAGTGGTGCTTGTCTAGCAGGACCCTGCTATTTCCAGTCTTTCCCAGGTTCCGCTTTGACTTGAATCCCACTTTGCTTCGTTATCTGGATTGTCAGTAACAGAAAACCACTTCTCTCCTATAATAAATAAAACCAAAAAGGGAAGCATTTACAAAAAAAAAAGAAAGTACATTTCAGACTAATGTAGTTCATTGCGTCTTTTGCCCATGTTCTGCACTCAGTGACACCCACTTCAATCCAGAATAACCAGATTTAAATTGCTTATAAAAGCATAATTAAATTCCTTTGCTATAGTAGAGAAATGATTGCAACAGCAGGGTATTTGATGGACAGAGTCCTTCCAGGAGGGCTTAACCAGGCTGACACAGTACTTGGGGTTTCTGCTTATTCTTTACATGGCATTGGGTTATCCCCTCCGTTGACACAAACTTCGCAGAAAATAATATAAATGTACATATATTTTAAAAAGAAAAAAAGAGTAACCACTTATTCAAAATGTCAGCTTGCAGCCATATTTAAAAATGTTACGTATGTTTAGATTTGGGGACAGAATTACACAAAACAGTACCTGATTTCACTTGCAATGACATGGAAACCACATCGCATGCATCACACTTACAGCCGAAACTCTGAAAATGTGGTATGAATCGTTCGTGTTATAAAAAACAAAGCGTGACTCTAGTCTGCTGTGGAGAACCTGGGTAAATAATGACCTACTGGGCCTGCCTTTAGGAATTTTTCACGAACTAGCCATTTTGAGGTTTCTTACCATTTGTCAAAGCAAAGTCAGAGCCTGATCCCATAAGATGCATCGAGACAGGCTGGGACTGACTGGCAGGGTAGTAGCTCACCTGGAAGGTACCTGGGGCTGATGGTAGGTGCCAAGTTCAGTATGAGCCAGCAGTGCAGTCTCATTGCACATAAGTTAAATTACATACTGGGCTGCTTCAGGATCTCAGTGGAAGTTGTTATGCCCTCTGCATGGCACTGGTGAAGCTGCACCTAGAATAGGGGTGTCCGGTTATGGCTCCCCTGTCCCAGTTCAAGAGGAAATTGTGGAAACTGGAAGGAAAGGACCTTGGAAGCACCTGAAATGCTGCAGCAGTTTGAGGACAGAGCACTCAAATGGTTTGAGGGTTTGGCTGGATCTAGAGCCATTTTCATGCTTGTATAATATTCCACCCAAACTAGCAAATTCTTCTCCTGCCTTACACAGCCTAGGGCTGACTTAAACAGCCTGGGGCATGTCTGTGCTGCGCGGCGCGATGTCATGTAGCGCTGGTAATGTAGTATTAACTCAGCTGGCACGCATACCAGAAAAAGCAATGCATTGCCTCGGTCCATCTGTGTTGCTGCTGCTTTTGCTCACCTGTTTTAGAGCTAGCTGAGGTTTTTTGGTGCTTACATTAGCTGATGGTGGTTTTCAGAAAGGATTTCTGTTCTCTTGTGCTGCCTGTGTCCACAGCATGCTCATAATTTAGTCTCAGCTGCAGCATAGGTGATACCCGCTAGGAAGGGCTGCTTTCTCTGCCCAGGGTGGGCTGAGGCTTCGTGACCTCCAGCCAGCCTCCGTGCTCTGTCACGGGGAAATACTGCAGCCAGGAGGTGGTAGGAGCTGCAAGGGCTGTCTCTGTCTGGGTTGAGTCGCAGTTTTCAGAGCCTAAAGAGGAAATATTCAGCTGCACAGCAGGCTGGCAGAGGCTGGACATGGTCCTGTGTGTGCGCAGCACTGGGCAGGGCAATTTGGGACTTGCATCTCCAGATTCCTTTCCTGTGAAAGGCGAGGAAGGAGTCCTGCTGGTCTCTTGCAGGGGGGGGGAGTTTAAATTCTGCTCCAGCTGCATCTGTGTTAGGTCTTCCTTGTTCACCACATCTCTGTTTTTTTGGGTTTTTTTTTTTTTTTTAATTGAAAGCCTTGCCTTGGGAACTTTGCACCTTGTCTAAGCCATTTACCTCTGCTTTTTCTAGGGCCTTAGAATCATCCTTTAGTGTTGGACAGGATTATGCTCCCACTCCAGTAATCTGTGAGTTGCTGACAGGTGCTGGGGCTGACCTGCAGATAATCGTGGATTCTGCGTTAGGGGTCACAGGCACCAGAAAATGCTTGCTTCCCTTTACCTGACACTGGTGTCACCCAACACCTAAACAATACTGTCCTAGAACGGGTGAAAGGGGCTAGATGTATAAATAGCTAAATCAGTAATTTAATCCTGGGGAATGTGGATCCTGGAATGTTTTAATTAAAATGAGTTTGCAGTAAGTAGGTCCTGTCTTCTTTGGGATTTAGGAGCCATCCTTCCTGCACAGGTGGTTTGCTTTTAAATCCTTTTGTCTCCACTCATATGCATGAGAATGAGAAGGGCTGGGGGAGATCAGCTTCCCATGCAAATAGTGTCAAATAGCTTCTGGGTTTTATGTTTATTGCCCTTATCTCTTTTCTCATGACCACAGGGTGCTTCCAGGGGACTGTCCCCGCATCGATGCTGTTTCCAGCACTGTCCCTGCTAGCCTGATCGTTGTATGGATTTGCTTTCCATGTGGCTCTGCTGACAGTTGCTGAGGCACAGAGCCTGCCCGTGTCGTTCCGAAAATAACGAGACACGAGAACTTGGCAGAGGGACATGGTTTTCTATAACGAGCGTCCTTCTGAGATAATGGCTGTCGGGGGTGCTGTTGAAGCTGCTAGGGACTGGCCGAGGGGACTCCAGGGCAGCTAATGATTGAACTGGTCCCATTTTACGAGAGCAGCCTGCTGTCCGGCACGCAGATTTCCACCCCCTTTACAAGCTGCGGGCTGACGTCATGCTCTTGCTATGGAGGGGAAATGTTTCTCCACACCTCTGCTGGCTCTTAGGGCACTGAAGCAGTTGTCCCAGGGTCAGTGTGGGCATCATGCCGTGGATCACCCGGGTGTTTAGGGACATGAGCCTGTAGTTCACCTCCTAGAAGCGCTAGAGCTAACCTGGGGCCTTTGACGGGGACGTAATTTTCAAGTGAGGGCCCACCAGCAGAAGCAGTGGGACTGAGCAGTGGCAGCTGGCTGGCTGCTCACCCACCCGTCGGTCCCTGGACGCCACAGGAGAGGTCTGGGTGCACTTGCATGTCCTTGGAGTCCCTCAGTCGTGGTCGCTCCAGGGGATCTTCAGCATCCGCCTGGTTGTCCACCAGCCACTGCACTGTCACCAAGCGGGCAGAGCACAGCGTAGCCCTGAGTCAGAGCCCGGCATGGTGGAGGTGAGGAAGGCTGGAAAGGCAGCGGCAGCCTTCCCGGGGCTCTGGTTAGATGAACGAGCATCCTGACACAGGCCTTGGAGCAGGCTGGTGGGCGGTAAGGAAGCGGTGAGGCCTCTTTGATGTTCTCTTTGAAAGGTGCTGAAAGGGAGCCCTTTGGGAGCAGAGAGGACAGCTTTGATCATCTCCTGGGCTCTAAACTGCCAGCCTTCCCTCTCTGGCATGTCAGGGAGGCACAGCTCAATATGTGCATGCACCCGACAGCCAAGTGCACTTCTTGGATGCTTTTCTGCAAGCATTGAGACTTTTCCCCCAGTTCTTAAGACTGTTGTTAGCCCCAAGCCACTGTGCTGGAAGACCAACATGCACTTCAGTTTTGTTGCTGCCAGTCAAATTCAAGTGAGGATGGTGATGGGGACATCCTATTTCTAGGCCTGGCATTTTCCAAAAGGCTTGGTGCAGTTTAGCATGCCTTCTGACCGTAACCACAGGTGCTCCACTGATGGCTTACTGCAGAGGCCTTCTGAAGTCAGTCTTGAAGGAGCTGGAGTTGTGCTTTACCCGGGGTCCTGGGGTGACAAGTTAGGTTTCTGGGGGGCTGTTGGACAGGGAGGTACAGGGGAATTTCCTCTCTTCGCCTTTGCTCTTCAGGCTGGCCTCTGTAGGTGGATGTGCCATGGTACCCTCCCGTTGGCTTTGCAGCCACGGAATGGGCAGTCAGTTTTGCCTTTCTCTGGCTCCCGTCTTGTCCAGCACCGAATAAAGGCAGACTGGTCAAAACTGTGTCTTTCTGTGGTTTTACCATGTTCACATCCACCAAAAAACCCCTGGCATCTTGGCTGGTGCACTGGCCCAAGTTGCCTGTGAATCAGATGTGTGAGGCCTCCAAAGCCCAGTCCGAAAGGCTCGGCTTTCTCTGACGTGCACAGTAACACCTTGAGGTGGTCTCTTTGTTGCGGGGACGTACAGGGTGGGTTTTTTTTGTAGGCAGAGTAGTGTAGCTTGCAGCAGATGAAACAAGATCATACTGACACTTCCGATTTTATCTATGAACTTTGCTGGGTGTCCACACTTGGGCTGAACATTGAGGTGATACAAGCTAAAGTGAAAATATGAACTGAAGGGTTGGCTGTTGGCTGCCACCATCGTGTTGTAGCGCCTGAGTGTAACGTTCCCACTCCTGGTTGTTGAGGGACTTTGGATACTGACATTTTTATGAAGCTGAGAAAATGCCTGTCTCCATCTGCAGTGGCTTACGAGAGAGATTGTACCTGTTAGTCAAAATTATCGAGCTTAGTGCAAGGGTAGCTGAAGGAGATACTGTTGCTTATGGTTAGCCACAGTCCGTGAAAATAATATTTTTCTTTGGACTTAAAATGGAGGAAGTTGTGGTATAAAAAGGGGTCGAAGTGGATCCAAGTCACGAACAGCCTGAGTGAGCAGATGCCAGTCAGTATTGAGGAGGAGGGGCGAAAAAAAGGCAATCGAAGCTCAGAGAGGAGGTCGCTAGCTGAGGTGTGACCCAGCGATGCTTTAGGTTTGAGTCTCTTTGAATCTCTGTTGTTTCCCAGGTGATGTTTAAGGTGAGAGGAGGGATCCACAAAGCCCTCGTAGCAAGCCATTTCCAAGTAGCCTTTCGGTGTTTCGGCACTCTTAATTTTCCTGGAGACGTTTGGCAGAGCTTGTAGAAGTCTCTAGCCTTCCCCAGCACAGTCTGAGGCCAGCAGGTATTTTTAAAAAAAGGACACAGCTGTCTGGAGTTGGTCACTCCAAACTGGAAACAGCAACTCCAGTAGCTTTTTTTCTGATCTGAGGGCTGTAAAAAGAGCATGAGCTTTACAGAGCTACTCTCTTCTGAGACACCATGATACCAGCAGCCAGCTGAGGGGTGCAGGTGTCCTATAAATCTTTGATTAATGGGTGAGGTCTATAGCTGGATACATGCTAATTCCTTATTCCTCTATTTATTCCCCCATAAGTTCGGCCAGCCCTTCATTTTTTGAGCTTTCAGGCGGGAAGGAGTGTTTATGTAGTTTTCTGTCCCATTTTAAAAGGTCTGGAGGGGAGGATTTAATTTTATTTCTTCTTTCAATTTGTTTTGCATATTTTGTATTATTTGTTTTAATGGTGGCCCAACTGGCATTTCTTTTTTTTTTTTTCATTGGGGTTACACAGACTTTTTTTTTACATGATTACTAGGCTGACCTAGTACCTGAGATCTTTTTTTTTTCCTAGTTGTTTTTTTGTTTGTTTGTAGTGGAACAGATACAAATGAACAAGAGTGATAAAAATCATCCTTTTGCGTGTATGCTGAGTACAAGTTTCTAGTGGTAAGATGAGCTGAGCATGTAATCCTGCTGTGAATTAGACCGTCTTGAGGGGAGGGGGTGAGGAGGAAGGATGCGTGTATGGTTCACTCGCGTACCCCAAAGGATGCGTTGTGCCAGAGAAATGACGGAATTTGTGTCTTACAGAAACTCTCCGGCCTGTGAGCTTGAAATTTCAGCTGTGCGGTTAAGAAAACAGGGAAACAGGGGTGGAAATTTGGAGGGTGCAGTTTCTGATTTTTTTGGTTTTTTGTTGTTTTTTTTTTTTTTTCCTGGGGCAGGTGGGCACCCACAACTTGCA
>Ga0065711_1050127_pt1 | contig 10974 bp, 4 predicted proteins | sample Hoacrofraction12_FD_59098 | JGI IMG/M metagenome (GOLD analysis project Ga0065711, IMG submission 59098) | Hoatzin crop microbial communities from Cojedes, Venezuela - Epithelial fraction 12 v2 (version 2) | ecosystem: Host-associated > Birds > Digestive system > Esophagus > Crop | place... | reverse complement strand
GGGGGGGGGGGGGGGCAGCCCCACACAGCTAGGGGTCAGTGCCAATTGCGGGGGGAGGCTTCACCCCCGTCAGTGAGGGGTGCCGGGCCGCAGGGTTAGCTTTTCTCCATCAAGTTTATGGTCAGTCTGTCGTCTGCAGGGTGAGTTAATTGGCTGCTGTACCAGACTATTGGATCTCCTTGTGTTTATTGATGGAAAAGAAGCGAAGCGGTTTATTTAGATCTTGGTGATTGGACAGGGTGGTCAAATGTTCAGTCAAGTACTGAAGGGCATAGAACTACCAAAGAACAAGAGCAAGGACAAAGTGTTTTTGGAAGTGGCCTGATTTGTAAGAGTCGCTGTAATTCACTGCGAAGATACTGATTCCTCATGTTGTCACTGGACGTGATTGTGTGGGAAGCTATTGAATGTTTTAATTAATATTTTTGAATCTTAACAGGAGCAAAAATAAGTCTTATGTTTTGTTATCATGTGCTGTAAACAGGTTTGGTTCTCTAGAACTTTTAAGGCTTGGCAGTACAGTTAGGAAACTGAGCTAAAATACTGCACTATGTTAAAATCACAATAAAATTGCCATTTTGGTGTATTCTCTTATAAAATTTGTTAAAGAGAACGTGTAACAGAACTGCATTGAAATCATGCAGCTTTTCATCTGAATCATCTTCTGTTTATCTTGAGACATTTGTGTTTATTAGGGTACATACAATGACATTACACCAGTTAAAACTACAATAGATATTCCCCAGTTGAAGTAGGAATTGACAGAACATGCCATGGTCCTAAGCTGTATGGTTTAGGTGCTTTGCAACTTTTCACACTGACTTGCTATAGTGTTACTTGCAGAACATGTTTCCTTTTACAGAATTAAACAGCTATCATAATAGCGTCTTTTGCAGATACTGATTTCTTAATGAAAATTCAGCAGAATTTTATATATTTTAATTATATGGAACAAATTTATGAATGTTATACAGGTATACATTTCCAAGGGCAAATATTAAAAGGTAAAGGAAGTGGAAACTGAAATTGATGCGTAACCTTCACTGTCCAGCACAAAGATCTTATTTCATGATCATATTGATATGGACTGGTCCATGGATTTCGTGAGTTTACATTGGTACACTGAAGTGCTTGTGCTGCATCGATGCAAATCAGTTAGTCGCAGCTTTGGACATCATGGTTATATGGACATTGTAGAATGCCCTTGAAATAGCTGCTTATTTTCAGAAACTATGTACAGTAGTAATGAAATTATTTATTTAAACAGTACTAAGAATTACTTTTAAAAATGCATTTTACCTGAACTTTCATGTAAACATGCACAAGCAGAGATTGGTATAGCAAATGTTTACAGGGGTTCTGTGAGCTTCTTGTTACCTCACGTCGCAGGCTCCATGTGGTTATGTTTCTTGTACCAATAGGCTTCTGTTTTACGGAAGGCTGAATTGTAAAATGTTTTCTTTCAGCTTTTTATGCACATGGAAAAAAAAATTGCTGTTTGACAAGCCCCCTTGCTCTCCCAAATGTCTACAATTTTAGAAAGATGCAGTGAATAGTTCCAGTATTGCACCTCTGTGACGTGCTGTTAGCTGGATACTTGGTACTGCCTGTTCTGATTCCTTTGGTGGAATAAAGCACAACTCAGGAATACTTGTAGAATTTGTATGTAGACTGCTTAATGCTAAGAATAACTCTCTGCCCAGTTTCCCAAATATTGTTGCACCTGTATAGCTACATCAGCAAAACCCTCCCAGAATGAAAGCAGGGACTCAGTTTGTGGAGATGGTCAGTGCTGCAGGTGTCTTCCTGATGTGGATACAGCTACACCAAAATAAACCATCAGCAAACCTGACTGTTACAAGAGTTGTTTTGCTGTTATAACTGCAGCTGCAAACAGTAACTGTGTTGGTCGTGGGTCACATGCCCTGATGCCCTGTCTGACATGGCTGTGTATGTCCGCAGTGTTTCCTTAGGCCTCACAAGGGGTCTTGCCAAAGTAGGCACAGCGACAGAAGTATGGCTGGGGACTTGTGGCATTCTGGCAGTTAGAAAGGTACTCAATCTAGTGTGCTTTATCACCACTAACTTCTATGGCATTTTTGAATTATTAAAGGCTTTGTTTTTACACTGTTTGCATCTTGTGTGCATTACAGTAGTCTGAATTTTGGATGCTGTAGAGAGGCACTTCAGTCCAGCCAAACCTTTTGCCAAAAAGTAGTCTTTAAGTATTGCTTATTTTTGTTAAAATCCTGGGTTGCAAAATTAGTTCTTGAAATGACTATCCCTGTGACTGATCCTTTCAGAATATTATTGTAACATTTTAATATTGCATTATATGTAAGTGTAAAAATATAGGTGGTATTGTCAGTGTTTGAACTTTTCCTTCCATATCTACTTTCAAATATCTGGTGATCCATTTGGACTATTTGCATTAGTTGTGTATGTGTTTGAGGGTATAGATACTGTGTTTTCTTTACAAAGTGATGAATTAATTTTTGCATGGTTTTCTATTTTGATAGTTACTTATTGTCACCTTTAAAACGTGATTCCCTGGTTTATGGGGCAAAACACATTTTTTACTTCTGAAGTAAAATATCCTTCAAAAATGAATACTGTTATTTGAGATCAATATGGGAATGTCTTGTATTACTCATGGATGTTTTGTACAGGGCAGCAGTTGTTGCCTAAAAGGTTGTGGCTGCAGAATTCCTGTAGTGTGTCAGGCAGGAAAAAAGAGGTACGTCTGAAGAGTTGGTTTGGAGTGCAGTTCAGATTGAACTAACCCAGCCTAACTGTGCAGTGGACTGGAGCAGATGGTCCTTCACGTGGGTGGTTCTCACTCCATCCTCTGTGTCCCAAATACTGAACATATTTCTACAATGTGGGGTGTCACCATGCCTTCTGGTGGCAGCTGGCAAGTTTCACTAATTTTATCATGAAGTTGGACTCTTGGTGGCATAGTGCAGAATCTGTTTAGCCACGTCAGCTTGATTTGGTACAGTCAGGCCTGGTGTTCATTTATTAATTTTATCAGCATTGAAGACAAATATGAGGTAGCAGTCCTTTAGCACATCCGTGCAGGGGGATCCTCATGCCTCTGCTGAGATGTACGTGGGGCTCTGTAGTTCCACATCACTTGATTAGGTTGTGAAATGACATCTTGTAAGCCTTTAACAGGAGGAGTGGTTAAAAGACTATTATTAAGTCAAATTTACAGTATCACTTGAGATATCTAAACCACACATTTATAAATGCTAAGACTGCTTAATATAGAGTATTTTTAAGTTGTAATACAGTATGACATGGTTTTTAAAAAAAATCTTCCTTTTCAGGAATTTGTAATAGAGATTAGTTAGCACTATCATGAAAGTGAAAGTGAAACCAACTTCACTGAGTTTCTTTTTGTTTTTTTTTGTGGAAGATGTAGAAAATTGCTACTGAGCAAATAGCGAGGATGCCATCTGTATTTTAAAAAGTCTCTTTAATTTCTTTTAGTATGGACATCTTCAATAATCAAAGATCTTAAATTTACAAAGTTTGTTTATACTTTAGTAGTTACTGACATGCTTCCTTAAATTAATAGCATAACATTAAGCATTAGATTCCTGTGTTTTTCCCCGCTGCTCTCAGCTAAGGTGCAGAGGTGGAACTCTGGAAGCACCTTGTTTGCTCTTTGCTGTCTGTATTCTACGCATGAAGTGACTTCTTGTGGAATAAAAAGCAATGATTTAAAAACAGTAGGCTGTAAGATTGCCAGTGTATGGAGAGATCTGTGCAGGTTGGGATTGCTTATGGTGATAGGTGTCTGTAGGATTTAAGCAAGGATGGTACAGATTTTAAAAATAGTTATGTTTCTCTTGCTGGTTGATTCAGGAAAGTTGTTACATCTTATTTGAACCTACATCAGGTCACAATGGAAATGAAATGATGGTAGGGATTTATAGTACAGGATTTCAAGATTACAATTACAAATTTACGATTTATTTCTGAATGATGGGAAAGAATTGCACTGCTTTGCTCCACAAGACCTTTGTCCCATATGGCACATGGCATAGATCCTTATGCAAGTACATACCTCAGTCTGAGTCAGAACTGTGTTTTGTCCGGAACGTTGAAATGTCAAAGCCTGAGTCTTGAAATACTCTTTGAATTTCAGATCTGTGGTGTGGAAATACGAGACCGTCATGTTGTAAAATAATGGCTGTGTGTCAGTAGGAAACTGTATAATTAATACATACGAAATTCTTGTGGATTTTTTGCCTCTCAGTGACATTTAAAATTCTCCTGATTTGAAAGGAAGCTACGAATGATGGAGTTGTAGTTAGCTGACAGCGGTGATTACACTGCTATTTTCAGTTATGTGCTATTTTCTTAAATTCAAAACAAAATTTTCTGCCTTTATAGGTACATTTTTTCCTGCTTGTTTATGAGAAAATGATAAGTCTCTCAATTGCAATATGTACAATATAAATCTTAAAAATCCTAATACAAACTGAGAGTAAATTTAAGAGTAGATTGTTTGCATTTCATTTGGCCTCTAAAGCCGCCAGTCAAGTCCTGGTTCCACTCTGTGTGGCTTTATAACTACCATGATGAAGATGTTTCCAGATACTCCCTAGATCCTGCAGTAAAACTGAGCTAAAATGCTGAGATGTTTCCTAGAAGGCACCGTGACACTGATTTCAGTGAGGCCAGGCTTTCCCTGGCCAATTGTCTCTTCCTGGGCCTATTTGAAGTACTTCAAAATACCTTCTTCTGGAAGATGGTCTTTTCTACATATAAAATTAATCGTGATGTAAATAATGAGAGAGATGAAGAGTCACAAACTGTTCTCAGGCAGAACTTTTCAAGCAGCTGAATATGTTTTACTCAGGCTGGCTGAGCTTCCTATCCAATTGAATTTGAATTGTTGAGGTTCAGTTCAGGATATGGTGAGTCTTTTAAAATGCTAGTTTCTTTTAATATTCAGAAAAGCCAGTTGAAGTGGAGTTTATCTTGTCTAAAATAATGTTGGGAACTAGAAATAGGAACATTGTTAAGAACCACTTTGGAGGGAGATGTTCCGCAGTGTCTACATTTCTTCTTTACAAACAGATGCTACAGATTTTTCCTTTAAATTGTTGGACTTAGTAAGTACTTGTGTTGAAAGGATTTTTATTCTATAAATTGCTTAGGTCACTTCATTTGCTTTGGGAGTTGTTGTTGATGTTTATGTTGTTCAAGCTAAATTCAACTGAAAAGTTGTGTTCTTCATTTTAAGGAAAGAAAAAGGATACAGTTCCTGGATTTTGTAGATGAAAACCATGCAAGATTTTATAATTGTCCCCAAAAGTTAAAAGATCAAATGCCTATTTGTTTTTTCATGAAAGTTTTCTAAAAGTCATGCCTTGTACTTTGCGTGATCTATTGTAATGTTAAATAGAATAGCATTCTCAACTAAAGAAAGAAACTACTATGGTTTACAAATAAATCACAAATATTTATTAATAATATTAAAATTTTTTCATCAGTGTGTTTTTGATATATTTTTAAAATGTGCTTGCTGTTTAGACAATACCTGGAAAGAATTACTCAGTTTCATCTTTGCATCTTGCATATTTAGGTTTTAAATTTACTTTTGTGGAGCTATGATGGCTTGATTAACATGACTGTCCAGGTGTTCAATTTCAGATTTAAAAGAGTCAACAAATACTGGGAGTATTTGGAAAAGTTTAATTATCTATACTTTTTTTTTTTCTGGACCTGAATTTTGAGCAAAGAGAGCTGGCAGTTTGTTAGCACTCTCAGTGTAAGAAGAGTAGTCATTCATATATTTGTTTGTGTTATCCAGTCTTTTTCTAGGATATGTAAAGACTAGGAGTTGTGTAAACATACTTTTGCAGCAAAATAGTGTATTTCAGCAAAATGGGGACAAGAAAGCCATTTTAATTCAAAGTATTTTTTTCATTATGTATTTGATTGGAGCTTTTGACACAGTGACATGGACATTGTTACACTGTCGGATGTGGCTGTTCTCATCAACTGGTCTGTTACAGCAGTGGTGTGACTTTGAACTTTGCTGTGATGAATAATATGGTACATAGCAGTTTTATCCTGATGTATAAATTACATTTTAAATATTACTTAACATTTCTTTGATAGTAGTCACAAGCTTTCCTTTCTGTATACTTTCTCCATCTGCTTCCTTGTTTTCACCTCTTTCCTCCTTCTGTCTTACTCTTTGAGTCATTGTCATCCGTGTCACATTGCATTTTGCTGTCACCTACTGTTCCTTTGCTTTCTTGTTTCTTTGTGTCATGCCTTACATATTTGGTGAAGAAAACTTCTCAAACTGGGCTTTTCATGGTCCTGCAGTTTGTGTGCTAGAGTTTGAGGTTGGCTGCCTTTAGCAATATCTTCTGTTGGAGGAAGGAGGAGACAGGAAAGGGACTACTAGCAATATGCTAAATGTCGCATGAAACACACAGGCAGTCTGTACTCTGTTCTGCACTTTGGCTGTCAAGCTCCTGAAGAAAGAAGACTACATCATAAAAAGTGTCGGGAACTTGGTTCAGTAAATGGCTTTTCACTCTTTTTGGGTTGGGGTTGAGGGAATCAAGACAAGCTAATGCGTCATTCCCCCTAAAATGTCTGCCTGCCTACCTTGATAGGTAGACTTGATACCTGATGTCTGTCTGTCTGGCAGGTGAAGAAAGAAGATAGCATGATCCTCACAGATGCGCGGCAAGGAGGATGGGGAGAAGGAATGAGCTAGGTGTGATCTTTGGAAATTACGGTCAGATGATCTCGAACTGTGAGTAGCTCTGGCTGTAAATAGGCAGGAAGAGGTAGTGGAACAGCAGCTGTACCTGTCAGCAGTCATGTGACCGTGTAGGTGAGAGTCGTCAGAGGCACATCACTTACCATTACACTGTTGTCATTCACAACCAGCTTGTCATGGCTTAACCTGGCAGCCGGTGATGAGGACCACACAGCTGCTCACTCGCTCCTCCCTGCCCTGCGTGGAATGGCAAGGAGAATGGACAAGAAGTAGAACTCATGGGTTGAGATACAGTTTAATAAGACATCAAAGGAAATAATGACAAAGAATATGCAAAAGAAGTGATACACAGTCCAGTTTTTCTTACCACCTGGTGGCTGACTGCACTGTCAGTCCTTGAGCAGTGATTGTGGAACTCAAGGAAACTCGTGGAACTCCCAGAACTTGCGGATTGCTGCCCCCTGGCCAACCCCCATTTATATACTGAGCATGATGTCTATGGTATGGAATATTTCTGTTGGCCGGCTTGGGCTAGCTGCCTGGCTGTGCTCCCTCCCAGCTCTTGTACACCTGCTCAACAGCCAAACATGGGAAAGTGGAAAAAGGTCCTTGGATTTCTTAGCAACAACTGGAAAACATTGGTGTTGTCAACATTCTTCTCATACTAAATCCAAAATACAGCAGCTACTAGGAAGAAAATTAACTGTATCTCAGCCGAAACCAGCACACAGCCACAGAGCAAGAGCTACTGAGTTTAGCTCTTTTTCACTGTTCTGTTTATTAAGAGACACGGCAGGGAGGATTTCAGAGATGACTGTGCAATTAGCTGTCTTTAAGAAATTATTTTGTTAGAATGCCCTTTATAAGCACAGAAGATTATTTCATAGTTCTTTTCATCTCTTTCCCACAGTAGGTTTATTTTTTTATTGCGTATTTACTGTTAGTTTTTACATTCTGAAGAGACAAGTGGATTCCAGTTGGGTTGAATGACTCTGAAGGAGATGTATTTTTGGTGCATTTAGTTTAAATGTATTCTGTAGTTATAGTTATGAGTCCATTCCTTTATGTTTCTGATCTGTGTAAGTTTTGTGAACAACAACAATTTGACCACTAGTATTTTTTTGAAGGTTGGGTGCTCTTACCTCAGTATTTAATTCTTTGTCTTAAGACAGTTGCTGTATTGTATTTAGTTTATACTTTAACAAGTTGGTGCTTTTCTTTACACATACTCAAAGCAAGTATGGGACATTGCCTAAAAACTTCAGTTATTTCTTTAAAAATGGATTGGTTTAAAAAGTGCTTGCTTCAGAGAGACCTGATTCCTGATCAATACAAAGCTGGCGATACACCAAGTGAGGATACACTGCCCTCTTGTATGTCCTCCCCTCTCCAAATACTTAGTTATTTGTTTCTGATAAGCCCTATGGCCACTTATTTTTCTTTTTCTACTAATCCCTTGCATTTACTGTATTTGTAGTTTTTTTGTACCATTCTCTTCTCCACTCAACAGTAGCAATTTGTCTTCCCTTTTCTGTATATTCTTCTGCTTTTTCTTTCAATCCACTCTGAAGCGTAAGGACAAATTTAGCAACATTGCTTCTAAGCAGAAATGCTCTCTACAGTGCACTGCGTGCAGAATGAAACTCTTCCAGCACACTGAAGAGACGTCACTTTGATCACTTCTAAGTAGGAACATTCTGCTAGCATTGCGTATCAGTTGTTGAAAAAGAAGTAATCTATGAAAAAAAGTCCAGAAGCTTTAAGCCATCTGTTGGTTATTTCTTAATTTAGTACATTATTTTGTCTCTTTTGTGTGTGTGAGATCAGAATCTCTTGCCTCATGTTACTGAGCAAATCTGGAGCCTTTCCTGTTGCTTTGGTGGAGATACATCGCCTTATGTATGGATTTTGTTATGATTTGTTTATTCTGTGTTTAACACATGGAAAAAACCTATCTTTAGAGGGCAATAGCTGTAGTTAGTGGTGCCCTTGGCCATAAATACTGTCTTTAGAGGAAAAGATGGTTAACCTTCTTGTGGGATTTTTTTTCTTTATGCTTGCTCCAGTAAATGATGTGAAATACAATCCCAATCTTAAATTCCTTTCTTGCATCTGTGTTTTTCTTTTTTTCATTCTCTCTTGGTGGTCTGCATTGAAGTATTTCCTATCCTAATCAAACTGGGAGAATCAAGAACTTGCTTCCTCTGTGTTATCAAAAAAGAGATGCAGAAGAGTTTTGTCCTCAGTTTTTGTATTTGCATATAGACATTCCAGCACAGTAGTTTTAGACGTGGTTAAAAATTTTATAAGCATTTGTTTGCCAACTTCAGGTTTATTTTAATGTATTCAGATATAATATATTTTCAGCTTGAATGTGTTTTATTTCTTAAATTCCCTAGACTAATAAGGGCATAGGAAGAAAAAGGAAGTAATATGAGTAGAAGCAAAAAAAGAGTTTCCTTAAATCTGTTTTAGACTGGATTTGGGAAAGTGCCACGGTACTTTGAACTCTTATTGTCTGCAGTGGGAGCTGAATGCTCTGTATCAAATAAGAATTATTTTGTGTATTTCCTTGGAAACTATACGGAACCATCCAGTAACAGATTCTTGCAAATGAAGCTTTGTTTACATTTTGTAATCTGTGTGTACTGATTTAAAAGCTAATGGGTAGGTTTTCTATTGTAATGGTATTGTTCTTCAGAGGCCTCATGAATACTTCAGTGTTCTTTACTTTTTCTGCTATTGGAGAGATCACTGTCCTGAAAGTTTCAGTTTGTGTCCTTAATTTGAGTGAAGAGTTCAAAATTTTAAAAGAAAAAATTCCTACCCTTTATGTTACGTAAGTCTGTTTTGACACGTTTTCTGGACAAGTTTTGAGAAAAAGGATAAGTAAATATAAGAGCTTAATGCTTTTTTGCACGTTAGACAAAAGCATGGGGCTTTGGAACAGTATGTGATTACTTTGAACATGCCACAACTTGCTGTATGCACCTGGGCCAGTGGCTTACGTACCTTCCAAGAAAGGAAAACACTTGATAAATATTTGGTACTACCTGATAGGATTGGGACCCTATTATGTTTCAGCTCCCCTGTTTGTAAATGGATGATGTTTGCCTAGATTATTGGGATGCTGAGAACACAAGCCTGGAGCAGGATCAGTACCGTTTGCTGCTGTTTGCCTGTCCCTTTTCTTTTCATATAGCTTCCCTTGGTCACTGTGCTTTTAAGACAGCTGTGTTACATGTATTTGTAAGAGTGAAAAATGATTAACACTTACTTTTGTCCAGTGTTTTTGTGTTACATATGATGAACAATCCCCAAAGTGAAGGCTAGATTAAATATCATGAACACATTTGAGTCACGTGTTTGAATGAAAATGCAGTCATGTCTTTATTTGTGCTTTATAGGAAGAAAAAGCGTCTCTCCTGCATCGTACTCAGGAAGAAAGGAGAAAACGAGAGGTAAAGTAGACTGTAAGCGTTTGCATGTACACTGGATTTTTCTTTAATATAGTAATATTTACAGTTCTAAGTGCTTCATTCTGCTGCAGTCATACTTAGTTGAGGAATGTTTTGTTTCAGTTTGCAAGTTCTGCATATCCTTCCAGTATATTAGAAATGACAAACTGTTGGACTGCTTGTAAGATGCTACCTAGAAGTGATTTTCATCTCAAAAGAAGGTAGTTAAGCGTGCACTGGGTGCAAAGGGAGTTTTGCATTTTATTTTGGTGCTCATTTGATCTAGTCTTTATTGAGAAAAGGCAGGTATTTGGATAGTGCATTGCATTTTTTACCTTGTCCATAATTATTGCTGTGGGTTGATCTTGGCAAACGGTCTTCTGCTCCTGGTTCTGCTGTGGTTTCGTGGATGACCTTCAGCAATTCGCTTCCCCATTGTGTGCCTCAGTTCTGTGGAGGTAAAATCAGAACCATGATACTTCAGTGCATCCTGAAATGCTTTGAAATCACCTGAGAATGGAGGAGCAGTGAGAAGTTGTGAGGTTTATGTGAGGGTTTAGGAAATCTTAACATGGGTTTGAGATGGAAGCTTACTGTCATGGATAATTCAGTGTGGAATAATGCAGAGGAGGAATAGGCATTGAAAGGAAAAAGACCAGTTTTAAAACATGAATATATGTGGCAATATGAAAACCAATTTAGTAGTGTGGAATTAAAATGGATATGTTAGTCATTTCCCCCCCCCCCCGATTGGAG
>Ga0065711_1050126_pt1 | contig 10974 bp, 6 predicted proteins | sample Hoacrofraction12_FD_59098 | JGI IMG/M metagenome (GOLD analysis project Ga0065711, IMG submission 59098) | Hoatzin crop microbial communities from Cojedes, Venezuela - Epithelial fraction 12 v2 (version 2) | ecosystem: Host-associated > Birds > Digestive system > Esophagus > Crop | place... | reverse complement strand
CTCCCCCCGGAACCTAGCATGACGTCACATGGTATGGAATACCGGGCTCTGTTTGGCCAGGTGGGGTCAGCCCCCACCCCCTGGCTGTGCCCCTTCCTGGAGTCCGGTGAAAATTAACCCTGTCCTGGCCGAACCCAGGACAGGAGGAAAAACCCCAGACACCAGCATATGCTGGGGCTGACTGGCTGGAAAGCAGCTATGCAGAAAAGGACCTGGTGGACACCAACTTGGATGTGAGCCAGCAACATGCACTTGCAGGGTGAATGGTATTCTGGGCTGCATGAGCAGAAGTGTTTCAAGCCGCTCGAGGGAGGTGATCCTTCCCCTCTGCTCAGCCCTGATGAGGCCGCTCCTGGAATGCTGGGTCTGGTTCTGGGCTCCCCCAGTACAAGAGAGACATAGACATAAGAGAGAGCATCCAGCACAGGGCCATGAAAGTGATTGAAGGACTGAACCATCTCACATATGAGGAAAGACTGAGAGACCTGGGACCGTTCGTGCTGGAGAACAGAAGAATCAGGGGGAATTTTTTTATAAATACCTGAATGGAGGGTGCAAGGAGGATGGAGCCAGGCTTTTTTCAGTGGGTGCCCAGTGACAGGGCAAGAGGCAGTGGGCACCACATGAAAGGCAGGAGAGTCCCTCTGAACAACAGTAAACATTTTTTTCACTGTGAGAGTGACTGAGCACCAGCACAGGTTGCCCAGGGAGGTTGTGGAATTTCCATCCTTGGAGACATTCAAAAGCTGTCTGGGCATGGTCCTGGGCAACTGGCTTGCAGTCAGTCTGCACAGACATAGTAGAGCATGTTTAATTAGTGAAAAAGAAGAGCCTATGAATGAGAATAAGTCAGCTGTGATTATTTGGAACAGTGCTCACATTTCTTCTGATCCAAAGGAAGACACTCATGCACTCATGCTTTCTCTCATTGCTGTGGTGCATCAAAATGTAAAGGAAATAACTTACAATAATTTACTGCAATAAAGATAAAAAACTGATTTTTATAAGACTGAAGTGGCAATTTACTACAGTGGAAAAGAAGCAATGAAATTTTCTGTAAGCTTAATTCGAGGAGCTGAAAAGAATGCAAGTCATAAAATCAAATTTATTCTTGAACAGGTATAAAAATTCTATATATGATTTTACATTTAAGGAGAACGAGCCAGCCTGAAGACTCCTCATTAACTTTCAAGGGCCATTTGGCAGATAATAGAACTCATCCAATGAAACATTTATTTTTCTTGTCTTATAGACACACATGCTTATCTCTGAACAACCAGTTCCACTATAGGAAGAAAAAGTTCCTTCTTTTCCATAGAGGCCAGGAGGAAAAGTGGTGGAGAAATACGATAGGGGGAGGGATAAGGTTGAGGTAGACAAAAATAACAAACAAACAAAAATTTCCCATGCCACAATGGACAAGAAAAAAGGAAAAGTGCTGGAGGCTTACACTTTTATCCAGAAAATAACCCATGAAGATGGAATTCCAAACTGGCACCCTAGATTTAAAAAGATGCATCATATGTTTAATTGGAAATCCTGTGCTGATATTCAGCTATTTTTTATGTGTAGAAGTATGTAAAATTTGAGACTCTTTTGTGTGTCTGTCTGGCACCCTCCCTGATCAAGGCTTCAGCATCCTTTCACTGTCAAAGAGGAAAACCTGTGAGTCTGTGGTTTACTAAAGCTGACATTGCAATGATCAGAAGACTTCTCAGTGGATAGCAATGGATGTAATCCCTTTGGGTTTTGAAAATCTAAATGACATAAAGTTGGGAATCTGACATGAAAAGTGAAACCTGCACAGTAACAAATCAGAATTGTTTATACTTTGGAATTTAATAGAGAATTAAGAGCTTTTTTTTTTCTAATAAACTTGAAGTGCTTTATTTGTAAACAAAAAGCTGAGAGGGCAAAAGGTTGCAGAAAAGGGGTTTTATTTTTTTTAATTTTTGAGTATGCAGTTCCTTTCATCACTTGGAAACAAATGATCCATACTTCTTATTTTACTCAATGATAAGCTATTCAAGTGGGTTAGTCTATCCCACATTCTTTCTGATGCCCCTAATTTCTGCCGGAGAGTACACTTCAGTTTTAACAACACATCGAGAAACTGGAAGAAAATATAAGACAGTGTAGGACCAACTCTCTGAGATGTTATGAAAATGTACCATGTATTCACAGAGGATAGGTATACACCATATGTCTTTTCCCATTTTGTGTTAGGACCTGTTCAAGAAGTATTGCTTCTATTTATGTTCCTTATTTTCCGTTATCAACCATGAATACCAGTCTACAGCTTGAGAATGGAATCCGTAAACAATGAACAGAAATGTAAATTTGTCATCTTGTGAATTTATTACTGTTGCAATTTATTTACATTGTAGGCATGAAAAGAGGACACCAGTCAGTCTCTAAGCTACAGTGAGTGCTCTCAGGTACCTACACCTGACTTCAAGCTTTCCTCCATAGATTCTGTTTGCTTAAGTTCACTGAGCTAGGGTGTCCCAGCCTTTCTTGACGAAAGAATTAAAAAACACGAGCAGCCTTCCACACTACCTGAATTCCAGTTTCCTTTCCCATTGCTGCTGGAGGTTGCTGGTGTGGCAGTGGCTGCCATAAGGCCTTACAGAGAACAGCAGGCAAACAAGTTTGATCAACTAAAGAGGCATTTTATTTTTCATTTTCATTTATCGTGTAATGCTGCATAGGAAATCTGGCTGGAGGGAAGCAGGTACGTGAGCAGCAAAAGTGGTTTTCCATTTGCAGTGTGCTCTAATTTAAAGACAAGACAGAAAGAAATAGACTTGCATTCTTGATTACATGTATTCTGTGACTACACAAATATTTTGTTAGAAACAAGTGCAGTTCAATCTATACCAGGATGTACGAGGTTTCAATCAGAAACCATCTTGTAATATCCGTTGCTGCTCAGCAGAGAGTCTACGCTGGTGTCAGAATAAGACTCTTCTGAGCTGGTATGTTTTGCCACCTGCTTATCCCTCCCTAAGTCTCTGTAGCCCTGTTATTTTCCTGTTCTCCCAGTTCTCCGGCAATTCCAGTCTCTTACGCATGCATCTCATTTTCCTCTTGCCCCCCTGGTCCTCCTCCCTGATGAGGCAGGTTGTTTTCCCATGTGCCAGAGGGGATCAGCAGAGGAAGGAAATCAGCAGCACTGATTGATCATTTCCCTGGACATTTACCTGTCTCATGGTCTTAAGCTGCAGTGCAAGACTGCTGGCCTTAGCCATAGGGTGAGTGAGCTACTGAACTGGTATATGTGTTCTTTGGAGAAGGCAACTTCCAAACCCTAAAACCCAAATCTTCAGAAAAGATGCCTGCACTTTATATATGCAAAATGCTGTTTTCCTGTGGTTTATTATGTGGCATAAGGTGGATGCTGTCTTTCACAAACTTCAAATCTGTCCCACAGACAGAGTATTAGAGTTTTCCTATGGAATGACTGTTGGAATTTTTGTATTTATTAACCGGATTTTTAAAAGAAGCTGTTTTTTTCCTGGTGGTTCTCCTAAATATTCAACCTACAACAAATACTGTCAGTGGAGTTGCACCGAAGTGAAAACAGGATCTTGGAATGAGACTGGTTTGCTAAATTCAAGTAAATACAGATGTCTCTGGTATTTTTTGGTCTAAGTACTCTGTCCTTCCTCTGCAGGAATAGGAAGAAACAGATTATTTGGTCTTGTAACACATCCCATAAATAAGGGTGTCTTTTGTATGGGGAAAGTGGAGGAAAGGCAATTTAAGCCTTGTCTGTAACCCCGAGTGCTAGGCAGAGGAGTCCTAGGAAAGTAATCTACTAAGTAGAAACTGAAAAGATGTTGTGCAAGGGCTTAGCAAGGAGGCATCATTCTGTGTAACTCTCCCTCTTCAGGCTGTCTTCTGGAGTCGTGTACCTGCCTGTTAAGCACTGGAAAAGTCTTAAAAATTAAATGACTTGCCCTATGCCACTGATCAGGTACAGTCATGTCCTGTTTTTGGAAGGGAACTCAAAAACTTTTGTCTTCAATCCTCATGCTTTCACATACAGATAAAGAGGGGGGAGTTTTCTTGGTAGTTCTAAAGAAACTGTTTGAAGACAAAAGTGAACTCAATGCTGTATGATTTAGTCCAGTTATATAAAACGTTCAGAGTAGTTACAAAAAAATGTTGCCTAAAAGCCATCTGTTGAATGCATTAGAGATGGAAGTTCTAACTTTTTTTGTTAAGACTCACTACATCATCTTTTAGAAAGTATGAGAGGGGATATGACTGGATGAAACAAGTACATGTCTCCTCTAAGTAAATAGTAGTTCACATGATTAATTTTTGAGGACTTGGAAGATTTATTCAAAATATTGACATCAAAACTTCTGTAATTTAGAATTCTGTGCCTTTAAAAATCCCTTCAAATTCTTCATGTGCTTTGTACTCTCAGAAAATAAGATTTGTGTGATGAATGCAGCGTCTACATTAGAATTTCAAGAACATCCCAATATCTCTTTTCTGTTTGAGGAAAACCATCATTCACTCTTCAAGTGTGTTCCATCAGTGTTCTAGCAGGCACCAATTCAACGATAATAAACAATTACAGTACTTACCAAGGAACAGGCAACGGTTTAGATTTGTTCTTTTATTTTTATAAATTGCTTTTGATTCCCTCAGGAGTTTCAAAGTTATGCAAATAGTAACGACCTTCTTTTCATGTTTTTCCCCTGTCCCTCATAAATTATGCATTTTTACTTTTTAAAAGACATGTTGGCTTTGAATGTTTGGGGCTACTTTAGTGACAGCAAATGAGCCCAAACCATGCTGTATAAGCCTTGTAATCCTAGATGATCCTTCTAACAAGTGTTTTTGTGACTCTACATTTATTCAATGTTGTGACCAACAATCCCATTATACTGCCTTAGATTTCCTGGCCCGGTTGATCCAGTATTTTTTTAAAGCTAGGCCAATGGGTTTTAGAAAAGAAGTAATAATTTAAATTAAAAGATGTGCATTTTTATTGCTATTGGAAGTGGATGTGTTGACATTTCCATGAATGCTTTCTTTCTCATAGAAGGCTGGTTTCTTTGTTTTTTTAAGAAAATGGGAATCATAATTTATGATTTATGTCATTATTTAGTAACTGTTATATAGAAATGTATTACTGTAAACTCCACTCACCAAGTTGTATAGTAAGTTATGTCCCATTCTGGACCTATTGAACTTTGTTTCTTACATTTCTTCCTACATGGGTACTGGACTAGGTCTCTGACGTGTACAGCTCCATATGTGCAAACAGATGCATTTGCATAGTCCTGTATAAAGCAGTTTAGGACATTATTCACCATAATGTGAGCTTTTTAGTAAAGGACCATGGCCTTCTTTCAGTTTGTCAGACTGCATGAGGGACATATGACAGGAGTAAAGCAGCATGTTATCTGTGGGTATTTCTTTTTTTTGGGTAATGGGCCAAATTTTTCCTGTGTTTTCTTGTGAAATGCAGGTATGTTTCTTCTTATTGTGTATGTTAAGGAGAACAGAGAAATATTTTAGATCAACTGTTTTTTTCCTGGTGGCACAGGTGCTAAGTGCAGACATTGCAAATACATCATGTAGCATCCTCACCTGTCCTCCTGTCTGCTGCTACCTCCTGTCTGCCTCTGCCTCACTGCTTATTCTACATCTTGATGCTGTTAATAATGGTTTGTTGTCATGGCTCAGTGGTTTCTGATGCGACGTCTTTAAAAAGATAACACACATTTTGGACTCTAGGACACAAGGAGAGGAAGATGAAGGCTTTAAAAAGAGTAGGTTCCTAAATTAAAACCTATACGCTCTTTATGATTCCAGGTAGAAATTTACACATACGCAAAAAGTTCCATCAGTTCTGTGTGTTATAAGAGGAGTGAGGAAGACAGTCTGCTATAATATTTGAGAAGAATTATACGTGTCAAATAAACAACTGCTCAGTGTAAAAACAATCTCCTATATAAAGATATGTATAGCTTGTTTTTTTTTTCAGACTTCTTAGATTCTGCTGTTTGTTTTTTTTTTTAAATTCAGTCATCCAATTCATGTGTGATAAAGTAAGTATGTGCATGAGTCCATTCATGCTTATTAGATATTTACAAAATTACAAGACTGTAAGAATATCTAAAGTGTATAAGAAACATCCCTATTCATTTTTCCCTTTCCACTTGATATGATGCTTTTGTGTTCTTGTGCTTTGTGATGGTTCATGCTTTCTTGATATGTGGAGATGTCGGTTAAACTGGTGACACCGTTAATCTGCATTTTCTTTAAAGAAAAAGATGTTCTTTGTTTGCTCCAAAAGGTGAGGGGGATAGGAAGGGAAAGAAGCACCTATGTTCTATGAAGAGAGTAGTATTGTTAGACCATATGTCTGGACATGCGGTGCATATTGCATTTATACAGCAGTAATACAAGAACAGAAGTTGAAAATACGCTGTTTCTAGTGTCTTGTCTGTATTATTGTCCTAGCTTTATAATGGGTAGGATTGTGTTTGCTTTTTAGTTCCTGCATTATTATACTTCTTGTAAACAAATCTTTCTTCTGTTTCTTTGCCTTTAGCTTCTAGCCACTTGTATTTTCCCTTTCCATTTTCCCTATGTTGTCTGTCCTAGGAACACCCTAGAAGAAAAACAGATTATGGTTCCCACTACACATTTCATATGGTTACAATTCAGCTGTCATTGCTTGCCCAGTCTTCTAGTGCATTTAAATTCAAATTCTCTCAGTCTGCCATGGACATGACAGGGTGTGAATTATGACGCAATAGAACACTTACCCTTACGAAGTATAAGGCTAGAAGTCAAGTACCATTAAATGCACAAATGCATGAATGGTTATGCCATAAGTCACATAATAAAATGTTGTATCATTGAAGGTTGGCCCAGTGCAATTCTTTACTTAAAGAAATACAGAGAAAGTTCAGGAATAATTTTTTAAAAATTATTTTTAAATTACTTTATAACTCTGGGTAACTAATTGTTTTAAATTGAACTAGAATTACAGGGATTAAAATGATGAAATATATGTTCTCAATTTTAGGTTCATAGAATCATAGATTGGAAAAGACCTCTAAGATCATCAAGTCCAACTGACAACCCAACATCACCATGCCATCTAAACCATATTCCGAAGTGCCACATCTACGTGTTTTTTGAACAGCTCCAGTTATGGTGACTCCACCACCTCTCTGGGAAGCCTGTTCCAATGCTCGACCATTCTTTCAGTAAAGAAATTATTCCTAATATCCAGTCTAAATCTCCTCTGGCGCAACTTGAGGCCATTGCCTCTCATCGCTAGTTAGTTGGGAGAAGAGACCAGCACCTGCCTCACTACAACCTCCTTTCAGGTAGTTGTAGAGAGCAATAAGGTCCCCCTTCAGCCTCCTCTTCTCCAGACTAAACAGCCCCAACTCCCTCAGTCGCTCTTCATAAGACTTATTCTCTAGACCCCTCACCAGCCTCATTGCCCTTCTTTGGACACGCTCCAGATGAAAAAGAATGTAGCTTTGCATTTTCAGAGCTAATAGGCTTACTGTATTCTGCAAGATGAGCGTCCCTAAATTCTTTCTCAATTGTTACATTTTTCTCATAGGCAGAAACTTTCAAAAGTGTGTGAGAATTTTGAACATCCAGTCTGATATAAGTCATAAAGAGAATAGGTCCTGCAGTCTTTTGTTGTGGTTTCTTCTTGTGCTGGCTGTTTTAGAAGTTGATCAAAGTAATTTTGCAATAGACTAGTATGTGGTACTCTTTTATTAGTAAAAACATTATTGTAGTACCCAATATTTAGAGCTGTGTAAGATCTAAAATCAGGGGGTTTTACAGTCCTCAAGTGCTTTATTCTAAGTTTAAATATTAGAAGTTGGAAGTTTTTTATTTTGCTGCATTTTCTGGTGACTATTGGTTCTGTGAGAGAAAAATATTGACAGCTGTGATTAAGAGCAATATTTACATGGGCAGTGGTTCTCAAATAGAAAAATCTCTATTTTCATCTTTTTTATTTATCTTGGGAAAAATATAATCAGAGCTTATTGAACTGCCTGTGAGAGGGTGATACCCAAGACTGCTCTTGGTATTCCATTTAAGTAGTATGATTCTTCATCTGACATTTGGATTTGGATGGTTCCAAAGCTTGTCCTACAGCTGCTTGTCAAGTGTTCAGACTGTAGAAGTAAGACAATCATGTCATTTTACATCTAATTGTTCTGGTTTTGCATGCCAGCCTGTGACAAGGTCAAAGCACAGCAGAAAGGTCTGACTTACAGTTAAAAACAAGATATAATAAATTTCTCATTGTAGTTGCTTGAATTTGAAACAAATGTAGAAAAGGGACTTGTCTACATTGCCAGAACTGTGAGAAAATGGTATTGCATTGTCCCCTCGCTGGACCCAAATTGTGAGAGACGCCAAGCACATAGTAATCCAAGATAATTGAATATGTCTCGTGTCTGAGGATTTTGACCAATAATTCTCCTATGGATGTATTTGCTGGTTAACAGATTTTAGCCAATTACTGAGTGATGAAGATGTAATTTCTTGTGGTGGGCTCTTCAGTTACACAGTTCCACAGCTATTGTCACTACTAACTATTCTATAACCGTGCCTTCAGTGTTGTGGATGTAATGCATATGTGGGGCTGTTTGTTCTTTTTTTCTTTCTCTTTCCTTTTTTCTGCTGTCTTCTGAACACTCGCCTTCATTTTGGAAAGGTATTGCACTGGTACATGCAAATGAATGTTCACTGACAACTCCTTAGGTGTGTATAAATGCAATTGCATTACCAGCTCAGAAATGAGCCTCAGAAAAAAGTGCAGATCTGGAGGTTGGCAGAAGTACTCAGAGGCCTAGAGGTGAAGGTGGGTTTTTAATGGAATTTTCAAAAGGGGCTGAATTATTTCATATCTCGGTTTTGAGAGGTTTAAAGGGAGTCAGGCAACTAGTCTGCTAGGAGATTAGTTATTTATAACATCTTCAAATTACATTTTGCCGTGTGCGACTGAGTGCGACTGTGAGCATTGTCCCCTTTATCAGACCATGGACAACATGACAGAAGACGCTAGTGAAGGGTATTCTTTTTTAATGCAGTTTTGACTTGAAAGCAGAATTCTGCAGTGGAACTTGCAGCATTTAGGTTAATTACAAAATAAATAGGAAAACTGCTTCAGTCAGATGTAAGTATGAGGTACAGAGATGCTATACAGTGTAATTAACAAAACCCACTTTAATCATGATACCGTCTTGTTCAGATTACAAAAAAGATCTGTTGGGAGGTGGACACGTATTCTGTATTCAAGTGCTGAATTTTCCTATGTGTGTTGGAACCACTAGTAGATATGAACAAAAAATGCAACCTGTTTCTCTCTGGTGTTAAGCATAAACTACACAGTACCTCCCACCAAAACACGATACTTCCCTCTTCCTGCCTCTGCAGACCCCAAATTTATGTGAGTGGCAGAGTAATTGAAATAGAATTTCCTATGGCATTCAATTCACTGGATATATTCTCTAATATCTAATATGCTATACATGTAAGTTGAAGATTTTATTCAGGTGAATTTTCTGCTCTCTTGTTATAAAAGTTCACTTCACAGTATGATTTTTTTTTACTGTGGCACTAATATTTTTTTTTCACCAACCAGTCTTTCTGGATTCAGGAACTTATCCTGAAGTTCCTGCAGGAACTTAATATGATCAGAATATCTGTTCTGTTTGGTTTCTAATTAGAAATTATTGACAGTAGGCAAAAGGATAGATGTGTGCACATACAGATGGTAGGTCTGTGCAAGATTTGTGTCCCTAGACACTAGGTTAGAGAGCAAACATCGGATCAGAGTTTGCAATTCTCGTAATGGTTGCTATTACCCCTTAGAGAAATAACCAGCTGGCTGATGGTACAGATAGATAGTCACAACTACAAATTCAACTTTGATCTGATCGGTGCATGTGTAAATTAGAGTCATGGTATTAGCTTGGCTGTGTCAAGGGGTAAATCGGTAAAGATGTTGATTCCTACCTGTTGGGAAAAAGAATAAAGCCCTGGTTTCATAAGCTCATTTGTATGCATGTGAGGCCACTTACCTCCATGGGGACATTCATTAAGGTACATGTGTCTCCCTTTCTCTCTGTCTCCCCTTAGAGTGCTCAACAGGGAATGGTTGGGCATTGAAAATAGGCCTGTTTATAGATCAGTCACTTGAATCGTTATCCCGAAGTTATTATTTTTTATGTAAATATGGATGCTATGATGAAGATGAATATACAAATTAATGATGCTAGTTATATGAAGAAACATCAGTCAATCCACCAAAATCTGTAAATGGTATTTTTAATATTTCAGAGGAACTGTAGGTAATTCCTTCCTTGCTTTCTTTGTTCTTCTGCTTTCTCACACATCTGCGAACTCCTTCCTTGCTTTCTTTGTTCTTCCGCTTTCTCACACATCTGCGAACTGTTTAGAGAACAATTTAGCTCTTAAAGTCCAGTTGAGGAAGTGTAGAATATAACAACGCAGTGGAATCCAAAAGTGACTTACAGCCTTCATAAACTCACTAAAATTGTAATTATAATAAATTGTGGTGCACCAGTCAGCTCAGATCTAACTATCTTTGAACAGAAGTAGCTCATGTTAAAACTTACTGTTTGTGGGCTAAGCCAAATCAGAGTAATGCGTTAATCTGTTTCTTCAATACAGATTCCTCCATATAAGCCTTCTGTTCCTTGAGGGTAATCAAGGATTCACTCGAAAAGCATGCAAAATTTACCTACCAGTAAAGTTAGTGAGAATACTGCAATCAACATCTAAGGGAATAACTCTGGGAACATCTGAAATTCCTTCCTGGTTTACAGACTTCAGATTGATGGCAGCGATGGGGGCGCGGCGGCGGCCAGTGCTCTGACAGCCCCACCCCGGTGCTCCTTCTGCGGCGGGCGCAGCGGCGGAGGCAGCGGAGGAGGA
>Ga0065711_1050123_pt1 | contig 10974 bp, 6 predicted proteins | sample Hoacrofraction12_FD_59098 | JGI IMG/M metagenome (GOLD analysis project Ga0065711, IMG submission 59098) | Hoatzin crop microbial communities from Cojedes, Venezuela - Epithelial fraction 12 v2 (version 2) | ecosystem: Host-associated > Birds > Digestive system > Esophagus > Crop | place... | reverse complement strand
TCCACCAGGACACCCAGATCCCTCTCCACAGAGCTGCTCTCCAGCAGGTCCACCCCAAGCCTGTACTGATGCATGGGGTTGTTCCTCCCCAGGTGCAGGACCCTGCACTTGCCCTTGTTGAAACTCATCAGGTTCCTCTCTGCCCAAATTTGTTAAATAAGGTATTATTTAATTATTAAATAAATAGTGAATATGGTGATCTTTCTCTCAAAGGAAAACACTTTGTGACCATAACGTGCAATTACTAGTATTACAATTGATATTTAGTGGCTCAAAATCAGATTGAGGTAAATTAAAAGTTGAGAATAAGGGAACTACAGGGTGGTCATCCTCACCTCCATCCCAGGAAAGATGTTGGAGCAACTCATTCTGGAGGTCATCATCAAGCAAGTGGAGGAAAAGAAGGCTATCAGGAGTAGTCAGCATGGATTCACCAAGGGGAAATCATGCCTGATCAATCTGATAGCTTTCTACGATGACATGACTGGCTGGGTAGATGAAAGGAGAGCTGTGGATGTTGTCTACCTAGACGTCAGCAAGGCTTTTGACACTGCCTCCCATAACATCCTCATAGGCAAGCTCAGGAATTGTGGGCTGGATGAGTGGTCGGTGGGGTGGATTGAGAACTGGCTGAATGGCAGGACTCAGAGGGTTGTCATCAGCAGTTCTGAGTCTACTTGGAGGCCTGTAACTAGTGGTGTTCCCCAGGGGTCAGTACTGGGCCCAGTCTTGTTCAACTTCTTCATCGATGACCTGGATGAAGAGTTAGAATGTACCCTCAGCAAGTTTGCTGATGACACAAAACTGGGAGGAGTGGTGGATACACTAGCAGGCTGTGCTGCCGTTCAGCGAGACCTGGACAGGCAGGAGAGTTGGGCACAGAGGAACCTGATGAAGTTCAACAAGGGCAAGTGCAGGGTCCTGCACCTGGGGAGGAACAACCCCATGCATCAGTACAAGCTTGGGGCCCACCTGCTGGAGAGCAGGTCTGTGGAGAGGGGACCTGGGTGTCCTGGTGGATGACAAGTTAACCATGAGCCAGCAGTGTGCCCTGGCTGCCAAGAAGGGCAATGGTATCCTGGGGTGCATTAGGAAGAGTGTGGCTAGCAGGTCGAGGGAGGTTCTCCTCACCCTCTACTCTGCTCTAGTGAGGCCCCATCTGGAGTACTGCGTCCAGTTCTGGGCTCCCCAGTTCAAGAAAGATGAGGAGCTGCTGGAGAGAGTAGCCTCCAGCGGAGGACTGTAAGGATAATGAGGGGACTGGAGCTTTTCTTCTATGAGGAAAGGCTGAAGGAGCTGGGCTTGTTCAGCCTGAAGAAGAGAAGGCTGAGAGGGGACCTTATAAATGCCTACAAATATCTGAAGGGTAGGTGTCAAGAAGACAGGGCCAGACTTTTTTCAGTGGTGCCCAGTGACAGGACAAGGGGCAATGGGCACAACCTGAAGCAGAGGAAGTTCTGTCTGAACATGAGGAATAACTTCTTCCCTCTGAGGGTGACAGAGCACTGGAACAGGCTGCCCAGAGAGGTTGTGGATTGTCCTTCTCTGGAGATATTCAAAACCTGCCTGGACAAGGTCCTGTGCAGCCTGCTGTAGGTTACCGTGCTTTGGCAGGGGGGTTGGACTAGATGACCCACAGAGTTCCCTTCCAGCCGTTACCATGCTGTGATTCTGTGATACTGTGAAGTATGTATTAGGGAACAGCTTTATTTTTAGAGTCAGATTTTTAGAAGCCATAATATTTTTACATGTGTATGTAGCTTTGTAGAGTTCTCCTCTGAAATGAAAACATGCTTGAAGTACTCATTGTTTGTGTGTTTGGTTGTGCATTTGGATTTTTTCTTTTTTTTTTTACAATTTGAATTTTTAGCCATCTTACTCAGAAATTTTGAAAGCAAGATAGACCTCAGAAGATCTGTCATTTCAGTGTTATTTTCATTTTGTTCATTGTGGAGGTATTTGCATTTCAATTCTAACCAATTCCTCAGAGATCTCAAACCAAAGGTATGAAATTTTTTCATTCTTCATGACACTTCTGAGATGTCTTTTCTTACCGTAATGGATTATGGAAGAAGATTGATCTCACGATAACATGTCTTTTTTTTATGCATAACATGAGAGAAAGTATTAAGTACAGGACAGGAATTTTCCTCCCTATGATGATGTCACTTTGATCTCCACTGCATATAGAAAATTTGTAAAATGGTAAAAGTAATTATCATATTTCTTCAAAGGATTGGGATTGTCATTCTGAAAATAAATTGGAGATGGGCTTCTTTCCTCCCAAGCACATTTGACTCCAAATCTTCTACTTAAATAAAGCATTGTTCTATCCTTTGTATCCGTTAAGATCATATCCAGTATTTCTCTATTCTTTACTAGCTGAGTTACTCCGGAACTTCAGATAGACATAAAATGATGCCTAAAAGGCCATGGAGAATGCTCTAAGCCATAAAATCATACAGTTCCTCAAAGTTCACAGAGGTAGACTTGCCAAGACAGGAGCTGGGCTCTTCCTTATGAGCAATATTCAAAAAACTTAGCCAACAGTGCCAGGCTTCTTGTAATTCTCAACAACAAAGCCTCTTCTGTTTTCAAAAATTGCTCCTTGCTTTCTTTTTATTTTTTTCTTTTCATCTGTTTGGGTTTTTGTTTTTGTTTTGAAAGGATTGCTTTTCTTTATCAGACTTACTTGGCATGCAAAATAATCTGCCAGCTGCATCATGTCTTCTCTGGGCACACATCAAAAACTAGTTTGGATGCCACCTGTTTGATTACTCATCTAGTGATGCCAGTTCTGATTTTGCTTGAACATGCTATGAATGGAACAAAGAGCAGCAGAATATATTTTGTTTTTCTGAAAAATGGAATGAAGTTGAAGAAGTGGTGATAGTTAAAGAAGCCTTGATCAGAACTGGATTTATCGTATCACTATATAAATAGCTATACTGTATTTGAAATGTGGGACTATATATCCTGGTCGATTATACCAGAACTTCTGAAACCTCAAATAACGTTTTCTATACCATCTTCTTTTTTTCTTCAGTAGTAGAATTTTTTAACACCTTATGTAAAATGCCTGTGCATATATTTGTAAATTAGTGTATATACTTTCATTTTTATTTACATATATCTACATGTAAGTGTGGACCTTAAGATATCGGAACATTCATAAATATGATAGTATTTTTAATCAATTCCTGTACACTTTTTTTCAATTTACTTATTTATGGTATTATCAGAAAAAAAGAAGACATAGAGAAATCTAAAACAAAATTCTATATATTCTTAAGTACATGCTTAAAGTTGACTTTAACTTTAAAAATGCTTCTTAACTGTAAAGGGAACCTATATTCACTAGTTCAGATGTAGATCCCTAGGTTGCAGATGTTTGAAATTAGGCAAAATAAACTCATAATGTCTGATAAAAATCTTGATAGGGAGTTGATAAACTGGATATGTAGCTGAGTTATATCATTCAGAGACTTTTATGACACATGGTGTAGGAGGAGATTATGAAAAGGATGAATGAATAGTTCCTTCCCTTACAGTTGTTTTATGCATTTTCAAAACAGAGCTGAAGTGGAGGTAGGATCAATTTCTATGTTTGTATAGCAAGTTGTCTACTCATGCTTAGTTTGGGACACCAACACCATTGACATCTACGAAACTTTTGCCATTATATTCAGGGAAGACTGGATTAAAGAGAAAAGACAGAGAGGTAAAAGACAATATGTAAGTAAATGTAAATAGCACTGGAGAGTAGGATGCTCAGATGAGTTTCAAATTTCACGAACAGTTTTGTTTAAGTTTGGCTGTCAGTTGATGTGTGGGGAGAGATGTTTGTTCATTTAAATTAAAGGAGTTTCCCTTTTTCAAGGAAAGAAAAGAACTTTAAAGCTTTTTAATGAGAGGTGCATATATCATTTGATATGCATCTGGGTACTGACAATATACCCACTAATTATATGGAGAATAGAAACCAATTAATTTTTCAAGCAGCTTTTTTAAGAGTTAATCAACCACTGCCAATGGCTCTCTACTGTAATGACTTTAATGTCTGTCACTGTCACAGCTTATACATGTTCCTGATAATTGAATATTATGACTGTTACCCTCTTCTGCATTATGCAATTTAAGTTAGGCATACATGAAACGTAGTAGAGTATTTTACAAGGGTTTTCTTGAAATAATCCAGGATGAAAGTATGCAGTAATTAAGTGACTTGCCTTTAATTTCTCTTTTGGGAAGCTGATCATTCAAAGTTCTCTTCAGTGTTTATGGGAGCAGTAGATGAGAATGAAATTCTGTACGTCAGGTCAAAGTGTGCTTAAATTATCAGCCCTTTAGGATGAGGCAAATCTTGTAATGTGCATTTACATAGAAGCTCAGACATCTAACTCGTACCACAGATTATAATCAGTGAATTATTAATTACACAAAGTCCAAATATAAGGTTCATAGTTGGTTTGTGATGTAAATAGCGATATAATCAAGCAATTAAATTATCGTAAGGCTTCAGTATAGTCTGTCAGAGGTTTTGAGGGAAGACAATATTCTTTGCGTTCCAATAAAATCAAAAACTGATTTGAGATGTTACATAATAGAGCTACAAATGTATAAACCCATTGAGTTCAAAGTATGATTTATTCCTTTATTTCAAAAAGCATGCTCCTTGTTCTTTTTCTTTAGTTCCACTCTTAAATATGCCTTACATAGGAAGAGCAGAGATATGTTATTCTTTAATGTTCCCTGATACTGATACACTTCGCTTCATTTAGAAAACTGATGTACTACAATCACTGTTTATTGTAGTAAATTTAATAATTTTATTGTTCACTTGGATTACTCTATTCCCTGGAGTTCTCTATTTTTCCTTCATCTTAAAACACTAAACCGTAAAATCACGAAGGCTGGGAATATCATTTCATCGTGGGTGTGAACTGTCCCTAGCACTACAGATTGTTGATCCCCCATTTGGCAGTTTGACATAGGTACAAATCACTATTAAAGTACTGAAGGTATTTGCAAGAGTATGTGGCAGGAGAGTGTCTGGGCAAGGCACCCATATGCCTGGTGCCAGCTATTGGAGTGGAGCGAGGGTTTGTATCGTCCCCCATCCTCGTGTGTGTGGGCGATGTGTGTATATTCAACAGCAAATTTCAAGATGGACCAGCTGGCAAGTAGGGGGACCTCAGGTCTGGGACAGGGTACCAGACAATAGAGGGTCTGTGCTGGTATGCACAGGAGGACCTGCAAGTGTGTAGCATGTGAGGGACGACCCTGTGTGATGCGTGTTTGCAGCGAGCGTCAAGATGGACCAGCTGGAAAGTAGGAGACCTGTGAGGCAGTTAACGCAGCCTTGGATGCAAGCAGGGAAACAGAGGGGTTGTGCCAGTGCTCAAAGTATCTGCAAATATGTGTGCGCTTGTGAACCTAGAGAGTGGGGTGTGTGTGCCACCACTAGTGACCTTCTCTCTCTGCCAGCTGAAAGGGAGGAGGCACCTGGCTGGCTGTGTTTATGTTGTATGTGAATCCTGTACATCAGTGCTGCTGAAGGCAGTACCTTGTCTGTGTGATCAGCCATGTCAGTGTCCTCTGTGTCTCTGTGTCTGTATCTGTTGACTGGTTGAAGCTGCAACTGGGAAAGCGGCAGACGCGTCCGTCAGCTTGGGCAGAGACCCCAGGTCCCAGCCACCAGCCGGGGCTCCAGCAGCTGGGCAGCACAAACCTGGGCTGGAGCAGCTGGAGGAGGTGATCACATTTCTTACATCACTTGCCAGTATTATGACAACAGCTGTTACCATGTTTTTCTACATTAAATGATTATCTACTGTGGGAAGACAGACTCGTATGTCCAGTGACAGAAGAGTCTGTGCTAAAACTTGAGAGCCGTGTTGTACATATACATGGACTGCGACTGTATGGCTGATTGATGTCACGGGCAAGCCCTGGAATAGCCACTTTCTTACAGCTATGGTGACATACTTATTTCTGAGGGCGCTGTTAAAAAACATCAATAATTCCCTTAACTGACATAATGGCAACACAGCTCCAGTGTATAAGGAGATCTGACAAGGCCTGTGGGTCTTAGAAGCAATCAAAAGTAAAGAAGTTCAGAGACTCCCCTGCAGCCTGTGGTGAAGACAATGGTGACACAGGCTGTCCCCCTGTAGCCCATGGATGTTACGGTGGAGCAGATATCAACCTGACTCCTGTGGAGGACCGCATGCCGGAGCAGGTGGATGCCCAAAGGAGGCTGTGACTTGATGGGAAGACTGCACTGGAGCAGGTTTGCTGGCAGGACTTGTGACCCCATGGGAGACCCACGCTGGAGCAGTCTGTTCCTGAAGGACTGCACCCTGTGGGCAGGACTCACGTTGGAAAAGTTCATGGAGGACTGTCCCCACACTGGATGGAGCAGGGGAAGAATGTGAGCAGGAAGGAGTGGCAAAGACAATGTGTGGTGCACTAACCGCAGCCCCCATTCGCTGTCCTTCTGTGCCACTGGGAGTGGAGGAGGTAGAGAATTCAGAAGTGAAGTTGAGCCTGGGAAGAAGGGAGGGGTGGGGGAAATGTGTTTTAAGATTTAATTATATTTCTTATTATTGTCGCTTACTTGATTGGCAACAAATTTATTTCCCCAAATTGAGTCTGTTTTGCCCACGATGGTAATTGCTGAGTGATCTCCCTGCTCTTATCTTGACCCACATTATATTTTTGTTACATTTTCTCTCTCTGACCAACTGAGGGCGAGGAGTGATAAAGAAGCTTTTGTGGGCACCTGGTGTCCAGCCAAGGTCAAACACATCACACATATTTTTCTTAATTATAACACCTGAATCCTTTTCTTTCAACTTCTTTCACCGACGAACTCTCCCTCACATGTAAAACAGTTCATATTTCTTTCTACCAGATGGATAAGCTGTGTTATAGTAAAGTAGTTACAGTCTATATGAGAAATTAACATTTTTTTGAATGCATCTAGTTTACTAGTGTTACGGTTTAACCCGGCAGCCAGCAACTAGGACCATGGAACCACTCATTCACTCTTCCTCCTTCACTGGGATGGGAAGGAGAATGAACAAAAAGTAAAACCTGTGGGTTGACAGAAAACACAATTTAACATGACAATAAAGGAAATAATAATAATAAAGAATATGCAAAACAGCCTATACAGAATACAATTTTTCTCACCACCTGATGACCGATTGCATAGCCGGTACTTGAGGAGCAATCGCTGAACCTGCAGATTTCCTGGACTCATGGAAATAGGTTGAACTCACAGAGAAGTTCAAACTTGTGGAAAACAGAGAACTCACGGAAAACAAAAAAGAGTTCCTGCCCCCTGGCCAACCCCCATTTATATGCTCAGCATGACATCTATGGTATGGAATATTTCCTTTGGCCAGCTTGGGTTAGATGCCTGGCTATGCTCCCTCCCAGCTCTTGTACACTTGCTCATTAGCTGAACATGGGCAACTGAAACAAGTGCTTGATTTCTTAGCAATAACTAAAAACATCAGTGTATTATCAACAGTCTTCTCATACTAAATCCAAAACACAGCAGCTACTTGGAGGAAAATTCGCTCTATCATCTCATACAAAACCAGGACAACTAGACAATCCAGCTCAGTTCACCCAACTTCGTTTGCAGATTCAGCATTTATTTGCTTTTCACATAGATGAATTTCATGTCACCAGTAAACACGATGCTATAAGAATAGTTCAGATACTGAATAGCCCCCTTTTTTCAGCGTATTCTGATACAGTTGACTGAAGGAAGCAAATCTTTAAGCTGTATTCCAAAATTAGAAGTATCTCAGAAGAAAGCAGAAGAAAACAAGCTCAAATTGACCCAGAAGTTTCTCAGAAAGAAGGGACTGAAAAATCTGGAATTGCTTATGAAATGAAACAAAGGACCCATGAGGCAGACAATAACACCACCACCGCCGCCAATAACAATTTAAAATACAGAATGATCCAAAAAGGCAGATAAAGAAGATCTGCCCACATATCTTCCAATGTACGAGAAGGATATTTGATAGTGTTACAAAATGGCAATTTCAAAACAATTAAAAAAAAAAAAAAAGGCAACAAAAACTTTTTCACGGGAAGTAGAGTGCAGAATACTTTGGCATGAGTTTTACAGGCCAGATATATTCATCTTGTGAAAAATGTCACAAATTTCTTCTTCATACTTAAGATCATAGAAACGTAATGGTTCTTGAACTGATCCATTATAGTGGTGGTCACACTGGTGGATAAAGACTTCTCATTAGAGATCAAGTAATGCTATTAATTTTCATATCTCTATTCAAAATTCAACAGCTCAAACTTCTTTGATGCTGTCACAAAAATAATTCTTTGAACTTTCTTGTTTTAAAGCATAAAAAGTGATGACCAGCCTCCTAAAAGAAGTCAGTATATTTTACACTTTCAGAGACTTGGTGTGAGAGACTGAAAGAGTTAATGTCTGTGAGAGACTGAGGGAGTTAATATCTCAAACATTGTGAGAAGACAGGTCCTGGTCTGCCCAGCAAGAACAGACTACAGGCAAGAAGTTATTTAACACAGAAGATCATGAACTTTCTGGAACAAGCACCATGTAAGTCCTCAAGAGGGTATCTGAGGGCAGAGACGAGACTATAAAAAGTACAACTACAAAGAGCCAGGTGCACGCCGACCACCGGAGCATTGCCCCATCCATCACTGTCATCACAGGATCCTAGGGTGGTGATAATCTTTCTCTCCTCTTTTCTTCTCTTTTCTTTCCTTTTCCTCTTGTACATATTTCCAATAAGAACCCACATTACCAGCATTTTTTATGCTTTCCAAGTTCAAGTTACCTCTATCATAAATAAAACCTTTAATTGATCATTTAATGTTGTTTCACCTTAATTTAGGCTAAGGGGATCTGATGAATCTTAGTTACTCTTCCCCCCGCCCCACAGGCGGGACACGACACTTGGTAAGGCATCTTCTCTCCACTGCAACATACATTTCTTTTTGCACTTCCTTTTTTCTCTTCTATCTGAATCACTTAATTTCAATGATAAATTGACTAAATGAGTGTTATCGAACATAGCAAGGATACAATGTAAAATTCCTAATCGATCAATTCAAAGCTTTTTATGAGCACAGAAACAAAACTGTCTATTAGCTTTCCTTACATAATTTCTCAGTCACTGAAAATCTAGGGCAGAACTGCCCTTCACAATTGTTGAAACAAGGTTAAGAAGCATTACATACTACTCTGTATTTTCCATACTTGCTGAGTGCTAATTTATAGGATGTTGCAAATACGTATTGCACCATTTCAATCTGTTTTATATCATTTGCTTTCATACTTTATTGCAGTAAGAAAGTGACTACTAATATATGCATATCGCACTAATACCTGGAAACAATCGACCATATAATTCAGTGATTACACACCATAATAAATATGAATGCAATTTTAAAAGTGAAGAAATAAATCTATCTGGCTAATATTTCTCTTAAGATGTGTAGAAATTTCTGGTGTCAGTATGTGTATCCCCAACCTGACTGAAATCTATCTTTATTGGATGAATGGGCAATCTGAACTGTTATGCAAATATGACCTTCAAGAAAGTTCAGAGAGGAAAAAAAAAAAGAAAAAAGAAAAAAAAGAAAAGATAACATTGGCTATCCAGAATTATCTTGTAAATGCTTCTTAGTTCTAAATGAAGGACCTCTTATGCTTTAAGATCTTAAGTTTAATCAAAACAATCTATTTCTATTTTTTGTAATATAAAAGGTGAACTATGAATTGTCTTTCCAAGCCTTAGATTCTGAGGACAAGACAAATAACTTGGGATTTTATTTTAGGAATAAACAATATACATTAACATCCAAAGACCAATGGTTTGCAAGCTGTATGATCCAAAGACAGATACTTGAGTAGAATAATCAATGTTAGAGGATTTTTCCTTTTTTTCTAGTGTCTGCCCAGATTGTATGTTGCTTCCTCAGATCCTGCTAGTAAAATCCATGCTATAATAGCTGAAGACAGAATGTTCCAACCCAAGCAAATATCTAAAATGTATGAGATGAGCACTGAATTAAGTACGTTCCTACAATTCCAGCAATTTGCAAGAATGTGACTCATCTACAAGTTATAAGGCACCTGTCGTAACTGCTGCTGTTGGCAAAATGCATTAAAGCTCTGTAGCGGGTTTTATGTTCACACACACCATAGTACGGATGTGAGAGTTACTAAGCTCCATTCATCTACCTCTTTAGGAAAAACTAAGCACTTTTACCTCATTGATGTCTCATATGCATCAACCCAGAATTCGAAGGCAATAAAGAATAACCATTCTGAAGATGGTCAGAGCCTGCAGCTTCAGACTTGTTTACTTCTTTTTTCAGGCTGCAGGCAAATGATTACGCTGCTCACTAGGTCCTGACCTTAAGTTAAGCTAAACAAACAGGATGTGGGAACCTGCTGGACTCACATGAGAAATTCCCAAATGTGACAAAAAACAGTGTGAGAAGCTGCCAAAAGATACAGATAATGCCATGCATTTCACAGGTCATGAAGAGATTTTTTAATGTAAGATAGCAAGGCAAACCCTGTTTATAACCCATAACACAAAAGTCAAAAGTGGTTTTGCAGTTGAGGGACTGAGGGAGAACAGCTGGCCAGGAAGATCAAGCAACATGGTATTACAGAATCACAGAATGGTAGGGGTTGGAAGGGACCTTTGTGGGTCACCTAGTCCAACCCTCCTGCCAAAGCAGGGTCACCTACAGTAGGCTGTGGGGGACCTTGTCCAGGCGGGTCTTGAATATCTCCACAGAAGGAGACTCCACAACCTCCCTGGGTAGCCTGTTCTAGGGCTCCGTCACCCTCAGAGGGAAGAAGTTCTTCCTCATGTTCAGACGGAACTTCCTGTGCTTCAGTTTGTGCCCATTACCCCTTGTCCTGTCACTGGGCACCACTGAAAA
>Ga0065711_1009497_pt1 | contig 10974 bp, 7 predicted proteins | sample Hoacrofraction12_FD_59098 | JGI IMG/M metagenome (GOLD analysis project Ga0065711, IMG submission 59098) | Hoatzin crop microbial communities from Cojedes, Venezuela - Epithelial fraction 12 v2 (version 2) | ecosystem: Host-associated > Birds > Digestive system > Esophagus > Crop | place... | reverse complement strand
AATGCCTGACCACTCTTTCAGTAAAGAATTTTTTCCTAATATCTAATCTAAACCTCCCCTGGCACCACTTGAGGCCATTGCCTCTCGTCCTATCACTAGTTACCTGGGAGAAGAGACCAACACCTGCCTCACTACAACCTCCTTTCAGGTAGTTGTACAGAGCAATAAGGTTCCCCCCTCAGCCTCCTCTTCTCCAGACTAAATAGTCCCAGTTCCCTCAGACGCTCCTTATAAGACTTGCTCTCTAGACCCCTCACCAGCATCGTTGCCCTTCTCTGGACACACTCCAGCAACTGAATGTCCTTCTTGTAGTGAGGAGCCCAAACCTGTACACAGTTGGGCAGGTTGTTGCAGGACCCGGCATTTGGCCTTGTTGAACCTCATACAGTTGACCTCATCCCATCGATCCAGTCTGTCCAGATCCCTCTGCAAAGCCTTCCTACCCTCAAGCAGATCGACGCTCCCACCCAACTTGGTGTCATCTGCAAACTTACTGAGGGAGCACTCAATCCCCTCATCCAGATCATTGATAAAGATGTTAAATGAGACCTAACCCAAAACTGAGCTCTGGGCAACACCACTCGTGACCGGCCGCCAGCTGGATTCAACTCCATTCACCACCACTCTCTGCGCTTGGCCATTCAGCCAGTTCTTTATCCAGCGAAGAGTACATCCATCCAAACCATGGGCAGCTAGTTTCTCCAGGAGGATGCTGTGGGGAACAGTGTCAAAGGCCTTACTAAAGTCTAGGCAGATGATGTCCACAGCCTTCCCCTGATCCACTAGGCAGGTCACCTGGTCATGGAAGGAGATCAGGCTGGTCAAGCAGGACCTGCCTTTCACGAACCCATGCTGGCTGAGCCTGATCCCCTGGTTGTCCTTCACATGTCCGGTGAGCACACTGAAGATGAACAGCTCCATAATCTACCCTGGCACCGAGGTCAGGCAGACAGGTCTGTAGCTCCCAGATCCTCCTTCTGGCCCTTCTCGTAGATGCATGTTACACCGGCGATCCTCCAGTCATCTGAGACCTCCCCTGTTAGCCATGACTGCTGATAGATGATGGAGATACCACCACCAAGCCCCCCGCCTGAGGGCTCGCCACAGGTACTGCAGCCAAACGTACAGGGCTGCGGCCGCTCCCCGCCAGCCTGCAGCCGCCCGGCCACGCTCATCGCCCTGCCAGCAGCGCCGTTGTAAAAAAAATTTCTAAGCAATTGTTTTCCCTGTGAATCGCTGCCATTGTTTCATCAAGAATCACCCAGAAAACGAGTTTTCTGAGCAGTTGGCTGAGGAATAATTTTCAGAATAAGAAGATTTATCTCTGTCATTTGCAGAAATTTGTTTCTCTCCGTTGCAACTTCTCAGTATGCAAACAAGGTAGTTTACTACAAACACTCTAGATTAAGCACCAGAAGAGAGAAAATGTTATAGATTTTCGATTTAGAAATTAGAAAACAAGAGTAGCCATAACTCTATTCAGCTTGTGCAGTATTTAAATCTCTATTTCAGCTTTTCAATGTAAAATTATTTTTCTTCGTAAGTTATACAAGTCTAGTTTGCAAAAATCTTTTTCTTTGGGGTGATTTTGTAATGCAATCTGCACAACAAAATGACACGCTAACCTGAGGATCCACTTAGTCCAGCCTTAATCTCAAGCAGCAGCCAATAAAAAGAAAAAATTATGAAACCAAAACCATTCAAACTGTCCCACAGAAATGTCCTTGCACTTTAGATGCTCACTAAGGGGTACATGTTCAAAATGTTAGATGAGGGCTATCCAGACTAGATTCATTTAGAGGATCTGTGCATGTCTCCAGAGCAATGTTTTCTAAGATGAAAGAGTTGGCAGTGGACCAAACAAGATTATTTTAATTATTCCAGTTTCCCTCTGAATTTCCTGCCTCATTGCATATGAAATTTACTACCCCAAAAATGGAAAACTGACTCACCTAATGGGACAAAACTCAGGTGGCCTGTATTTTAGGACCCCTATTCAATCACACTTAGGCATGTGCTCAAATGCCCTCCTTTTTTGATGTCATGGTATAGAGAAACAGTAGCATTTCTAACATAAGCAAGTGCATAGCAAGGAATTGTGCATGGTGGGAAAGGGTTTGTGGAGCAGTGTCTGCAGCTAAACTGAAAGCCACGAGCATCCTGCAAGACATGAAACTAAGACCTCCCTATTCAACATGTCATAACGCAGAAAAACCGATTAATCTTCGTACAGAAATACCACATTCCATGGCTTTTAGCTGTGGTAGTGTTGTACAGTGGGCACAGTCTGGCTGGTTGTTGCAGATGTGGCAATGACAGCACTAAAGAATGTCACAGTAAAGACATTTTTTGCTTAGAAGAGAATGCAACATTCTAACAGATAGCTAAAAGGAAAGGTGAAGGATAACAATATTTTAATTATTTAATGTTTGAAATGTTAATTTTCAAATCTACTCAGGTTCTATTGCCACTGCACACAGCAATAACCAATTAGGTATTCTGCATCACATCACTTATAAACAAAAAAAAGTTTTTTGCTTTTACTGAAACTGTTTTTAAAAGCTTATTGATTTTGACCTAAATTCCCTACTTCTCATGTAAATAAGAAGAGTGCTACTTGTTTTGACTCCTGCAGATATCAAATACTAGCAGCTGTTGTTCACCGCAGACAAATCATTTTCACAGCTCAAAAAAAAAATTCCTGTTTTGGTGAGCGAGGTTTGCTCTGTTCAGCAAGGAAGGGCATGGAAAGTCATTCCTCTCAGTCTCAGGTATCAGTCAGAATTGCCAGATAGATCACTTGGTTAGGATCTGTGCAATTAAAAAAAAATTTAACAGCAACATTTGCAACGTAATTCACATTCCAGTTTGCTGTTTATTTTACTTGATTGAGCTCTGCCAGGCACCATACACTTGCCACGCTTTTGACATGAGAGATCGGACAGAAACCAGTTTCTTCTGTGGCTGCCCTTTCTGATCTCAATTGTACAATTATAGCAATATTAGTCATCTCCAAGATTTTTATGAGACTGGGATAGCCGAACAGCAGAGTTTCTCTTTGAACTTCAGAAGAGAAGTGACACCAGAGTCTATTAGGCTTGTGAAACATAAGCTGACCTTTTAATATGTTGACCCATACTGCTTTTAAGAGCTACCAACGAATCCTGCAGTGTGGACAGATGGGAGAAGTCAGCAGTGGGGTGAGACCAGGGAAGGGAGAAAAACAGCAGGCTGACGAGGCAGCACTTTCCACATAACGTCCACAAGCTTACAGATATCTCAGGATTTTTGACAGAAAAAGTATACAAATACTTAGCTGTTTTTTACTTAGATCTAGAAGTAAGGGATAAGCATCTGAGTAACAGTAAAAGCTCCTACTCTAAGCTTCTGGCATCATAAGGCACGTTAATTGTTGCAGTTTGTGATGTTACTGAAGATCCTTTGTCCAGTTAGACTAACAGTTTAGAAGAAAGGTGAAACAAGCAACTTGCCCTTTGCACTTATTTTACAGGCTTTGCCAGATTTGATCAGAATTTAAAAAAAAAAAAAAAAATTGTCTTTATATCCACATCCAGTCCAGATCCCTAATCATTTTCAAATACCTTCAATACCCCTTCTAGTCCAGTTTGTGAAATCCCTCCTAAAAGATGCAAACCAGGAAATTCTTAGCACCCTAATCTCCCCTTCCTCTATGGGCTATTTTGCCTACTCCAAAATACTGGGAAATCTTCTCTAATTAAGAATAATCCTTACTGTGATGCCTGAAGTTTGTTTCTCCTGCCATGACAGGAGGGTCTGACATCACAGCCTGGGAACGAGCTCAGCTCCTTTTCCCCACAGGTGGCAGGATACGTCTCAGCACAGCTGGCTTGTCTCTAACCTTCCCATCCTCCACACCTTCCCAGGACAGTGCCTGTTTTCTTCTAAGGCTTGATGAGAGAGAGAATGAAGACTAAAGGGCAAAGGTAACGAAGGTGTCAAGAAGAGACTGTTTCCCTCAGATGCTGCTAACAGACACTGAGCAACAGTTTTTCATGACTTCAGAAATCCTTGCCTTCTGCTGCTGAGCTCTGTCCAAGCCTGGGTTCACCAAGGTTACAGGAAAAGAAAAGGTTGTACTTTTGTTGATCAACGCTGCTAAGCAACAAGTCACAAAAACTAACATTACTCTTCTCTTCCACTGGTTGCAATTAGAAAACTACAAAGAGGAACTTTGTGTCACAGATTCAGGGCTGAGAGAAACCTTTAGCAGCATGACTTTGCAACGCTAGGAGCCACACAGTCAATGAGAGTATCTTCTCATTACACGTACGTTACGCATCCCCAGCCATTGCAGTCTGCCACAGTGCAGGTCAGCTCAGTCATCTGAAGATAAAATAGTCTTTAGGTTATAATAAGTGATAATCTTTAGGTTATAACAGTCACAACAGAAGAAACAAAGCAAAAATATTGTTAATCCCTGATTAACTTTATGAATATTTGAGTAATTTAAAAAGGCGTGTAACTAAACTAAAGCTTTTTTACTCTACCAGTGAAAGAGATCTAAACATAAGAGAAAATCAAGACAGAGTAACTAACATACAGCAGGAACTCACTTTGCCATAGTATTTTAGGGAAAAATACAGGAATTTCATCATGCATTCTGGAAAGTGAAGCTTTTGACTTCTTTGTAATGAGTGAACAATCATTTACTCAAACTACAAGGACTTCTAGCCACTTAGAGCACAATTACAAACCAACCCATCTAATTCCAAAGGACAGGTGTCTGCATTAGACTAGTCCCACGCAACATACAAATCCAAAGTATAGAAAAGGGAATTGAATTTATCACTTTTGTAAACCTCACACAGTAAACACTGTGGATCACATCAGCTTCTGAGGCTTGCCAGTGAATTATTTAAGGTAATTCTTATCCTCCCCTGAGAGAAAGAAAGAGAAAAATAGACATTTGTCTTGCTGCTCCATAACACACCTTCTCCATAGACTACCATGAATGTCAGCTCCTCCCTTGCTTGTTCACCAGCTGCATCATGCCTTGATATGGCAGCAGGGAACATAATATGTCTACCATACTTCCATTCTAGACACGTACTGTAATTGCTGCTGAGTTTTCCACGTCAAAATTTTTATGCTCAATCCACAAATTTTATTAATGTTTTAACATGGGGTGGGTGGGTTATTTTTAACTAAACTGTAAGGAATATGACCATGGAGTATCTGAACTAGTGTTTGGAAGAGGAACCTTGTTGCTAGTGAACCTGTGCACTGTTGATTGTCCACATCAGAAGTTCCAGGGGAACACACTGATTTTTCTTTAAATACATTCATATATAATATATTTAACCACTCTTCAAATAATGTGTGCTTTAGAATAATCCAGTGGAATAGTTATGGAAGCACTAAGCTCTGTAAAAATGTTTCTCACTAACTCATGGATAGTGTTACTTCTTGACTGTGCATCCAAGGGGGGAGCAATAAGAGCATGGCTGAGTAAGGAAGAGTAAAGGGTAGATAAGTATGTGCACACCAGTAATGAGAAAGACAATAATTTAATCTTGCCATATTACTTTCAGAATGAAAACTTTAGGAAAGAAACTGCATAAGGTTTAAAAAAAACAAGTTAATGTGTATTCTTTAGCTTTGCTCAATCGCCATCGCCCAAAATCTCAAGACCCACAAACAGACAGCCAACACACTGCAGATTTCACAAATAAAGAAACAATATATGTGAGAGGAACAAGACTGAACAAGCATGCATAACAGGAAGTACTACACTTACAAAAGGCAAGGGCAGATTAGATACCAAGGAAAAGTTTTCTATCACTTAAAGCAGGACATTACAACAGAACAGTAGTCAAGAAGGGGTCACTGGGTCCTGTCACTGAAAACAGAGAGATTAGATATGAAAGGAGTAAGTCACACTAAGAGCATGAACTTGCTAAGAGCATTTTTTCAACCTTAAGTAACATGGCCGTAAATATACACGGGGCTCAGAGTAAAGATGACTGAACTGTAACCCTTATACTCTACTGACCTGTTTCAGAGTCCTGGGTAGATCACTTGATCTCACCACACTTGTTTTTCCAGCTGTGAAACACCAGCAACATCTATTACACAGGGACCTGGTGAAAAGTTTCACACTTACAGATAACTGAAAGACTTCGTAGGGCACGAGTTTGTGTATCTGAAGTTTGCTCCTTGCCTCCCATATCAATTTGTCTAACAGTTTAACATACCTCTAGCTACAAACTTAATCTTGCTACTATTTTCTCATAAAGTTATATTATTTTCTCATACTGTTCTGCAGTAGCTGTGGCTTTAAACATTAACATGAGAGCAACTTAACAACTCTAGAAACTAGTATGTCAACATCCTACTCAACAGATTTGTTTACTCTGTTTTTTCAGAAGCCCGTTTACTTGAAAGACAATGTTTTAATGCATTTTACCCCACTTAATCCCACAGAGCTAGAAAAAATTGAGCTAGAAATGCTCTTCCCTATCTTGGGAAATACTGAATTTTTTACTAAATTGTAGCCCACCAGCTAAAGCTATGCAGTCCTTCTGAAGGCAATGCATTTCCCCAGCCCATGAGGACATCAACAAAACTGCACAATTAATTGAACAGCAGTTGACTCCAAAACATGTCACAGCAAAATTTTACAAGCTGTAAACCAATTTGATTTTCACATGTGAGGATCAGTTCATCATTTGGACAGTACAGCTTTTCAATTTGGCACGGGAATCACTGAAAAAAAGCAGGGNTCCTTATCTATCATGCCGTTTCCAAAGACCCTTTTCAGGATAAGGGTATTCCTCTGTCTACTGAAATATGAGGCACAAATGAACACATAAAGGCGGCAAATCTAATTTTCATTCAACACTCTAAGAGGAAAATGCAGTTTAATGAAAAGTATAACTTGCTTAAGCCATTGTACTGTCTTCTAAGAGTTCATTAGTAAATTAACAATACTTTAAAAGAAGCAACAAAATGAGAAAACAATGTTGGCCCAATGGCTTAAGCAGATTAACAGATCTGCATCCAGAAAACAAATACTGAAGAAGTGGTAAAACGTATTCTGCTTGTGCAGCCGTCATTTAAACAAAGCTGCAGGTTCTATTTTACTTGCTTGACAGCTCATATATAACAGATAAGGAAAACAGCAGTCCCTGACAAAAGGAAAAGTAATGACAATAATAAGGGTTTGATCTAACAGATAAGCGCAAATGAGGTCACCTCAAAAACTGTCACCTGAAACAAATGGACTATTGAAAAGTTCAGAACTCGCCAGTTAAAATGTTTCTGCTCTCACTAATTCATTTTCCACCTCACTGTCCTTTCTTCTACTAGGTACCATAAAAATACAGTTAATATTTAAAGCTGAAAGGATACAAAACATTGCATTTCATTTAGGGCACTTTCTATCACATTCAATGGAGACTGTTTAAATAGAAAAGAAACTAGAAGTGCTACATCTTTTTCACAACAACTCAGCACGGTCATAAAGTCCCTGTGCTTCTACCACCCCCTACATTCCTGCAGCTACTTCTCAGTAACTGATTGCAGCAATCCCAAATTACTCATTTGGGATGCAAAGTTTAAGAAATAGGAACAATGAGGTCAGAGCACTGAAGTTCTGACAATTCCTGTGGTGGAAACCACTAATAACAGCTACACTGGTATAAAATTTCTTAACAAAGAAATGCCTCGACTGTATGTCCCACAAAACACCACAATGCTCTTTGTAAGTACATCATTGTAAATACATGTGGGGATCATTGCTTTTAATTATGAAGTATTCTTAGTTTTCCTTGCAGTTTGCTTTTTACTTTCTGGTCGTACTTCATATTTTTAGAATAAAAATATACAGACAGTTACACAGACACCATCATACAGTGGGAAAAATAACTGAAATGCTAGCAAAGGATGGAGGTTTCTTCTGCGTTGTTTAATTTGTGCCACTTTGACAAGCCAAAGGAAACAAAATCCTCAGCATTTTCAACAATCCTTCATCTCTTCTGATAGCTGCCAAATTATACCTACACAGGAATCAAAATTGTGAAGCACAGAGGGCTAGCAGGAAAAAGTAAACTTAGTTGGGAACACAATGTAACAACTGGGACAAGGGGAAGGAAGAGAAAAAAAAATTACTCTGGGGAAAAAAAAAAGAAGGAAAAAAGAAAGAGGATCCAAGTAAACTAATTCATTGCTGCCCTGGAATTGTCTCAAAAATTCAGACTCAGGTTGCCAGAATTCAAATGCTGTGTGAAACACATACTTCTTAGGAAGCCAAACAGGTGAAACTGAGCTAAAATAAAAATTAAAGACACCATACCTTTTATGTATGTGTCCAGAAAATCAAGACTATAAAAATCATCACTTTTTTTTTAAGTCCATTCATGCAAGCAACAATAGATGCACAAAATCTCCTGATATTTTATTGGTTTTTCATCAGGTCTCCAAAAATCAACATTTTTCACTCTACCCTTCATATTTAGTAGGTACCACATGAGGTCTGCTTTCTAGATCATGGCTTAGGAAAATACTTCCTCCAGATCTGTTCTGAAAGGAAATGAAAAAAAAAAGAAAAGTACTTTTGGTTGCGCACAGTCACGTCTTCTGCAAGAGAGGGGAAAAAAAAAACCCACCCCAAATCCAAACATGACTGGGCATTTTGTTTGAATCCAAATAAACTTAAATCAGATCAGAAAACCTCAAACCTTTATTATTACTATTAAAACATTATGGACGACATTTGTTCCATTAAAAAAAAATCTAACTACATTTCGCTTTTTAGTTAAAACATCTGTTTAGAAACTGGGATGGTTAAAATTCCCTTCTCATAGTGTATAACAACTAACCATAGCTTCCAAACAGGGACCGAACACCACTGTATTCTATTTATATGCATACAATTTATTTAAAACTAAGCCTGTGATCAGGTGCTGCCAGGGGGTCCAATGTTCTTGCTGTCATTCAAGGTGAGAAAGAAAAAGCAATCCATACTGGCAACAGCTGATGCTATATTAGAATAGAAAGCTGCAGTGTCAACTGCTCTAACATGGTCCCGTAACTGGAACAAAACTCTGCACCACCACAAACCTTTCTCTCCCACCCTTCCCAAAACCAGTCACATTGACATTTTTGATCCACAGATCCATGGCGTGTACAAATAGAAGACTTAGAAATCTACTTTCTTCCAATATATTCTGTAGTAACCTCCGAGTGAGTGTTTGGATTTGTCATGATCTTCACATACACAGAATTCTACAGTATTTTTTGCAGACCACTGGATAGGTATTCTATTAATGTCTGCTGTAGTAAAACATTTGAATCCACACAGAAAAAATATATTTAATGTTCATGTTTACGTAAAGCACTTAACAAGAAGAGAGTAGAATTTAATGCTTAGAGACCATCTTTGAATGCTTTCAGTAGCAGGTCAGCAGCCAGCCCAGGAGACAAGACACCACTATGAACTTTTTCTTCTAGCAGTGGAATCTTATCCTTGACTGCCAAGTGACTCCGGAAATGTTCCAACATATTTTCCTGGATGAGATTCCACATCCACACTTTCTGCTGTTTTCGTCGTTTGGCAATCAACTCGCCACTAGTGAGCATGAGGTCACGAAACTCTGTCATTTTATCCCACATATCTGAGATACCTTCTCCAGTTTTGGAAGAGATGCGCATTACCTGTTGGATTCAGAAGAATTTTTAAAACCAAGTAACTACCGGGCTTGAGGGTTTAATTTCTACATCAGGTAGATTGCATGAAAATTAACAAATGCATAAGGCAAGCTTACTTCAATTCACTAACTTTATGAAACTCAAAAGAGTTTTGTGCTGCGCACGTTTTCTCTAAAAATAAAGATCTCTAAAATTGGGATTGTACTAACTATAAGTGGACTCTGAGATCCACAGCAATTGGGATAAAGAGGCCTTGTCCAACTACTTGTATAATGAGTGAGAATCATATTTAACGTGTCCTTTAGCTAAAAGGTACAATGTTGCCATTTTACTTAAATCTAGAGTTAATGACATACACTGGTAGCTACTCTTTTGCCCTTAAAGTATTCCAGAAAGGAGCTATTTCGACTATTTTTTGCATTTTGTTTTCCAGACTAGGAACTCCTTTTACAAAAAATATTTCAGGCATCCAACATGATCTTCTAAACGGAAAAGGTTTTGTTTTTTTCAGAAAAGTCTCTCTTTCTCCAATCTAATGGATAGGATCTAGCCCCTACACATCAATATTTTCTTTCTTCCAGTTGTCAGACACTGCCATCACTGAATGAATCATAGGCTGGAAAAGACCTCTAAGATCATCAAGTCCAACCGTCAACCCAACACCACCATGCCTACTAAACCATATCCCAAAGTGCCACATCTACACGTTTTTTAAACACCTCCAGGAATGGGGACTCCACCACTTCCCTGGGCAGTCTGACCACTCTTTCAGTAAAGAATTATTTCCTAATATCCAACCTAAACCTCTCCTGGTGCAACTTGAGGCCATTTCCTCTCGTCCTATCACTAGTTACTTAGGAGAAGAGACCAACACCTGCCTCACTACAACCTCCTTTCAGGTAGTTGTACAGAGCAATAAGGTCCCCCACTCAGCCTCCTCTTCTCCAGACTAAACAGCCCCAGCTCCCTCAGCTGTTCCTCATAAGACTTGTTCTCTAGACCCCTCAGCAGCCTTTTTGCCCTGCTCTGGACACACTCCAGCAACTCAATGTCCTTCTTGTAGTGAGGGACCCAAAACTGAACACAGTACTCGAGGTGCAGCCTCACCAGTGCTGAGTACAGGTGCACGATCACCTCCCTGCTCCTGCTGGCCACACTACTCCTGATACAAGCCAGGATGCCGCTGGTCTTCTTGGCCACCTGGGCACACTGCTGGCTCATGTTCAGCCGGCTGTCGACCAACACCCCAAGGTCCTTTTCCGCCAGGCAGCTTTCCAGCCACTC
>Ga0065711_1050125_pt1 | contig 10975 bp, 22 predicted proteins | sample Hoacrofraction12_FD_59098 | JGI IMG/M metagenome (GOLD analysis project Ga0065711, IMG submission 59098) | Hoatzin crop microbial communities from Cojedes, Venezuela - Epithelial fraction 12 v2 (version 2) | ecosystem: Host-associated > Birds > Digestive system > Esophagus > Crop | place... | reverse complement strand
GGTTTGGGGGGGGGTCCCAACTCACACCATTGAGCTCCGCAGCGTCCCCGGTGTCTCCCCACCTGCCCCCCACCACGTGGTCCTTTGCATCCCAGCAGGATCCAACAGCTCTGGCATGCTGCAGCCGAAATCCTGCGGATTAGAAATCAAGCACCCTCTCCAAATGGCAAACCCAATCTGATGGTGGTGCAGCCCGCCCAGGTGGGTGATGGCAGATAAGCGCCCGGTGCCGCAGAAAAGGGAAAGCTCTCCAGGAGAGATATTAAACCACACAGCGGATGGATTGGAGGTTTATCAGAGGCTTTTGATGGTAATAGATTTTTGTAATAACCTGACTTTATTACTGGAAACAACGTGAGGAAGCAAAGTGGCTTTGAGGCTTGTTAAAAGCATTTTCCAGCCACTTTAACTCCCTTCTCCCATTGCCAGTGCTTCACCCAGGGATGCCGAAGGGTCTGGCCAAGAGATGGGGAGGTGAAGAAATCCTGGCCCAGCCCAGTAAAACCACTTGATGCTTTCCTAGAATCAAGGGCACATCTCAGAGCACCCGTTGTTCAGCAGAGAGAGACATGCTGGTGAAGCCTCACGTCTCCGAGGAACGGGCGCAGGTTTGGGTGGCACAGGGTTGGGATGGGTGCATCCCACCGGGGCAGTGTTCAGACCCTGCCCTCACCAGCCACTGCAAGCGGTGGGGAACACACCCTGACAAATGATTAAATTCTCTTTCCCAGCGACCCAATCCCAGGTTACATGCTTGGCAGATGAGATTTGTACATCGTGTGGTGAGCAAACTGCAGCGCTCGCATTAACTCCAGCTCTCGGATCAGCCCTCCAGCCGTCCCCGAGGGATGCTCCATCCCACAGCATCCTCAGACGCTCCTCATCCTCGTGATGGAGGGGGGAAGAGGAGGGCCAAGGGTGGCACTGCAGAGCAGGGCAATAGCCAAAATGCTGGAAACTGAGGATGGGGCTAGGAAAAGGGGCAGAAAAATCAGGCAAGGGCTGAGACCAGAGCCATGGAGAGCAGCGAGCACGGGGTGGAAGGGTGTCCCAGCCACACATTTCTCCATGACTGCAGCCAGCTTCTGGCTCTGGGTTTGGGTAAAGAGAAGAAAGAAAATCTCCCTCCGGGACCATGAGGTCGGATGCTTTGATTCATCTGTGTGGGGTTACTTTTCTGGTTTTTTGGCCAAAGCCACTGGAGCTTGACCTTGAACCGGTGTCTTTTTTCCCTCTCTCAACCCCAAACTGCCATTTTTTCAGCAAAATAAAAAGAGTAGCCAGATGAGCACTGTTCTTCTCCAGCACTGGGGCCAAAGGCAGCTTTACTGGCACCCAAAGCACCCTGAACGGTCTCCTTGGTCCTGCCACCACCTCAGGGTGACAGCCAGACTTGGGGGGGGAGGGGCATTTGCAGGTGCCATTTGGGAACACCCACCCTCCTCCCACCCAGGAGCATGTGGATGGGGAACCTGGGGAGGAAAGCGAAGCACCCAGACCCTTCTCATCACCTTAGCTCTCCCAAATCCATCCCTTTAATGCTTCCAGTGCCCTGTCTGGAGCCTAATCATGGTGGGGGTGGGACCAAGAACCCCCTTTGGTGCGCCTTGGGCAACTCCTTGCGCCACAGGGAGCTGTGATCCAAGCCTGGCTCCAACATAGCAGCATCACATAAACAATATTGAATTATTTCCCTGCCATTTCTGGGAATTGCCAGTTAAGGCTCTTAGATGGTGCACACTCACAGCTCCTAATTTTATTCACCTGCCATTTATCCTGGGAGCAGAGCACGAAGCCGCCAGACTTTCCAGGGCACACAGATATGGGGTCTCACATTATTAATAAGAGGGAATAATTAATGTTGATCAGAGATGCTGTGAATTGCACACTGGGGCCCTTCAGGCATGCAGAGTTTGGGTCCAGCAAAGGGAAAAATGGGTCTTTCCACTCCAAAATAGCTCATGGGAAGAAAACGAAGGGCAAAAGCAGAAGCTGATCTTTGTTGTGCACACAGATCAATCTTCTGCCCGGTTTATAAACATCATTCCCCAGATACCCTTCTACACCCCGACATACCTGCCCAGCACCTGGGAGTCACTGTGTCTCCAGGAGATAATGCTGGGGATGAAGCGCTCCCCACCTCCCCAGGATATATGGACCCAAAAGACAGATCTTGTGATGCCAAAAACATCTCCCAACTTGTTTGAATTTTGCCAGGTTCCTCATGAAAGTAAGTAAGAAGTGAGGAAATCTGAAAGCTTTGGGTTTTGCATCGACAGAGAGATGGTCTGCCTTCTAATCACTTCTTCTCTTCAAAGTGGCATTCAGGGGTGCTGGAAATGCCCTGAAATCCAAGCAGCCCCCACCCAAAGGTTTGCTTTCAGCCCCCAAAAAGTTATCATTTAATTAAATCCAAACCAAAATGCTTTGATTTAAGACCAAGACAGAAGCATCTCTTTTTTTTAAACCTTCTTATTAACAAAAAATGCCAAAGGCCACAGGGCATGGGAGTTCCCACCGGGTTTCAGGGAGAACAGTGGCGAAGCAGCATCCGGGATGGATGCGTTACCCAGCCGGGCATCATCCCCTGGAGAGAGAGCAAGCAGGGGTCTGTAAGTGAAATCCTCTTCACCACATTATACACTTGGCTAAATTATGATTATTTTTTGGCTGGAAAGTTTGAAAAGAAATACCTGGGTCTTAACACACCCTTCCATTTCTCCCCCAACAGGGTTAGCAACCCTCTGCGGGCAGAGCCCCACTCATGCTGCCGGTAAACCGGGGCTGCGGCTCCCTGCTGAAAATAGCGGGGAGGGTGCTGACACCCGCCTCACAGCTTCTCCTGACCTCAGAGCTTTTTTTTTTTCCCCTATTGATATGATTTTTTTTTTCCCTGGCTCATTTCAAGCCTGAGTTCCCCAGATGCTCCAGGACATCTGCTACTATCCCTGAAGCCGGAGCCGGAAGGGGCTGGGAGGCTTTGGAACCAGAAACAGTGATTTTCAGGCTGTGGTGGGAACAGGAGGAGTTTTCCCCACCCTGGGCTCAATGCCTCGCAGTGGGATGCTCACAGCAGCCCCAGGGGGTCCAGGGCATCACTCGAGGGAGTTTTCCACTTGCTTTTTTGTACGGGGACAGCATGGCCCCATCACGGGCTGTAGCCTGGGGCTGGCAGCAGCCTCTCCAAACCATGACAGACGTACCCGGTGAATCTGGGCTTGTGTTTGCAGGCAGGAGAGAAGCTCCTGAAAGAAGGGCTGTGGGCAAAACCCAAATTGCCCCAAATAGCAGGGCTGGCCCATCCCAGAGGGGACTGGCATCTGGGTCTCTCCGTGCCTCGGGAGCCAGAGATGCAGCTGCAGGGGGGAAGCTGCGGCATCGGCAGCCGGCACATTGCACCATGCCCAGCCCACAGGCCTGCCACCTTCTCCGCTTGCCTTCCCATCCTACTAATTTCAATCACGGAAAACTCCATCTGCGCAAAATAGAAAGCCAGCATTTTTCTATTTTTTTTTCCTTTTTCTTTTTTTTTTTGTGCATATTGAGTGTGTAGTGGATGTAAACTGCGTTATCTGGATGGCTTGCTGGCTTAGCACAGCCTCCGTTTTACCATACTAATGACTTTTTACACTCCAGGTAAAATCAGAACAAGACAAGAAGGTTTTAGAAAGCTCATTCTGACAAATTCCTCACTGTAATTACTGGAGCAGAAAGAACTCATCAGCAGTACATGCTGTTGCTCCGGGCGCTAAAAGTCTCGAGTGGTGAATGGCCCAGATATGGAAACTGCAGCCGCCACCGCCGACGCACCGCGGCACGGCACAGGGCCTGGCAGGTCTCTGAGCCGAGGCGAGCAGAGCCCACAGCGGCTTCCCCTGCTGATGGGCTCCTTGCCGGACAAGGAGTGATTTTATACACGAGTGATCCAGCATAATCCCTGTCCTCCCAGAGCAGGGGACCGCCGCGGGGTGACAGCACTGCTGCGGGGTGTGCGGGAGTGTCGGGTCCCCTGACAGCCGGGCTTGGCTTTGCTGGTGATTAAAGACACCGGGCTGGTCTTTTGGAGGCTGGTTTCATTCTCTGGATACCCCTCGGGCTCTGGCTCGCTGGGGGAGGATGGAGGCTGGGGACGCCCCCCCGTGCCCACCCCAGCCCGGCTGCCTCCCACTGTTCCCCCAGGCTCCAGCTCCGCCCTGGCTGCTGCACTGGGGAGAAAGGGCATCGAGGGCTTTTCCTTCAAATATACAGAAAACAAGAGGGGAAAATAAACCCCCTCATGGGCTGGTGGGAAAGCATCTGGCGAAGTGGTTTGCTGGCCACACGCTGCCAGCAGCCGTCAGCAGGCGTGAAATACCCCCGCTTCGCAGCATCCACGGCTCAGGAGATCCCCGAGGACAAGGCTGGCCACAAAACCCTGGCTGGGAGAGTAAATGCCAGCTGGCATGGGCTGTAGGGACCAGTAGTGGGGTAGAGAGAAGGGATGAGGCAGCATGGGGGGTCCCCAGCACCATCCCACCCCCAGCCCTCAGCCCTGCATTCTCACCTCTGAGACCTGGTCCAGACCAAACGCCCGGATCGAGACATCCTCATGGTTGCACCCACAAAGTGCTCCACTTGCACCAGCAATAGTTTGGCTAGGAAGGGGCTGGGAAGAGCTTCTGAGGTGTTTGGGGGGCTGCAGATGTGCTGGAAATGCGCCTGTCCCACATCCCCCAAGTTCTGCCTGTGCCTGGCCCAGCAGGCAGGGAACATCCATCACGGCTTGGTTTCTGCTGCCCTCTCCAGTCCCCTCCAGCTAGGACAGCTTCCAGAGAGGGAAATAACCTCGGAGCATGGGAGACGGGGCCCAAAGCCCAGGGCTGAGCTGTGGTGGGACCCCCCAGCTCTCCCCCAAGCCCCAGGGATGACCCCCTCCCAGCACCCACCCCCGTACCGGGGACCGTGGTGGCCCAGGACGAGCCTCCCACGAAGGGTAAGAGCTCTGTGGTCGGGCTGGGGGCTGCCAAGATGTCCCCTGACACAGGGGACATGGTCTAGGAGGGGACCACGGTGGCACAGGGACTGTCCCATCCCCTCCCCTCCTGCCACCCCCCGGCTATTGCTGTCACCTAAAAGGATTAGCCATTAGGGATTAACAGTGGATTAAGACACTCAGGCGCAGGTGGCTTAGACACGGAGGGCGAAGCATTAGCACGCAGGCGAGCAGCATGGGCAAGGGAGGGGCAGCTTGGGGGGCATCTTAGGGGGCAGGCAGGCACCCCCCTACCCCACTGGCTGGGATTTCAAGCCTGGAGGAGGGCGAGCATGGACTGAAAGCTGAATGGAGCTGGGTCAGCGGGAGAAGTCACCTCCAGCGTCCCCCAGCTGGGGCCAGCTCCTGCACCCCGGCCCCGCAGAGCACCGCAGGCTGCACAGCCCCCAGCAGTGCTGTGCTCCCCAAAAACTCCCCCAGCTTGGCTCTAAGCATCCCCTGGGAAAGCTCGGATCCTGACCCACTCTCTGCAGAAGCTCCCCAGCTCTTTTTGCCACCCTCGGCAGCCAATTCATCAGAACACGGGGGGCCTCGCAATGCCGGTGGGCAAAGATGCTCTTATTGGAGTATCCTGAATCGCCAAAAAGATTTTTTTTGCAGATTTTTTTTGGATGGCTGTTTTGGACCTGCACAAGTTATCCCTCCTCTCTCCTATCCATCCCCAAAACGAGGGGGGGTAGGAAAGCAGACCCTTTCCTTTTGGGGGGCTCCTTCCCTTCCTTCGGGGTCCCTGTGCCCCAGTCTTGGCGCCGAGCCCTGCAGCAGGCAGTGCCGTGCCCCCCACCACCACTGCCACGAGCCCCCACGTGCCCACAAAGCAGGGCTGGAGTGAAAGCGGAGGATGGATCCGTTTGCTCTTAATCTCTCTCTATCTGCTAATTAAATATTGATGGTAGTTAAATATTCATAGAACATTTTGGCTCAGAGTTTTTATCTGTCTTCAGGCATACGTGAGGTCTTTGATGTGTTATTTTTCTGGTCACCCAAGGTCCCAGAAGCCTCCAGACTTGTCAACACTCTTTTGAGGGGGTTTTTTCCCCCCCTTTCCATGTGTGGCTGGTAGAGGGTTTCGGTTCTTTCATTTACAGCTTCTCTTCCCTCTGTATCCCCTTTCCTATTTTTTTTTCCCAGCATGGAGCATCTGATCTTCCCCCCCAAAGGGAAGCCAGCCCTGGGAGAGCTGCTTTCCGTCTCCTGCCCACCACAGGGAGGGGGAGGATGGCCAGCGGCAGCAATGGCAATGCCCTGGGATGTGGGGATGGGGCTGATCCCCCTCCACCTTCCTCTTCCAGGCTCCTGGATTTCTCCCTAGATGGTTCCCATGGGGCGTGGGGGGTCTGAGAGCCTCGTGGTGTCTCCAAAGGAGAAGGACCTGAGGCCACGGGGCTGGCTGTGACCTGCTGCTCTCGGCGCATCTCCATCAGTCAGGAGAAGCCCCAGTGGGACCCTGCTGGAGGGGGGGACCATGTCCGGGCTCCAGAAGCACCCGGGCAGCACCCCAGGCTGGGGACCCCAAGGTGATGGAGAAGGAGCACCATGGCCCAGCCAGGCCATGCAGTGGGAGAGCACTGGCAGCCGTTCCTTGGGCAGCACTGACATCTTGTGCCAAATGGAGGGAAAACATCAGCCAAGGGTTGGAGGGATGCAGACACCCCTCCACTGCTGCTGTGCCCCAGGCCAGCACCCCAAATCCTGCTTTTTCCCCCCACGCCCAGCCCAGCAGAGCCAGAGCAGCTGTCCGGTGGGACAAAAGTTCTCCCTTGGGGCTCCTAAGGGCTGGCACCTCGCCCAGCTCGTGGTCTGGCCACTGCCATGAGCCCCGAGTGAGCCCCGGGGTCCCAAAACCAGCAAGGGCTGCCAGGACCCAGCCCTCACCCCAGCCCCGCACAGCCGGTGCCACATCCAACGCTTCTCGCTTTTAATTTTCCCTGCAGCAAACTTGGTGGGGGGGTGGGGATCAAGGTCTTTCACACGGCTGACCTGGGAAATATTCGCAAAAGTATTTTAGGAAAATTTCCAAAAGCGACTCGCGCCAAGGGGAAAGGGCAGCCATGCTGGGGCTGCTGCACAGCCACGCCGATCCCCGCTCCCCTGGCTCGGAGAGGTGCCGGGGAAGGATGCACAAGGAAAATACTCTGGGGTGGTCCCGGAGGAAATGAACTGATCTTACGCTGGGTGTCTTTTCCTCCCTGGGCAGGTGGTTTCAGAAAATACGTGTGAAAACTAACAGTCACTAATGCCGCAAAAGCAGATTGTAGCTGCTGATAGCTGCAGCCCGGGGAAAATCACCATGGGGACCCGGGGCCAGGTCATGGGGGATTTTGGGTCCTGCAGCCCCCCACGTCCCAGTGATGCTGATCCCTGTTGCCCATCACTGCCTCTCTGCATCCCTCCAGCACGGCCCAGCCTTGGGTCTTGTGCCTGGAGAAAATCCAGTGAGCCCAACAAGTCCCTAGTGTGAATTTTTTGGTTGTTTTTGACCACAGCTCCTGAGTGCTGAGGACTTTATGAGCATCTTTACTTGTTCTTTTGGCGTTTCTTCTTTGTTTTTTTCCACATTTAAATGCTGCTTCTTGCTTTTCCATGAGGCATGTGCAGCCTGCAGAAATCAGGGTGCAGATAAGGAGGCAGATAGTGCTTTGGGTTTATTTTAGTTTTAAACTCTGGGTTTTCAAAGGCTGAGGTTGGGGAGCGGGAGGAACAGATCACTCAACTCGAGCAGCCCAGCCCTGATCACAATCTCAAGCAGAGGAGTTTGGTGTGAAATCAGCTTTTCAGCCAGGGCCGGTCCCTGTGCGGAGGCAGCCAGGATGCTGGGGCCCAAAGGACACGGGAAATGAGTCAGGCAGCACTCGGTGGGGGATGCAGGGGAAGGGGGAGAGTTCAGCCCAGGACGGCTGAGAGAGGATGAAACGCCGAGGGATGAGCCACCTGAACAGCACAGTGTGGGTACTGCAAAGCCCTTTCCCCCGGGTGATGTGGGGAGGGACCACCAGCCTGGAGGAAAGCTTTTTGCCTTTGGGATCAGCTCTGCCACAGGCACCCTGAGCCCCCCACCCCAGCTTTGGATGGAAAACCTTTCCCTTTGGGACTGTTTTCCCTGTTATGGGGCTGGCAGGACACAGGGCGACCTGCATCCCGCTGCCTGGCTCCGGCAGCCAGGAAAGCGGAGGCTGCCCCGGCACAGCCGGCAGCCAGGAGCAGGGCACGGACTCCGAAATCAAGAGAGGGCTCCAAAACCCCAGAGATCTGCATCAAAGCATCACGACACCATTCGTTTCACTGGGTTCCTGGTTCCTGCAGACAGGGAGCATCGCTACCGGCCTTTCCCATGCCCGGGTTAGGTGGGCAAGGGTGAGACAGGGTGGTCCCAGCCTGGTGACGCAGCTGTAGCTTCCTCCAGCAGTGCCTGTTCACCACTGCTCCCACGTAACCAACATCCCTGAAATCGGGGCTTGGCCATGACCTTCCTGGTGAAATCTCCCCTGGACAAGGATGGCAGCATCTATTCCGTCTTGCTTCTATATGTTTGCAGCTCCTGGCAGCAGGAGATGGGCTCATCCCCGCAGCCTCAGGGTGGCCGGGTACCGGGCGATGCCTCAGGGGCTGCCCACCTAACACTCACCCAGGTGTGAGATGCAGATCCCTGCTGGGTTTTCCAACCTTAGACAAAAAACAACCTCTGCTGCTGTTTGGAGAAGGTGATGGCATCTGGAGCCAGCCGAGCTCCGCAGGGCATGGGGGGGGTGGGGGAGGGACTCTGAGGCACCTTTTCCTGGGGACGGGTGAGGGTGGACCCATCTCGATATAAACCATCTCTGCAAGCAGCTGGGGAAGTCCTAGGTGGCCGGGGACAGGCGAGGACCTTAAAAAAGGAAACAGCACGCGCAGGGTGTGCATGTAGTGCTTATCTCGCCATCAACCCCAGCAAGTTAATGGAAAAGCTGATCCCGCCGAGACAGAGATTTAAAAGGGAGAAGAATAAATCAAACAAATCCTTCACAGAAAACAGACCTGACTGGCAAAGCTGCTTTGATCACGTTCACGACTTTGGCTGCCCCAGCTGCGGCAGCCGCCCCGTCCCTCGGGCGCTGCACTTAGATCTTCCTCCCCCGGGGTTATCGATCAGCTGAAACGCGGAGGAGCGCTCAGCATCAATAACGCATCTGCAAACACGGCTGAAAAAGCAGCTCTCACCCAGCGGCGAGCAGCGTTTCCAGGGGGGCTGTGCGGCCGAGCGGGTGTCCTGGCGTGCCCGGCAGCACCCGTCCTGCCCCAGCAGCTCTCTCTGGTAGCCCCAGCAATGCAGCGCTTGGCGAGGCGAGGCTGGGGCAGTTCTGAGCACAGGGGGGGTGGAGGATGTTCTGAGCTGTGGGGAGCAACACCCGTGTGGGGCCAGTGGGATGGGGACATCTTCGTGTCCCCCCCCAGCAGTGGGAGATTTGGAGCCCCAGCAAATCATTTGCAGGGGGCAATGAGAGCTCAGCCCCCAGGGGGTCCCAAACACCTCTGCCAGCCCCAAGATTTGCTGCCTTCCCCTGCACTTCATCACCCACCCCATACGTTTTGCAGGCACCAACATCTCCCACCCCCGTCACGAGGCTCAGCCCTTCTTCTCCCCAATGGTCCCACCACACCAGGGGTGGTGGGAGGGATGGGGGGATGAGGCAGCATTCCCTGGGATCCCCCACCTGTGTCTCCCGCATTTCCCAGAGGGATTTCCCCAGCCATCACGGATTTCCTCGCAAGCACGAGTGATAAAAGCCAGGGCTGGCAGAGCCCCAGGACCCTGTGCCACGGCCCTGGGAGAGGGGACAGCTGGAGATGGAGGCTGGTGGCCTGTCACCAGCGGCTCTGCTCCTCGCCACGTTCCGCAGCCAAAAGCAGAGCCAGAGCTGTGAGTGCTGGCAAGGAACCCCCCTCCATGAAACACGGGAAGGAAGGGAGGTTTTTCAGCCCAGACCACATACGGGACCAGGGGACCTGCGGGGCCACCCCAGAGCAGAGACTGGATCCGCTCACCACAGCAGTGGGTCTGCCCATGTCCCGTGCCCTTCTCTGCATCTAACGCAGGAGGGCTGATGAGCTGCAGTGAGGTGAAGATCAGTTTCTCCTAAATTCATTGAGAGCCACAGGAGCACCTGGTTTTGCCTCTGGCCCTTCTGAGCCCCTGTGGACACCCCGGCTCTGGTGTCATGTTTGTGCAACCCAGTAAAGCCCCGTCCTGGCCGATGTGGGGAGGGGAAAGGGGGATATTCCCCCTGAGATGGAGGGGAGGAGCCCCGGGGACCTGGGGATGCTCAGGGGCTGACAGCACCTGGGGCCCAACCAGGGCTGGAAATCCCCCGTGCTCCAAAATGCTCCATCCGCAGGGTCCGCTCACCCCACGGGGCAGACGCCGGAGCTGGGGCTCGGGACAGAGGGATGCTGCAGGTGCTGGGAACGTCATCCCTGGAATTTCCCGGCCTGACATATCCCAGCATTTTGCTGGGAGTCTTTAAAAACAGCCTTTCCCAGTCAAATAAACCCTCTTTCATTTTCCTTGTACTTCTGTCTTATTTTCTTATTGCAGGGAAGATTTTCTACCTTTAAGAGGCCACATTTACCCCAGCTGGGCTACGACGTCCTTGGAGCGTGGGAGTAAGAATGGGAATAACAGGGAAAGGATGGATCGAGGAAGGGGAAGACGAGCCAGGCAGCTGCACAGGACTGGGACCACAGGCGTACGCTTTCCTCCGCTCCCCGGGGTCTCCCCGCGGAGAGATTAAATGGGATTTGGAGTGATGACAGGAAGGTGCTCTGCGCTGCCAGCCGGGCACGGAAACATGAACCCCACTTTGCCTGCCCCCGCCAACCTCGGGGCATCGCCCAGCCCCACTTGCTGCACCCCAGTGTTACCCAGCACATGAGCCCCAAAAAATTGAGACCAACTCCTGGGAAATG
>Ga0065711_1050124_pt1 | contig 10975 bp, 6 predicted proteins | sample Hoacrofraction12_FD_59098 | JGI IMG/M metagenome (GOLD analysis project Ga0065711, IMG submission 59098) | Hoatzin crop microbial communities from Cojedes, Venezuela - Epithelial fraction 12 v2 (version 2) | ecosystem: Host-associated > Birds > Digestive system > Esophagus > Crop | place... | reverse complement strand
TTTTTTTTTTTTTTTTTTTTGTGAGAAAAAAGATGAATTGAATGGACAGATGAGTTTCCACAGAGGAGACAAGACAGTTGTAGAATAAGTTCTCAAAGTCTGTCAGCTGTTACCCTGTCAGTAACCATTGAGTTCTTGCCTGAAATGCACACAACAGCACACTTCCTATACCTGAAATTACTCTGTGGTTTGCTTCTTTTGAAACAACACTTTAGTTTCCATAGCTGGGAAACTATTTAAAATTAATCTACTTTGTAATTATCAGCCCCGAATAAACTACCTTCAGAGTCTCATTTTCTGCATAGCAGCACATGCCAAAGTAAAAAAAAGCATTATACAGATTTGTATACTGTTCTAAGTGTAACTGGTTTCAGTTGTTTTGTGTGTTCTAAAGCAACTAGAAAAGTCATAATTAATGCAACCAAAAACAAACCTGTAATTACTCTTTACGTTTTATGCCTTCTGGAGATGGATGTTCCTGTCTGGTTTCTCACATTCTCGATGACACACACAGAGTCCTTCTGTTTTAGGCACTTTTCTTTTTTTCACCACTTCCCTGTGCATCCAGCCAAGCTTCCCTACATCATCCACATCATCAGGCTCCAGCAGATGGAGGTAGCAAGCCACTTGTTTGGCTTAGATACACGGGAAAGATAAACGGGCATCTTGTCTTTAGACCACTATTAACAGCATCAGCTGATAAGAACTTCTCTTGTGCAAATCAAACATCCCTCTGCGATCTGTTCTTCCTGAAGCAAAATGATGGGCAGTTTCTCCTCTACTGTCCTATCTTAAATCATTGATCTCATATCAGTACTTTGCTTATCCCTTCTTCACAGGAGCATGGAAGACAAAGGCAGACATGGAGAAGGCAAGGTGGCTCTGTACTTCAGTCATTTTTACTTTTCACTGTCAAAGTCACAGTTTACCAGGGATATGAATTCCCTACTTCAGCAATTACCATTCCCAGATGTTACTAAACTGCAAAAGCATGGATCTATCTTCCCCCAAAAGGAAGGTGAAGTGACACATTTCATTTAGACCAATCTGTCAGCAACTCAAAATGAGAAAGAAATAGGTGAGAATACATCTTGCTGGCACCCCAGAACAAGACTTAAGAAGGACATGAAGATTATGGGAGAGAGAAGAGGATTAATAAACTGAATTTGCAGGTGATCCTGATCTTTCTATCACAGAATGAGACAAAGCTTCCAACACTGAAGAGCAAGTAATATGTTCTTGGAAAGTTCTTGTTCCTTGGCTGCATCCTCAGCTACAGTAATAATTTTCTTAGAATGCTGGCTAACAATGCAGTATATCCCAAAGCAATAGTAGTATCTAATCTGTTCTTCCACAGAGCCTTTATTAAAGATCATAAATTGAAAAAAATTGCTGCTGGAACATTGGCTTTTAAAGTGAATCTCTGAAAATGGCAGTTACCAGCATTCAAAAAATATGATTTCCCTCTACCTAACAAAAGTTGAGACTGTGTAATAATCAGGTAACACAATCCAAAACAATGTATTGCCATTTCCCTATACAGAACCGACTATAGCCCTGCGCTTCATACTGTTTAATCTTACTCCCTTCTTTTTATCTACTGGGCCATACACCTAGACAACAACTGCCGAAGTGCAATTATACCAATATAGGCTGGAAGGTCCAGAGGAAGTATATGTGGCCAACAGACTACACATTTCTTCCCTCAATAACTCTTATGGCTACATATAGATAAAGGCAGATTCTGACATGTAAGGTCTTGTGCTTTGCTTCTTACAGCTATGTCACAGTATGGGCCAAAACTGACATTCGAAACAACATAACTATCAATTAAAAGGCAAGCTGATTCTTTAAAAAAAAAAAAAAAAAAAAGGAAAGAAAGAAAATACTGCATTCCCAAGCTGACATGTTTGTTCAACAGTGCTAAACAGAAGCTATTGCAATAGAAAGTTTTACTGCAGCTGTTACTGGAATTACTAAATTTAGAACAAGAGGAAAAAAAGCATCCTCATTTGATGTGGTTAGCCTCATTGTTTTATGATTTCAGCTACACAACTAGCTGACTGATTATTTTAGCTGTGCGTACTGGTTGACAGCCGGCTGAACATGAGCCAGCAGTGTGCCCAGGTGGCCAAGAAGGCCAGTGGCATCCTGGCTTGTGTCAGGAATAGTGTGGCCAGCAGGAGCAGGGAAATGATCATCCCCCTGTACTTGGCACTGGTGAGGCCGCACCTGGTGTACTGTGTTCAGCTTTGGGCCCCGCACTACAAGAAGGACATTGAGGTGCTGTAGCGTGTCCAGAGAAGGGCAAGGAAGCTGCTGAGGGGTCTGAAGAACAAGCCTTACAAGGAACGGCTGAGGGAACTGGGATTGTTTAGTCTGGAGAAGAGGAGGCTGAGGGGGGACCTTACTGCTCTCTACAACTACCTGAAAGGAGGTTGTAGTAGTGAGGCAGGTGTTGGTCTCTTCTCCCAAGTCACTAGTGATAGGACAAGAGGAAATGGCCTCAAGTTGCATCAGGGGAGGTTTAGATTAGATATTAGGAAAAATTTCTTTACTGAAAGAGTGGTGAAACATTGGAGCAGGCTGCCCAGGGAAGTGGTGGAGTCACCATTCCTGGAGGTGTTCAAAAAACATGTAAATTTGGCACTTCGGGACATGGTTTTGTAGGCATGGTGGTGTTGGGTGGATGGTTGGACTTGATGATCCAAGAGGTCTTTTCCAACCTTAATGATTCTATGATTAAATGGGATATTATCAATGCTGGCAGGTCCACTTACATACAGGAACTATATTTCTGCACCTTTCTGTATATAGCTTGTAATCCAGAAATGAACAGATGACTGTGTGCAAAGTCTGGTTCTCCTGATCTCACACTGATGTCAGCTCCAAGACCAACATTTCCTTCATTCAAATTTTTTAAACACTGGCCTACTTTCCTTATTTGTATGCAACTGGAACAAACACAGAAATACTGTACATCAGATGTTGTGCAGATCAAGATCTTTGTTCCTCATGGGATAGGTGGGGTTTGTACTTTAATTGTGCTGTTAAGAAGTTAACATGAGTCACTACCTCTCCTCTTTCCTGCCGTTCTAAGGGCCTTGTACTATGGCAACAGGTATGCGTGTGAGAAGACCACGGGTGTAGTAAAAAAAACCTTGAAGAGTCCCTGCAGAGATACCAATGCAGGTGGTGATGTTTCTAATCTTGATTTAGAATGACAATACATAAGAAGTTACATTACTAGTAACAACAGTAAGAAATAAAATAGAAAATAATGACAAATCACAGATAATCCAAATTGGCAACTAAACAAAAGTATCTCAGGTATCTCTTCTGAGTGTTGGCACTCCAACAGTTATTTGACAGCGAAGGCAGAATAAATAATAAGCCAAAATTATTTTTTTAAATTAGTCTCTTGAGAGGGGAAATCAGGAAGGGAATGTGAGTTGTCTTTGTGGAATGTTGTCAGACAGAACTAAAATTCCAGTCTTTAGTGAGGCCTTTGCTGGAATGTGCCAAACACTGGGTACATTCCCTTTGCACACATACATACTTTGTTTTTTTTCCACTGCATGCTGCTTAAGGGCTCACAGCTGCATTTTTACTTGTTTTCTCAGTAATCTTGGTACATAAACCCAGTGACACCCAAAGCTGCACTCCTCAGCCCTGGTGCTTTGACTGAAATACAAGCCGCCTCAGCCAGGTGTGAGATGCATCTGAAGGTCCATGCTGGGACTAGGACAAAATGCTATATGGCATCATCCTGGAGGTTAGTCTGCTGCCTCCACCAAAAGCTTCTCAAAAATGCTACCAAAGATGGCTTAGCAAATCTTCAGTGGCCAGCAGTGGGACAGTGTGAGGCCCAACAGAGCTCTGATTTCATTTTCAAATGGTTAGAATTTGTCATCTGCTCTGAAACACCAGTATAAATATTCATCATCTATCACACTGTTGACTGCAGTTCTTACTCAAAGCACTTACCTTTCACAAACAATAGAATATTCTTTCCAGGGATAGGAGAGGAGAGATGTGATTTTTCTTCCTACGGTAGTTTTCCAGAAAGAGTAATCTGGACACCACAGACAAGGAAGGTCTGTAGAAGGGACAAACACATCCCTTCACAACAAGACTGTTCCACAATTTGTAACAGAATGATATAAATGTTTTGCCTAATACCAAATAACGAAAACTATTCAGGCCACTTACTGTAGGCAACTATTCAATACATGACAAAATAACATGTGATAATAAAGTCAGATGCCTATTACTGACCCTTTTTACAGTCCGTTCCCACTACAAAGGCAAACTTCCAAGACAAGTATAGAGACTAGAAGCTGGATTTGTTCAAGTATTTTTTCAATGGATGCCTTACGATGCAGACAATACTTTAAAAAAAAGTCACTGTATACCTTAATCCCATTTGCTTTGCTGAAGATGAGTGAGATTTGAAACTCTGAAAATCCTACTAAGTATTATCTGAATCTCTAGGAGCTTTCATGCATGAAGTTCACCCCGTGTTGGGGCCAGAAGAGGATTTTACCAACTCCATTGGGAGCTACGTTATACTGAGGCCTTGTCATGTAATGAGCAGGGAATCTCATCCTGATCACACTCTTTAAGGTTGCACATGCCATGTTACAAATTAGTGTTAAAAACTCAAATGCTAGAACGTAACTCCCATACATGAGAGGAATATAATAGACCACAGTACAGAGCCAGGCTGTACATAACAAACAGCAACACCTCACAGACTCTGTCAAAAATTATGTTCCTGGAAGCCAAAAGGAGCTTCCTCTTGCATGGGAATTTTCTAGAGACTACAGGTACCGCCCAGTTAGCAAGGACTGGCGACACAGAGTCCTGCCTATGTGCCTTATCACTAACTGGAATGAATCATTAGTCACTAACTGCAGTTTCTGTTGGACTCACTGAGGGCAATCAGACCAACAGCTGAGTTTAAATTTTAACTCGTAGATACAATACATTGCTTTTCTCAGAGTAGTTCAAGTACACTTCAAATTCCACAAGACAATCTCTATTTTTCCATTGCAGAAGAGCTTCCTAGTTCTTGCAGCATTGAGAATATTTAAGAAAGTGCTGTGCTCCAGATGATTGCCACTAAACAACATCCAAACCAATCAATTAATTCCATGAGCACAGACACTAACGAAGTCAGTTCTCTATGGATTTGTATCTTACGGTCTCACTGCTGCATAATAATAACTAAATTCATAATACAGTCTCCCTCTCATACAATTATTTTGTCTCTTCCATTCTATTAGCCTACTTAGCCTAGTTTCAGATACTGCTTCGCTGTTAAAACTATCCAAAATTAGCCAGGGGAATCCACAACAAACAGACAAACAGTAAGGTTTCATTAGGTCTCCCTGATTTAAGAATCTAGGCTAAAAATAATCTATCCTCTGCACAGATATTGTTAAAACTGCTGTACTGTTGGGAACAATCAGGAAGAGAAAATTCTTAAAATTCTAAGCATGTCTGCTCTTATTCTATGAATGCAGAAATCAAAAGTAAATCCTTTTCTGCAGGCCAAACTCCAGTCAGCCTAGGAAAATATACAATTCCCTGGATCTAATACTGCCTAGTGCCAACAGAACATTGCCTGAGTCACTTCCAGAGAACAGTCCCCAAGCCTACGTTCTAATACACAAACAGGCCTAACCACCTATTTGGAAAGTTAATTTTCAAGTTCTGACCTCAGTTACTAGAGCAGACTGTGCTTCCTCAACATAGCATGGAGAAAAGCTACTTGCTTCATCAGAAGACACAGTGGAGTGATGAGCCTTTTGTGTTCACAAAATTCACCCAGGTTCTGTTTGGCTGCGTTTCCACCCAGATCTTCAAAAAAAAAAAGTCAGGAAGAAGATAAGCTTTAAGTGTCAAAAAGAACATATAGTCACTTGTCCAAGACATGTCCACATACAAAGCCAGTACCGCTACTAAATTATTTTAGACCTGGGTAAAAGTATCTTACTTCTCTGTCATAATTTCCTTGTTAAATCAGGCAATAGTATATACCATCATTTCCTGCAATGTATTTTTCAAAGATTATTTGTTATCTATAGAATTTTAAACATGCAAGTGGCCAGAGTGAAGTAAACATTATTACATCTTCAAGAGCAGAAACCTCAGTATATTTGACAGGTAATTTGAAGTGCATGTGGGCAGATGTTTTCTAGCCCACACATTTACTTTCATCAGTTGTTTATTTTTCTTAAGGGTCTCAACAAAACTGCTTACATTTTCTTGAAGAAATCTGATATTTAAAAAGCCATTTATTTAATGACTTCATGGGAACCTTAAACTATTAAAACTCATACTTGGAAAATGCTTTTTGTCACAACTTGGAAGCTTGATTCTCCACTTTCTCATTATGTGACTACTTGTTCATTACCCACTAAAAACAGTAGAAGCCTGTTCAGATAGTTTAGACCCTTGCAACAATGTAAGACCTCAGTTAAAAACACAAAATTAGCAAAAGTGAAGGAAGAGTTACAGACTATGATCAAACTTCAGAATGGAAATCTTGCCAAACACAAAAAGGAGCTTTAACTACACTCACAGCTATACCTATTATCATCATGTCTTACAGCTGCGTTGTTCAGTACCCTGATGAATGCCAGGCACATCTGGTTTGTTGTTTTTTTTTAAAGCCATCATAACTGATAACCTCACACATTCTCTTACTGTCTCACTAATATTTAAATGAATGCAACATCCACTTTATTTAATTACAGCAGCATAGAGAACCTGCAAATGAAATAGCACACTTCTAGGCAAAGTAAGATTATAGGGGTGCAAAACCACTTGTTCACAAAACTGTCTAATTACTGTCTCAGATACACTAAAAGCAAAAACAACCCACAGTATGGAAGCCTTTCCAAACTTGTATAGCTAGCTTTAAAAAAAAAAAAAAAAAAAGAGAGAGAGAAAAATTTATTCTTTGTGATATCTCTTTTGTCTATGTAAAACAGGTTAAATTCTTACAGCTATTGTCAAAATGTATCCCTTCCTTCTGTGGTACTACATATGTTTGAAAAGGAGTCCAAGACAGATCTTTAGCTATCTCCAGAGGCCGATTTTAACATCAGCTGTGAAATTCTGACCCTTTATTGTTTTATCCCAACTATAATCTTCTCTTTATGTTGTTTTTTTCATTAGATATTTTTAGCCATGACTCTGAAGAACATTTGCACTCCCTAAAGCTGCTAGATTGTAAACTTCAAACACAACACATTATGGAGAGTAAATATTTGCAGTGAAATATGCACTTTAAGTTTGATCAACACAAATGAACTTATATGTGTATGCCCATCCAATTCAGTGGGACCCCTTGATTAAGTAAGGACTGCTATGATACAGAAATGTTTGAGGGATGATGTCTTTAGATTTTCTGTTATATGAGGCACAGAACTTATCTAATTGACATCTATTTTTCATAGTATGCAAAATAATAATCGATCAAACAGTCCAAAAGCAAAGAATACAAAATGAGTCCAAGGGCAAAAAGTGAGCAGGTAAGCATCTGAAAGTGAGTTCTGGAAGTACCAGAAAATTGCTGTCCTTTGAAGAGTTACAATTTGGTTCACTGGGATTCCTCTGTTAGTTCACTGAACACTTCTATTCAGTGTTTTGGTGTGATGGCAGGATGACATCAAGTCTGTATCTGAGTGATCATCCACACAGAGTTGCCCACACTAACAGGCCAATCTCCACGAGAGGCTTTGGCCCCATGAAGAGCCAGCAGTCAAGTCTAACAAAGGCCAAACTTCTTATCAGCCAAAACATTCTGACTGAGCAAAAAGTACTACAACCTCCCTTGCAGTGTGGCACCAACAGACAGCTAGGATAAGCCCAGAAGAAGAATATGCTGCAAATAGTAAGCAAAAGCCAAGGTACAACAGAAGATCTGTCTTCAGCAGCCTCCAATAGTATGATTTTTAGGGAGGCTAAGTGAAAGATAAAATTACTGTTATTCTACTGAAACCAAAGGCAGAATGTGGGTATGCAAAGAGCTGAAGCCCAGCAGATCAATCAGGCCTGCAGCACAGGTATTCTTATTGTCACGTGAAGCTGAACTGAGCAGTTAAGCTCTTTTTACACTCAGAAATACAATTTTGTATTTCAGCTTTACAACAGATCTTGAAGTCCAGATCAAAATTCCCCATGCTTCAAAACACAAATTAGCAGATAAATTCCCTCTGGCAACATACTGAGATGACCAGTCTCAGTACAGTGACTGATACTGCATAGCAAAATAAAGGTCTGTGGAAATGTAGCCCTCAATTTATTTGGCTCAGTTTGTCAATTACTCAAGGAAAAGATGATATCCCAGAACATGCATATACAAACAAGGCTACCCTTGAATAACTTCCTCATTTTGTCTTTTCATTTAAGAACGTATGGGGCACTCAACCCTCTCATCATTTTCAAACAATGTTCATCTTTTTATCTAGTCTCAGAACTATGCAACTTTTTTTTGTGTATATGGTTCTAGAGACCTGTATTAATTAGAACAAATCCTGTAATGAGATTAAGAATCACAGAATGGTAGGGGTTGGAAGGGACCTCTGTGCGTCATCTAGTCCAGCCCTCCTAAAGATACCATTTGTGTATGATTATTTAAGATGTTGTGACAGAAGCCCCTGTTGTAATGCAGTGAGAATTTACTAGGGAACACTTTTGAAGAATAACACGGTGCCTCAGTCTCAAGAGGTTCATAAAGTATTTGCAGAGCAAATCACCCCTCCAAAGAGCAAAGGGCAAAAGCATTACTAATGCACACTTGAGACTCCTGTTCTAATGCTGTGGTTTAAAGTGCTGAGGGCGTTCCTGCACTTAAGAGATTACTTTTGCTCTCTTCACCCCAGGCACCCCCAAGGTAAACTCTCTCTGTCACTGGCTGATTTGTTATGTATTAAAGGAGCTGGTAGCAAAGGGTATGGCGATGAGCACAGTGTTTGTCCTGAAGAGCAAGAATATCCCCTAACACCCAAGAAAGCTGTAAAATTAATGTGTCAAAGACACTCCCAACTCACTCAAACTCAGTGACTCATGCTCATTTGCTGTAACACAGCTTTGCTGGCAGAAGCGTTAAAGCAACTCGCCTTATTTTCAATGTACGTCACGCTCGGGAAGTTGCTGATCGGAGGGATACCGCTAGTGCCAAAAGCTGCTGGGTGGCAGAGTACATGCAACCGCGCTCCAGGCTAGAGGAGGAGGAAAGCTGTTCTGCAGAGTGGGAAAAACCTGCTGCCTTTCAGACGTAAGACTATAGGAGAGATGCAAAACTGAAAGTGTCAGCTGTGGACACCTGCTCTCCCCACCCACCTCCTCTACTAATGACAGAGATGGGGCATTGCTCACTAGATTCATCCTTTGTTAAAAAGCCATTCACATTTATATGTAAATAACTTAGGCACAGGGGAACCGCTGCCACACTCCAATGGACTTGGACTGAAATGAAGAATGTCGGGTTTTTATGACTAACAGGAATATTTCTCATCGTATTAAAATAAAAAAGCACGTAGAAATTAAAGTTCCAAGGTGCAGGCTAACTGCTGAGGTGGTATTTGTAGTATGCAGTAACATACTGCAGTATTTTTGAAGAAAGTAAAGGAAAAGAGGAGATAAACATTCTCTTCCTCCGCAACGTCTTTTTTCTTGCTGGGTTAGCCCAGGATACCGCAGAAGATGGCTCCGATACAGCACGGCAACTCCCACGTCCCATGTAGCGCAGCCTCTTTCTCTCCGATCACCGGGGACACACAAACACACTGCGCCATCAGCAGCCCTCGCAGCCAGAGACAGGCTCTCCCCTGCTGTGACACGGCGCGGTCTGCAGAAGGAACGCGGTCCGACCCTTTCTCCCGAGAGCAGGGCGCGGGCCGCCGAGAGAACACACATCAGCGCTCTTCGCGCATGCTTCCCATTTACCGTAACGAAGGGAAATCTCTTGACTTCGCAGCTGGAGGTTCCCGCGCCCGCCCCTGAACCCGCGGGAGCACAGACACGGGGGGAGGGAGGCAGGCAGGCGCTGCTCTCCCCGCAGGAGGGAAGGGACGGGGCAGAGCGGCACCGCTCCCTCCCCCCGCCCTCGCCAGCGGGAGCTGCCCCAGCGCTCCCGGCTCCGCGGCGGGAAGGGGGCACCATTCCTTCCTCCCGGTCTAGGGAAACGGCTCCGGCCCGACTCACGGGCTCTCCCCTCCTCCCCTGCCCCTCGGCTCAGTCTCGGCCGAGAGAGGCAGCGGGCGCGGCGCTGAGCCCGGCCCCGGCCACGCGTGTCTCGACGGGCCGCCTGGCGGTGGGTGCGCGCAGGGCCGGCGCGAGGAGCGCCCATCGCGTGTCACAGGGCGCTCCGCCCCCGTCCCGCTATTAATAGCGCGGTGGCGGCCGCGGGCTAGGCGCGCGCGGGGCACCCGAGGACAGCGGCGCCGCTCGCTTAAAAGGGCAACGGCGCCCTCGAGCCTCCCCTTCGCGTCCGCCCCCTCCACGGCCCTCTTCGGGCTTCAGCCGCGACGGTGGGGCCCACCGCGCTCCTCTGAGGCCGGGGGGGGCCGCCTCGCCGCCGCGACGCCGACTGCTTCGGAGCCTCACTGGCGCCGCTGCGGGCCGGGGTTTTGTCCGCGCGTCTGGCCCGGACTTGCCTCTGCTGGACTCCCTTGCTGCTCCTCCTTGGGGTCCTCGTGTTTAGACGTTAAATGTATTTATAGAATCATGGAAAGTTTTGGGTCGGAAGGGACCCCTAGAGGTCATTTAGTCCAACCCCCCCTGCAGCAAGCAGGGACACCACTAACTAGATCAGGTTGCTCAGAGCCCCGTCCAACCCGGTCTTGAATGTTTCCAGGGATGGGGCCTCCACTACCTCTCTGGGCAACCCGTTCCAGTGTTTCACCACCCTCATTGTAAAGAATTTCTTCCTTATATCCAGCCTAAACCTACCCTGTTT
>Ga0065711_1009772_pt1 | contig 10975 bp, 9 predicted proteins | sample Hoacrofraction12_FD_59098 | JGI IMG/M metagenome (GOLD analysis project Ga0065711, IMG submission 59098) | Hoatzin crop microbial communities from Cojedes, Venezuela - Epithelial fraction 12 v2 (version 2) | ecosystem: Host-associated > Birds > Digestive system > Esophagus > Crop | place... | reverse complement strand
TCGGCGGGGAGATTGGCAGCAGCTGAACTCCTCCCGCCACGTCGGCTGGGTGCAAACGGAGGCAGCGCGAGCTGCTCCCCGTTCAGGGCTCGACTTCTGTCTAGATTATGGGATTAGCCTCCGTTACATCTATCTACAGTTAGGAACTTGTGATCCAGTTAAAGCAGCTTGAAAGGCGCCCAGCAGGTGCTGGGGGTTGGACTCCGCAGCACAAATTCTGTGCAGTTACCGGGGAAAAGCCGGGGCTGATGTCGCGCGGGGCTTTCCAAGGCTTCGTGCTAGAGGAGGTAAAAAGGGAAAAGCGAAGTCCTGCCAGAAGACACTTGCAGGCAGGGAAAATTAGCCACAGACTTGCCCCCCCCCCGCCCAACCCCTAGATCCTGAAAATGGAAATGCTAACACATAAATACGAATGCTGTCTAACATGAGTTTGTGATACTTTGCTGCTCCTCGGACATAGCAGAGTCTCTTAGACCTAAGAAATGCTAATTTAGGGCTGGAATTTTGCTTTTGCAGAAACTGTCCTGTAAACGTCACGGGGGATTACTAAATCTACAGGAAGATTATAGCTCTGCATACGAGTAGACTATTGATTTAAAACTTTATTACCTTTTGTATAGCTTCTTCACAAAGGGAACAATTCAGCAGTGGGAATACGGTACAAGCAAAGAAGTTGCAGGGTCGAATCCTTCTGTACAACCCTGCTTTTCGATGGAGCAGACACATCTCACTGTAGGTGATGCCGCAGAAGCCCAGCACGAGTGCGGGAATGATGCGGCACCACGTAACCGCGAAGGTGGCTCCCAAACCCTGCCCTGCTCAGCCAAAGTCTCTCGTAACCACAGCAGAGAGAGTCTGCAACATGTCCAAAATCATACAGCTGTGAGAACTTTTTTAATGGAAAAAGTAACAGTATAGGTTTTAGTGTCTTATATTCTTCATACTATAGTAAAGCTGTAGTACAGCCCAAGAAAATCTGCCTTTGTAACAAGATCTGTACAGAAATGAATACGCAGCAATGTGACTGGCAGTGGTTTACCCAGAAAAATACGCAGTTGTGCAGTAAGAGAGTTATAACAGGATTAGATTTCAAGTACAAAGCTGAAGTTCAAAGATTTTTTCAGGCTGGTGTACGAGAAAATGACTAACCCGGATTTTTGAGCTTTCGGTTCCCTGGGGTGGATGGAGAACTTCTGTGACTCAGCATCATTCGGGCCCGTCTCAGCTGCCCCTGTTCTGCTGCAGCAGTCCCAAGGTCGGGTTCAGACGAGCACAGCATTCAAGCTGGGTAAGGTCCTGGGTTCCCCGCCCTGGATCTGCACTTGCCGGCGTCTGGCACCATCGGGCTGGTCACTCGAGGCACGGCAATCTGCACACCCAACAGTCAGTGCTGGTTCTCAAGCCTTCGTGCAGGGGCTTCGCCTTTCCTAGGAACACGCACTATTGAATCGCTCCAAACGCCATTCCGTGGACAAAAATAGTGTGTGGAGCAATTTAAACCCCATCCAGTAAAAGCGAGCACCTGTTACAGCACCTTCATCCTAAATTCAGATTAAAAACTGCAATATCTCTTTTGGTTTACGTCCATTTACTACGCTGCACACCAATTTCAGGTGACCTCCAGCTCCACCACATCTGAAGCTTCAAACTCACCGTGTACGTTTTCTGATCTATAACACTCTTCATCCTTGACTATAAAGTACTTATTGCTGTTTTATTAAAAATAAAGTACATAAAATGAAAGAGTACCTAACAACTCTTTTAGCAAAAGATTCTTGAAGGGGGGGTTCCTAATCTCCTCAAGAAAACCTGTGCGCAGTTTGTTCTGAGTTGCTGCTACCTCTTGTGCATATTGAAGGTCGGACAAGCCGGGAGACGGGGCGAGAGGAGGGCGGACACCCGGCACGGCCGTGGGAGAGTTAACTCGTTTCCATCCCAATACAACGTCTTTCTTCAGAAAAGATTTACACCATGACATTTCTTCCTTCTGCCCCAACCTGAGCCACAAAAACGGGGCATCGGGATTGTAACGCCTCATATATTCTAAGGAAGGTGATAGTAAACTGGGCTGCTTTGACCTTTTCGGGATTTCTGCTGTTCGATTCACTCGTCGCGGCCATCCCTCGTGTTCGCAGCTGTAACCCGTGGGGATGCGCTCAGGCGAGGGCCAATCCAGCCACAGAATATTGAAAAGGTTAAAGTCTATGTTTATGAGTCTATTAAATGTTTATAGTCTTTCACAGGCCATACTGGGCATTGAAATTATGATACCTCATTCTCATAACAAACACTGTAACGAGAACAGAAAACGGCAGAGTACGAATCCGTTCTGCAGGCAACATTCATAACGAGAGTACGAAACCAGCACAGTATTAATTGGGTCCTTTGAAATAGTCAAAATGGAAGAGATGTGGAAGAGACGCCACAAACCCAAACCACTCGTAGCACAACTTCGTGACAGATGGCCCAGCCAGAAGGTACCAGCGACCCATCCCACCCAGCTTTCCATCCCCAACACTGACCAGCAGCGGATGCTGCAGTGGAGACTAGGAAACCTAAAGGGAGAATAGATGTTTCCTTCAGTCCCCAGAGTTTTTAAGCTAAAATGCAGAAAAATAAAAGTCTGGGGAGACTGCTGGCACAGAGGGGTGCTGCTGGGGACGCCATACCTGCTCCTACAAACTCCTCGAAGCATGCTCAGACCACCATAAGCTGCCTGCTTTGCTTTTACACATCCCACTGGGTTTTATAGGCCAATTAAACACTGTGCGTGGTTTTTTTCTTTTTATCTTTCTAAATATATCACATATTAATTTCACTGGGTGTCATAAGATGGCTACAGTACATTAACGAGCGCCCATGACCACGGACAATTTACACCCGCTTCAGCCAGGCTCCAAGCACACCCCACATCCCCCAGCTCTGGCTGTGCGTAATCCCCTAGGTAGAATGGATCCTACAAGGACACAAGAAGACCCAGCCACGGGCAGAGTTTTGGTGACCCACAAAGGAGCAGGTGCAATGGGGGCTTCATTATTCCTCCAGCAGTTTTACATGAGGAGTGACCAAGCATGACTTATTTATAGTTCTCCAGGCCCACATTCCAGACCAGTGCCAGGGTGACGTGATGGGCACCAGCCCTACCATCCTGCTAGCTAAGTCCCCATCAGTGTTCCTCGGGCACCACGATGGAGAAATTTAAAGAGAAATTCAAAGATGAGCACTGCTGCTAATGATGTGGAGTTTCACCCCAGCGTGAGTGGCAACGCACGAGAGAGTAACAGAGAACTGAGTTTCTTTGAACTGTGTTGGATGGCGATATCAAATCATAAATTGACGGGCACATATAAACACGCAGAGGATCAAAGGAGCCAGCCTAAGTGCAGGCAGCGAGCTCACAGCCGGGAAAGGCTCAGAGCCCGTCCAGCCAGCACTCATGGTAGTGGCCAAGGTCCCCCTAAAAGTGGGACACCAGCAGGCTTCTGTTCAATGCACCCCACAAATTACCAGGTTTTAATGGCCAGGGAGCGGCCAGAAACCTTGACGGAGAGAAAAAAGGTAAATATCTTCCCGCCATGTTAGTGGGGTCTGTGCTTCCACATTTCTCTTGGCAGAAGAAAGGCGAGACGAGCTGCTGAGAAATAGGAGTGGGTATTACTGTGGAGTCCCCCAGCCCAGTGAAAGCCACAAACTTTGTGGCTCCTGGGCCTGCTGTGGACAGCTCATTCTTCCCAAAAGCGTCTGTACTGTGGTATGGCCAGCTATGAATGCAAAGACCAGCTTCTCCAATACCCTCATAATTTATCTACGTGTACCATCATGCCTTTCACCACCACCACCACCACTCATATGGGGAGCTGTCCTCATTTTGCAGGCAAAGCTGTCTACAAAATGACTCCATTCTGATGACTCAGGGTCCCCTGCTACTGCCAACTTACATTGTAAACAAAAGCAAGACCAGGGTTAAAACAGAGAGAGGAGAAGCCAACAAACACTAGGCTTTACCTGGAAGGCTCTGATATCTGCACAGTTGATGTCACACCAAGAAAGAAGAGCATTGGGTGACTGCAGACCTCCTGATGATTGCTGAGACCTGGATGGAAACTGAGCAAAAAGGGACCAACGAGGGTGTTTGTCCGATGAACAACCAATTGGCCAATAGGTGTTAGAGGAAAACATCTTTAGGCTGGGCCCAAAAAGAGATATCGGGAGTATTCTGCTAACATATCCCTTCAGAAAGAGCACGATATGCCCGGCGACCAAGAAAAAAAAGATTGAATACCGCTCTTGTCACTCCTCATGCAGGTAAGCTCACAAACATCAAATGTGTTACAGAACGAATAGTAACAAACCCAGTGGCACCCTGAACCAACACAGGGGATGAAGGGGAAAGGATTTATTCATCTACTCATGGGTCTTGCAAAACTCAAGAAGTACTTTTCTTTAAGGGAGCCATCAGCGTGAAGCAAACCCCACTAGCTCAGACCAGCGCTCCACTAAGCCTCACCTTCAAGAGCTGCCAGTGCCACCTGTTCTGAAAGATGAAAGAAAATTAAATTTGTTGTGGAAGAACTTCTCTGAGGATGCATCTTTTGCATCCTTTGATTAATATTTGTATAAAATGCATTTTTTTTAAAAATCCTGCGCTAAGTAATACCCATAAGTGTCTTTGTAACGAACCGTCAAGGTCTGCTTCAGACTATGGGCTGGTTGAGAGTTTCCGTTGTATTTTCCAGCCAGAGGTGACAGCTGAATTACACCAATAACATCGTGTCTGAGGCATTTTGGATCTGTTGTTCCTTCTAGACATTCTTCGGGCACTATGGCACACTGTAACACAAATGCCAAGAGCCACCAAGTACTGCCCTCCAACTCTGCAGTTGATTGATTCACGTAAAAATGAGATTTCATCAGTTTTGAAGATTTAGTGAGTTCTCCTTTCTAATCAATTCAGTTTATAGGTAGCTATAATCTATTCTGTCAACTGAGATTTACTGATTAAAGTATAAGTGACCGAATGGTTACCATATCGTATATATCAAAACAATACATAGATGAATTCATAGAAATACAAGACTAATGCCCTCTAAAATTCAACTTTCTCCTTGCTGGGCACTATGCTTAGTAGACCCCTGGGTAATCTCCAGCTTTGTAGTGGTGATTCCAGTAAATTCTTTAATAAATAGAATATCATTTTTGATGAAGTTGTAAGAAAAGTTTTGAATACATTCAGAAATGAAAAAAAACCCCACAAACCCTTGAAAAACAATGTATCACTGACCAGGGACCAATCCCATCAACCTTCCACTAAGCTCCCATCACCACAACAGGGCAGGGTCTAGATGGCTAAGGACCTGCAGACCTGCAGGTCTCATCCTACCCCCGTAAAATTTCCGATTGCCACCACGAATTGCTCTATTTACACTTACAGTCACCTGGCAGAAGACTGAAGACACCGCTCCTTTCTCTTGCCTGTAAGCAGCAATCCGTTCAGGAAGAAAAACTCCCAAATGAGAGCCCGGTGCGCTCGTGAGCTACTCAGAGGCTGAACTCAGAGTAACTTCTGTTTAAAAAGAGCTATGAAAATAAAATGTGCAAAATCATTAAATGTATTCTTTCCTACTATAACCTCAAACATATTACGGAGAAAATGACACTATACTATTTTTTCATTTTCAGATTGCTTCGGATCTGATAGTTGATAATGAAAATAACAGGTCGTTAAAACGGCCATTATTACAAACACATGAAAAGTAAAAACAAGACATCAAATATAATGATGTCATTGGTATCTATTTTACTTTCCGCCGTATCACTAACATGCTTTTTTATTTGTTTTGTAATAGAGTATTAAAAAGCTAAATACATAAAATATTATATGTTGCAAAGAATTAAAAATGTAGTGCAGGCACCAGTCCAGGATTAGTATCACTTAAATAGAAATACATGAATTAAAGTTAACTAACATGTGGTACCCAGCAGGGGCTGAGAGACCTCAGCACAGGAGAAGAGGACAGGAAGAATCGGGCTGTTAGGTGAGGTTAAATCAGCCTTTGCAAAGCTTACACCCCAAGTGCTTTATGAAAACCAGACTTCTAGGAAAGGAGGAAAAAAAAAAAGCCCCACAAGGTTCCACAGCCATTTAAACCCGGTCGCAGGAATTCAGCGTTCCTTCCTGGACCGTGGCCATCATTTACCTCCCGTGTTGAAACATCGTGAAATTCCCAATTAGGGCCAGGTTTCCCTGGGGCAACCGCCCCGCGCAAGGCGGCTCCGTGTGTGGCATCCCGGCCCCGCGATGACGAGCTGCCATTGCCCTCCTGGGGAGGGAAAGTTCCTCCTGCTCTGCAAAACTGAGGCAGGAGAAAGAGGGGACCAAGAAGGATGGAAAAGAAAGAGCTGAAAAGATGGTCTACCGGGAGATGGGAGGGTTTCGACCTCCTCTGTGCCCAGCCAGGCGTGTTTCTGCGCAGCTCGCCCTACGGGAAGAAAAAAAAAATGATAAAAAGCTGTAATTAAGGTGTGGGCTGAAGCATGGTCAGATGCTCTGCTGCCTATGGCGGTGCTGGCTTTAGATGGCAACTTTCTGGGGCTGTTACTGAGCGGCTGCACGTAATGCAGGCGGTTCCTGAGCTTCCCTGGTGCTCATGCAGGTCTTTGTGCTCCAGAACTAACAGCGTGGTCAAATCATCATTGCTGAACGTACTTTAAGGAGCAGTTATTCTTGTATGACAGAAAAGCAGCCTTTACAAATTCAGCTCATTTAGGAAAAGAAAAGAAAATCCCTAAGTAGGAGCTGTTTTCTCAGAAAAACTATCACTCCTTCCCATGTCCGTAGCAGAATATGTGGTCTCCATTCTGGAGCACAAATATTTTTTCCTGAATATTTTTTTGTGGGTCTCTCTTAGCTCTTCCACAGAGGCAGGGAGAAACGCAGCCTGACGACTGATTTTTGCCATCCCGTTTGAATGTGAAAGTGTTCATGTAATGTGTTCCCACAGCAAACCAGCAGATACACTGGTGTGAATCAAGACGACGAAGAGCGTTCAGTAGGGTACTGAAGACGCAGGGCTGTGAAGCTGAGCAGCCAAGCTTATGATTAGACAAAAACTGCACTTTCTTCACGGTGCTTAACATCTATGCGACGGATCCGAGCAATATATTGTGCAAACATCTGGCGTTCCAGTGGTGAGAGGGATCACGTGGACGGATGATCAAACACAGCGCGGCTCATCGCTCTTCCGTCGGCGACGCGCGGTCACGCAGCGAAGGCGCATCCTCCTGCTTGCTCCGGCTGCTGATCTATTGATTTCGAACCGCTCGGATTCCCCCCGTGTCTGCCTGCAGATGAAGAAGAGACGAAGCAACTGGGAAATCAGCAGAGCAGCAAGCTGAGCAGTACAAATTATTTAATACTGGGAAGCTGATCTAGTCACCCCCTGGTAATACTGTCAATTAACTGTATGAAATTAATATTAATTATCAATAATGAATTGTTTGCAAGTGTAATAATGAAGAGAGAAAAGAAGAAGAAACACAGCATATATACGATGCAGCAATGCTGGTTGTCTCTGAATATCTCCTCTGAAATCTGTTTTGGTTCTATTAAGAAATACATTCATAATTATATTTTCTTCGTATTTGAGTTGCAAATCAGCCTAGACAGATTAGAAAGTGCCACAAAGCAAATGTCTACCCTGAAATTCTGTCTGATCCAAGAAGTTATATTCATTAAAAAAAAAAAATACATCAGAAAAAACCCACAGAGATGCTCAGCAAGAGCAGTCATCTTTGAAAAAGAGGAGACCAGCGACACTTGGAATATGTTTCAACAAGGGAAGCGCACACTGGAGTATCACTCCCAGTCCGTGCTGATGCTGATCAACAGATTGCAATAACTTTCTTCTCATGTTGGGGAAAAAAAAAAAAGCCAAAAGGAAATGGTAAACCTATTCTATAAGCGAAGCAACCTTAATCTCGGATATGCAATCTGTAAGTAGTTTTAACAAGTATTTTTAATCAATTTCTGGATTAAAAGTGCACTTTGCACCTGGAAAGACGAGATGCCATGGGAAAAACCTTTTGGAAAAAGGCATGAACTGGGGTGTGGGAGGCCCCTGAGCTCCCTGACCCCACAGGAGGAGAAGGCGGTGGCAAACCCTGGCTTCGCCTGCCTCCCCTCTCCCGTACGCTGCTTATTCTTCATTTTAGTAATCAACACTGTTTTGCTCTCTATCTTTACATTTAGAAGGACAGAAACCTTCAAACACGTGAAAAACATTTTCTGCTGTGTGTAGATGGCATTTGGGAGAAAGGGCTCAATGTCAAATCGTTTTTGTGGTGGCGAAGCAGTGCAGCAATTTAAACAGGAGTGCAAATTCTGTGTGTGCCCCTGTCAGTCTGGAGGAAACCCATACCCCTTGGCGTGGCATCTGCTAGGGAGAGTCTGCTGCTTACAGCTAGCCATGTTCTCAGAGCTGCAGGAGAGGCCTTGAGCATAACGCTGCTAACGAGGGCATCTGATTATGTAGTGTATCACAGTGAGATTTGATCAAAACAAATCTTTAGAGACATATTTCCCTCCAGAACTACCTTCACCCACCCCCAGAAGTTTGCAGAATACTCCCACCTGACAGATGGTGCAAGCATAGCCGAGTCCAAAGGCACAATAATTGTTCATCACCAATCGTGTTAGGTTTTTCAAAGACTTGTTTGTAGGACCAGAAATGACATTGTCCCTACTTGGGATCATTTTCCAGTGCTTACTTATATGAATTGAAAGGTGAAACTAGTTTCTAGGTTAGGAAATTGTTGGTAAAGGTGCAGCAACAAGGACAGTATAGGCAGGAGGGATGCAAACAGTTGGTCTTCCCAGTTGGCTGGGTTTTTAAATCTATACGCAATAGGCAAAGAACAGTGGAAATCAGTGAAAGCACCAGTTCTCCCATGGTGTTTGCCACCAGCTAGGAGAAACTGAAAGGTTTAATTTCTTCTGGAGTAAGAGCGCTGTCTCCACCAGCACAGCCAAGTCCCGAGGCATGGGTGGCCATCAGAAGTCTGGGAATAAACCAGCTCGTGACTCTAAACCAAAACCAGCCCCAGGCTCATACCAGCTGCTTAGAAACACCAGACAATCAATACTCAATCCCCAATTCCAGAATCTACACTTGGAGGGAGGAAAAATTCAGCTGCAAATGTTCCTTTAGCTAATTTCCTACCAAACATCCACGCTCGCTTCCTCCGTAGGGCTCCTGTGGCCGTGGGGTCGGGCTGTGCAGCAGCGTTCCCAAGAATGCCATAGCCTCTGGCTGATGTCGCAGGATGTGTTCCGGCACCACAGTGGGTGCAGAGCTCTAAAACAGCTCCATGAGGTGAGCAAAAGGCCCTTGATTACCACAAAAATTGAGTCGTACGTCCGTCGGTCTGTTAATACAAGTGCCTGTACAAACACGTGGTGTCTTTCTGGAAGGACCTGTGCACTAACCAAGGAGCTGATGAACTTCCGAAACCCTTAGTATCATAAGCAGTATTAATCCTTTTTTAGAGCCATTTATAAAATGATGGATCTGTTATGCTGCTTGAGGAGCATAAATATAATTTCTTCAGACGATCACGGTTAGTTCTTTGCAATTTTTTTCTGAATAGAAAGCAGGAATCTCAGTTAAAGCCAGATTTACGCTCACCTTTGCCTAACCCAGCTCCAGGATCTCTGATCCCAAGTGACTGAGGAAGCGGAGAACTCTCTTCTGCACGGGGCGTTTCTGCTTGAGATGTGCAAAAGCAACAAAACAAGTAGGATCTCTGGGGGTTAAGTCTTTCGCATCCTCAGTGCATGTCATGGACTTAGTCGAGCCACAAAGTTACACGTTATGGTTGGCACGCTGTGGAGGAAGCTCCTATATCCAAAACAAACCTGTTGTTTACAGGGGGAAAAAATTCTTCTAGAAGAAGTTCAGTATGACTTTTTCAATGGAAAAAAAAAAAGTAGAACCCAGATGAAGTGTTCATGCTGGCAAACCGCTCCTCTGCTGCTGCTTAAGGAAAGCAGCAATGCAAACTGGACCACACAGAACTCATACAATACATAAAGAAATCAGTGCAAATTACTTACCTAGAGTCTTCCAGAAGGCCTTTGCGTTAATTTTGGTGTAAAATGTTCTGTTACTGAAATGCATTTGTAGGTACAACATACAAGTTCTTTTAAAAGCACTTAGCAAAATTAATTGAAAGTCTGTGGCAGAAACCGAGTAACACTGTCGTTTCCAGTTTGAATGGCGAGAGAACTGGGGTAATAATAACACCACACTGGGATTTCAGCGGGACAGCTCGGGCAAACTGCTCTTCCCATGGGGAAACACCCGCTAACACCTTTGGTAATGAAGAGTAATGAGAGCCCTGACCCTCTCCCAGGGCCAGAAAGCGATCACCGGGAGAAGGTCCCACCAACAGACCGCCTCGGGCAGCCACCCCCCTCACCGCCATCCCGATGCCACCCAGCCCTCTCCCTGCTCCCACCTCTCCCTTTCCTGGCACTGGTCGGGCTCCCCAGGCTGACACCCCTCTGCACATTGCCAACATCACAGTGTCTGCAAGAGCCTGGGGGAGTTACTGCGGGGTTTTTTCCCTTTTTTTTTTTTATTTTTTTGCAGTAATTTCTGTCCCTCCTCCCCACCCTGTCTGGCAGCATCATGAGATCCCACTTTCTGTCCTGATTAAAAACAATTTTTACATTAAGCTTGTCGAAGAGCGGAGCAGCCGCGCGGATGCAGGGTGTGGGAAAGGCCAGAACGCGCCGGCCACGGGGCTTTGGGCGGCCAGCCCGCAGCCCCACTACCCAGCCACGCTCGCATTCAGACAGCTGATATCCTTGACAAAAAAAAAAAAAATTGCTTTTAAATTTAGACTCTTTCAGAGCATCAAAAGGCAGGTGAATGTTAAAATTGAAGTTCATAGGAGAAACTTTAATTTGGACAGG
>Ga0065711_1050122_pt1 | contig 10976 bp, 10 predicted proteins | sample Hoacrofraction12_FD_59098 | JGI IMG/M metagenome (GOLD analysis project Ga0065711, IMG submission 59098) | Hoatzin crop microbial communities from Cojedes, Venezuela - Epithelial fraction 12 v2 (version 2) | ecosystem: Host-associated > Birds > Digestive system > Esophagus > Crop | place... | reverse complement strand
TAGGTACAATGGGCTGGGGTTACCCAAGGATGCTCAGCTCTCAAGGGCTGTGCCTCGGCCATGCCCAAGCCACGCCTGTGGTTTGCTCCACATATGGCCAACAAATCTAATCGTGAGGGCAGCCAAAGTACATCCCTGAAGGGACAGCCTACACATACCGTGTGAGTCTAATGAGCCCATTAACAAGCTGGATGGCCACCAAATAACGTCCTGTGTTTAGAATCACGCAGAGGGGAGGGGAGTCCGGGGACAGTCCCAGAGGAGTTTTTCTCTACAAGGATGGAAGAGCACTCATGGGCTGCTGGGTGCCCAAGCTGAGGTGAGGAAGGGATCTCATGTCATGAGGATCTCCAGTGGAGAGTGTGTAGGGGAAAGTTGCTGGAAAGGTCCCCTGTGTCAGAGGCATGGGTTTCACCTCCCCCAAGCTCTCCCACGTTTGCAACCTTGTTCCTCTCGGCTGGATTTCCAGCAAGGGTTATATTTTTGGCTCTGCTCACCAAGTAATTAAAAACACTCATTTAAAAAGTAGAAAAATAAACAAACTAGAAATCAATCAAACCTCCTCAGTCAAGACTGCTCTGAAACAACCAGCAGCTACAACCACAGAAAGGCTTTGATTCCCAGCCCATCACCCTGGGTTTGGCATGAGGGACAGTCATCTTCCCCATGTAGAAGTGGCTGCTATTAGAATTTTTTGCAGTCTAAAACAGCTCCTAGGCAGACCTACGTAAAACCCAGAGCAACTTTCCTTGTTGCGAGGAAGGAGACACAACCCAAGTTGACTCCCAGGGTCACCCATCCGAACCACGCTGCCGTTGTCCACCTAGCCCTAGTGGTCCCGGGGAGAATTCTGTCACCTCACACATGGGGTTTCAACCACTTAAATCTCCTTCCTGTATGACGAGTAGACGAGGCTACAAATAATGGCGATGGAAACGATGGTGGTGGTGGAGAGAGGCTCAGACGTGGTGATTCAAAGGTCTTCCTACAAAATCTTTCTAACTGGGCATTTACCTAAGCTGCATTCCCTGCCACACAAAGCCGTTGCTTAAAGCAGTGCATACAGTGAGGCAATTGCCTTTTTATTTTGCTGGTCATTATTCCTCACTGGAAAGGGATCAAAAAAGCTATCACTCTGGATTTTCTTATCAGGTTTCAGCCACTCTGCCTGATGTTCAATAAAAGGAAAGCTATCTCTGTTAGAGATGAGTAGCCCTTTACAGAACAACCATTGCCTGCAAAGTAACCATTAAGCACCTGGCTGTCTCTTAAGTTAATGCAGGTAGAGGATGGAGAGGAAGTTACAGTCACTTCTGTGTGTTTGAAAAATGCAGCTATTTCTCTTAAAATTCAGCAGCCAGCCACACATGCTTTGATTGGTTTCGTTGATGTTGTTGTTTTCAGTTTTCCTGAAATCACTATCCATCACCTTCCCCCTGCCCAGCTCAGCCACCCAAGCCTCTGCGCAGGCCGGAGGAGGGAAACAGAGCCCGCCTGTGCTTCAGGGACTGGCATCGTGTCCCCTTCCCACCACTGATGCTTGGAGCAGAAAGTCCCTAAATCTTCCCTTTCAGCAGCTCCTTCAGCAGAATGCAGAAGGAGCCAGCAGGTCCCAAGTGAGGGTCTGGGCAGCAGAGGAGGGGCTCTTAGAGGGGCACGCCAAGCCCTCATTGTGCCAGTCCTCACCATCATGGCAGCTCATGCTGGGACATTCGTGCACCTGATGTGCTTTCTCAGTACATCTCTGAGTGAGATGGCGACAGCCAGGAGTGGCCTTGGGGTGACAAATCATCCCCTGATGCAACACATGCCACAGGGCAGGCAATCCCGTCCCACCAGAAGATCCGGATCTCTGTGTGCCTGCACCTGCAGATGCTTCACACACTTCTCCTTGGGCTTGCCGTGACCATAAGCTCTCCCACTGCAACCACCCCAGTAAGGTAAGTTCACAGCCAGCCTGCTAACATGGGCAGGGTCAGCCGAAGTCTTTATGGCAGAGCCATGTTAGAGCCTTTGGAGGCCTTTTGCATGGCAGCCTAAGATGCCCCCAACCTTGCACAACTAAGCCCAACCCTTTTGCAAAAGAGGTGGTCTCTGCAAGTGCCATCCTCCTTCAGGGACCACCACCAGGCTCAGGAGGGATGGAGCTCAGGATATGGGGCTGCAGGATGGCCAAGCAAGGACACACACTGGTCACCCACTGCCCTCCTCTATGCACATCCATCCCCATATGCTCTGAGCCACATCAGCAGGGAAGAAACCCCCACGGCTTTGCTGGTCAGGCTCTATGGCGAGGGATGGCAGAGCGCAGATGGCAAATGCACACGTGCCAGAGGAAAACTGAGCCCTCCCTACACAACTCGCACCACGGCTGCATCTTGCCTTAGGAGGTTCAGGATTTAGGGTACCCCCGGCACCTACTGCATAAGTGACAAGCAGCTGTCAGCAGCTTACGGGGGTCTCGGGCTGCCTGCAAATTTCCGCATTAAAGCTGTAAGCTCTCATGCCTCACTTGGGGCCAATAAAACAGGATAGGGTAGAGGCTGTCGTGATAAATGGGGCATAAATCACACCTCCCCCTCCTCCTTCCCCTTCCTTGGGGGGAGGTGGTGCTGCCAGAGCCTTCATGAGCCCTGCTCCAACATGCTCAGACGGGTCCTCTTCTGCCTGTGCAGTCAATTAGAACTTCATCAGAAATCAATTTGCGAGGCCCAGCTGAGATGTACCTATAGATCAGGCGATGCCAAATGATTATTACACTAATGGAATATTCCATTGATTAATTGAATATTTAAGACCTGAAATGTAAGCCCCACTTTCTTATCTGTGGCTTGTTATGGAGCTGAGCAGCAGAGACGTTGCACTAGCGCGAGAAGCTAACCTCGAGTCTCGCTCTTTTCGGGTGAAAGGCAGAGGTCTGGTCTTGGTCATAAAGGGGACATTTTTATCTCTTTGTTAGACTCCTCAGCCACCCTGAGACACTCCTCTTTCCTACAACAGAAAAAATAATGTCCTACCTTTTCTAGTAGGGTGGGTTTGGACACTTGTCTTTACTTGGATGTTTCGCAGAAACTGTGCATTCTGGGTGACAGGTGAGAAGGTCCGTGTAAAATAACAAATGCACCTACAAAAAGCAAATGTAATAGCTAACAAAGTGAAGAATAGAGAAGACGCTGTTGGGTCCATCGCCTGGTGTCCTTCCCAGGGCTTTCCAGCTGCCCTCCACATCCAGGCAGCACCCATCACACCCATCTCTTCCTCCCATGCAGAACTCCGAAAAGCTCAGCCTTTCTCTGCCTGTTGAGCAGCACTAGCTTGGTTGACCCAGCCCCATCCCGGGAACATCACTGCTCCTGCTCCTCAAGCCCAGGGAAGAAATCCTTGGTGATTTATTTCCTTTTTTACACACAAGCAGATGTCAGGACTGCAGATCATAGCCAGCAGGTCAGGAGGGCCATTCAAGGGTTTTCTGAGCTCCTCTACCTACAACCCAAGAGCTTCTCCATGCCGCAAAAGCCCCAGGTGTCCAGAGGGCAAAGGTGGCCAGATACCTCCTGTGTCAGTCTTCCGGATTCGCCGCATGGAGAGGGCCAGGTTACTTGTTCAGTGAAACACCTGGTTAAGTGCTTTGTTGGATGACGGCCATAATGACCGAGAGAAACAAGACAGAGATGGGGAGAAGGGAGGGACAGGAGCAGCAAGTGGAAGAGAGGTGGGCTGCAGCTGGAGTAATCATCACCAAAGGGCCCAGTGGTGGGTTAAGCAATATTATCCCTCAATGGTGTTATATGATTAACTCAGCAGAGAGCCATAAACTAAATGAGCAAGAGAGAGGACTCCAGACCTCTGCACAGAGCTGCTCCCATGCCAGATGGTGCGGTCTCCTTCCTCGACTTGAAAAGCACCACCTGCCTGTGCCCACATCCTGTGGGTAGGCTGTTGGAAGAAGGAACCATCCGACCCAGAAAGGTGACCTACATGGCAGATGTCCAAAGCACTGGAGAGCCATTTGCTTTACCCCCAGTGGGGCTACAAGCATCCCTCGAAGGCTTCTTCCAAGGAGATGGTAGAGGCTACAACAGTGGTCACTATTTTTAGAGAAATCATTGCAAGGGTGAAGCTGAATCCTTGTTCCCACCTGCCGCCTACCTGTGAGGCTTAAAGCCATGGGTGTCATAAAACCATAGACAGCAAGATGAGCTTATGCTCCCCGTTGTTCCCACCTTCCCTTCTCCCTGTGCACAGCATCTGTCCTTCTTCCTGCCCTAGGTATTGGAAAGAACCCTGGAGCCAGCCAGGCTGAAGGAAGCACATGGAGAACAAGCACCATGCCTCGCTTCTGGATGGAGAAGATCAGGTGTTCCCTCTGCACCCCAGCTTCACACCTGTCTTTGTACTGCCCTGGTCATCACTAAAGACTCCTGGTCTCCACTATTGTCCCCAATGTATACAAGGGTCTTTGGCCTAAGCTGTGGCAGTAGAAGCTGCTTAGCTGCTATCATGGGAAGCAGCATTTTCTCCTCTCTTTATGTATGTTTTTCTGAACAGGAAGGTAAAAGCAAATGGAGAGGAAAAACAAGTATTGATGGAACAGCTAGAAGGGAGAAGAGAGCTTTTCGTCTCACTGAGAGTCCTGACCTTTCAGTGGTAGCTTCAAGAAACCTCAAGCAAATGTGCTTTGCTGGCATTTGCTGCAGGTGAATCACTGGGAGTTTTCATCCCCTCTCTCAAGAGATAATGTCTAGACATTTATTAACCTGCAGCCTCTGGAGGTCTTGGAGACCTGAGGAGTCCAGAAACCCCCAGCTGGTGAGACCAGGCTCTGACGAGATGCCTGAAGTCATGGCCCTCAGTCTTTTCTCAAGCAGCAGATCCCTACAAAACCCAGCGTTTCTCCTGCCCAGCATACCCCCTTGCCCTTGTGTATGGACCTGCTGAAAAGGCTGCAGTGGGACATGGTTCTGCAGTGGCCTTATGCACTACTCGTGGTCTTCAAACCACACTTGAGTCGCAAAACACAATAGACTCATAAAAGCAGCACAGAAAGATGGTCCAGAAATGAAACACATTCCACTGGGTTTGGGTTTGCATTTGAAAAAGAGAAGAGGAAAGTTCATCTGTGCTGGTGTAAAACCATACAGCCTCTACTCTCCCATAGCAATGAGGAGCAAAGTATCCAGGCTGCTTTCCATGTAGGAGAGGTCTGGTAGTCCCAGGCATACTGCTGACGCTGGGAACCGAGTGGGGAACTGGAGATCGGGCAGCAAATGGGTATGTGCTATTGATCAAGGAGAAATGAGAGGCAGAATGATGGAGAACCCATCTTATCCACCTGGTCTTCAGTTCCCTTAGCCTCTCCTTGGCCAGAGCGATGTGCGAGGCCAATGGCAAAGGTGTAACAGCAGCAGCATCTGGACACACACTGGGGGAGGGATGCAGTCCGTCCAGACACGGGCCTCCACCTCTCACCATGTGCAGAGCAGGAATCTCTTTGGCAATCCCTGAAACATGGCCCCTGGGGCAGAGGGCAGCAGAAGCAGCCCGGGAGCCGGCAGCACAGCAGGCCGGCTAGTGCAGGGTACCACAGCCGGTTCAAACAGCGGTCACGGCTGACATGGGGAGAAGAGATAACATCACCTGAGCAGGGTCTGCTGACCCCTAGGCGTTGCACAGAGGTCGAATGCTGTCCCCATGGCCCCTGCCTCCCCTGCAGCCTCCTGCCACGAGGCTGCTACAGCCGCTGGGTGCACATAAACATGCGCACTGTCTTTCTTTCCCTTTGCGAAGAGCACAAACATCATTCATTTTAGAAGACTCTGCAGGCCTCCCTGCTGTGGTGTTTCGGACAAAGACAGAAACCTGGGGTGACTTTTCCATCCTGGTAGCCCTGGAAGTGGAGCAGCAGACAGCTCTCCCTTCTCTGCCCTTCCCAGGCTGCTCAACCTCCCTGAGGACTGATCCTCAAGCTCTAGGGAGCGATCTCCCCAGGTCACACCAATGTTCTCCATTCCAGTCTTGTTAGACGAGACAAAGCAGGGCGAGAGGTGGCAGGGATGCAGTCTTGCCCACTGCAACCCCACAGCAGAGACCCAGACACCCTCCTTCTACCTGGGGAACCTCAGCTTCAAGCCTAGAAGACAGGGAATAAAAACGGAGGTATCAAAACCATGGCATGAATCGCAGGGAGATTGCAGACTGATAAATATTTCAGACTGACAACTATTCCTGTCCTTGAAAGTTCATTCATCAAACTCTCAGCAAGGCCTTCGCATCCCAGGACCATAAATACTAAGACCTATTTTAACAACTGCTTTCAGTGTGGCCAATACCAAAAATATGGAAACTTGTTAGAGATCAACCTATACCCTTGCGTATTGCGGTGTAATTTATCACACCTATAAAGGCTATATTCAAATATACTTCTGTTGTAATTACAGTCGCTAACTGTGCGGGATCCATTTGTCAGCTGATTGTACCTTGTTTAGATACGACTCCACACAATGATGACGATTCAGAAGCAATGGCAGGCGGTAGCATTGCAGCAATATACGCAACCTTGGTCTTACAAGCAGGGAGAGTTTAACTGTCTGTCTGTGGAGGGAAAATTTGATCCTAAATCGGAAAAACCTGCTTGCTGTCAGGAGAATAGAAATGTTGGAAACTTGGAGCTGTGATACTTTCCTCTCCTCAGCACCGATGCAGTTTCTGAGCGATGCTACACCAGCTCATCCCTGACCCCTGCAACGTGTATCACAAACTCCAGCAGGCAGGCATGGGTCCTGCTCCTGTTTCTCTGCAAGCCTCAGACCCCTGAAGGACTTGAGGAATTGGGTTTTGCGGTGTATTTTATAGCTCTCTCCTTAAACCAGCCCTGAATTTTTGAGTTGCCCAGATGCTCCCAACATGATGGAGCAGAACAGGGAGCCTCTTGCTAAATGCCACAGTAGGAGCAAAGCGCATGGTCCTTCATTGCACCACGTCCCTGTTAGCGATGGCCTACGATGATAAAGGGGAAATTTGCTCTGCTCCTTTCTGTCCCATGAATAATTTTCATCCCCACGTCCTTACATCAGCCCCAGACTGCATTATCCCAGTGCTGAGCCGCTGCCAGGCTTCTCAGTTCCCACCTCCAAGCACCATGTTGGCTACGAGCTCTTTAAGCAGAGCCTTTGCCTGCTGGGCACTCTTAAGCACATTTCATTCATGAATTAAGTCCCTGACAGCCCATATCTCTATGATCAATATGTTTGTTTATTAGCAGCAGCTGCTGTGTTTTAGCAAAACTGGAGGGCTCCAGCAGGAGCAACGTGCTCTAACCGCAGAGCAGGGCTTGGGACAGGGAGGAGGAGGACCTCCTGCTGGCAAATGGGAGCTGGGCTGGATAAGATTTCACGCTAATGACCCTTTAATTGAAATCACTGCTTAGGACAGATTGCTCAGCTCAGGAATATTTGCACTGATGGCTCCCGGTTTGGCCACTCCCAAGATGAGTCCATTAACTCAGCAGTGGTGAACAAAGGCAAGCGAGAGGGACAGCGAGGGGTCATCCATCCCCAGCAGAGCTGCTCTGCACATCCAAGAAAGCCCAGGTCAGCAGCTGCTGTAAATGGAGACTGCACAAAGGGAGGAGAGGGTGTGCAACTTGCAGGACCTCGTGCTTCTGCTTTGCTGTCGTTGCTGACTAGGCTGGATGTGACCTCTACTGTCCCATTCTCCAGGCAGAACGGGCCCCACGTGCTGGTCTCAGGAAGGGAAATCAGGACTTAGCCCCAGCTCATGCTGTGACCTTAGCCTTTGCTTTGTGTTCTCTCCACTTTTGTCTCTCTCCGTCTCACTGCACGGATGTTGTGAGGCAGTAATATCTGTCCACTCTAATACATACTAGGCAGAAAAATGGACACAGCAGAGAACAGGAGCTGGAGAGGAGGGAAAATCCTGGTCTTCTGTCTTCTCGTGCAAGTGGAAATGCAAATTTCTTCCCTGAAGTCCCTTTTCCCTTTGCCTTCCCCTGCCATAGAAGCAAGGGCAGCATCGCACAAGAGCACAGGCACAAGCAGGGCTGGTCCTGGCTGGACTGGAGCATGAGCCAGCAGCTCAGAATAAGCAAGCTGCACCCACATTCACCCACTGGAGTAAGGCATGTGTGCAGGTCTATGCCCTGTAAAACCAGAGACCTTTCCCCACCAGGCAGGCTCCAGATGAAGGGCAGAACATGGCTTTCCTCCTGGTGGAGGCTGGGGCTCTGCAATGTGAAACTCAGGATTGGAAAAATGACCTCGATGGCTGCAGAGATGCTCCGAGGTATCGTTCCTGCTCTGCGCATCCACCTCATTCCCAGCCAAGAGGGAACCTCCCTGACCCCGGGGACCCTTTGTATCACGAGGTTTATTATGGGCTGCAGAGTGCTAATGAAACCCGGGCTTGTTAGGTGTCGGCAGCTCTTTTGCGCCTGTTTTGTAAGTGGAAATGTTGATGTGTGTCTCTTGCAATGCAAAGAGATGTCTGAGTGCACAGAAAGGAGGGTTACGAACCTGCTTTGAATGCACTTATTATTCCCATTAATTACTATGCCTGCTAAAGAGGACCAGCTGTTCTAGGAGGCTGTGGTACCAATTTATCAGGAGAAGATTCCAACAGAAGTCGTAGAGACTTTTCCTCTGAACTTGGGAGGATGGAAGATGGAGGTTTTTTAATTAGAACTTGTTATTAATGGGAACGTAGCAAATTAAAAATAGTCTCCCTCTCCCCTACCCATTATATGAAGCTCTGATCTCAATTAGAAAGATCAGAAACTAACCATTGAATGGGAATTACTGAGATGAAAACTGATTGAAAGACAAAAAACCAAAGACAGAGGAATCACAGGGAGAGAATGGAGACAGGGAGCGGCAGGACCAGGAAACAATGAGCAGAGGCTGGCGGAGGCTGCTTGCAGCTGCCAGGCGTCAGAGGCACAGCCGTGAGCTGGTGGCTTTCTGCTTTCCCCTGCGGCGAGGACACTCTCCCAGGGCTGCTGTTAGCAGGGACTGTCCCATCTAGAGCCACGGCAGCTCGTCTCTGTTTGGATGGGGGCTTGAGACGTGCTGCTGGGCATCGTATGCAGCCCAGCTTTGCAGGCTCAGCAGACTGGGACCACAGAATCTGGCCCATACAAGCATTTCTATAGGAAGCTCAGGTCCCTGTTCTCAGGCTCAGAGACATCTGGGGTGTTTCTGTGCAAGCTTGCTGGCAGATGCAGGCTCCTATCTGCTTGTCGTTGCACCTGCAAAAGTGTCCTTCGCACCCATGTCATCTCGCCCCAGCCCGAGGGTCCTCGCCCTGGCCTCTGCCCATGTGCAGGCTATGAACAAGGTTATATCACACCCGCAGCTCTCTGGTCCTTGTCCTGCTGCTTCCTTGAATTCAGCAGCATTAAAGATGCCCTGGATCTGCTGAGTTCTCAGCAAGAAAATATCAAATCAGTCCCCAACCCCTCCACCTCGGGAGATGAAACCTCACCACTCAGGCTTGGAGCAGAGGCTGGCTGCAGCATGAGTCCCTGCCGCGTCTGGGTGAGCAAGGAGGGTGTGAAACAACCTGGTGTGGGTTGGGACAGGGCTTTGTGTTTTGTTTGGTTTTTGCCAATCTGAGTCATACTAGGTTGGGCAACGGGCAGTCAGGAGTCAACCCTGGGGTGATGCAAAGGGACAGCTGGGTCTGACCAAACCCATCTCCTGCATCTCAGTGTTCAAAAAGCTTGGTTAATGACTTCTTAATGTGAATCTCATCTGCTCCTTTCTCTGGTCACCTGTGGATCGGAGCCCCTGTCTTCCTTCCAGCAGATAATCCATGCCATATTCTAGGGCAGGCAGGGACCTTAGGCTGAAATTACAGCCTTGCTTACTAATTGCTGCATGTTCTCTCTCCGTAGGTATATCATTGCCAGCAATTAGCGCAAAATCCTTTCCCACTCTTGTTAAGTTCCTGTGCTGCAGTTAAATACTCCCAGATCCCATTTAAATGATTTCAAATGCAATTCATTCTGGCTCGTTAAATAATTCCACAGCAGTGTTTGTCGTCTTCTCTCTCTGTTTTCCAACAGCCACTTTCTCCCAGAAAGAATATGATGAGTGAAGAACAGAGAAGGAGGAAGGGGAAGCGATACAAAAACAGAGAAATTTAGGATCCATCCTCTGCACTCCTGTCTTCACTTCTTTTTTTCCATTCTTCTCAGGCTGAGACTTGTCCTGGTAGCTGGATTTTTAGATGTTATGGCCCAGGGAGAACATATCATGCCAGGGCTCTGCCCATGGCATGCTGCACCACTTAGCCAACCACAGGGATCCGCCTTGTGCTTCCTGCTGCGTTTTCCTGAGTCCAGGGCTGTGGATGGGCAGGACTGAGGGTCAGCGTGACAGCAAGAAGCTGCTGAGGTCCAACTCAGGTTGCCCTGGGGACAACCTGCCTGTTCCATGCATGTTTCTCCCACATCTGAGCCTTATTCCTCCTTCCCCCATCTTCTCCTCTTTCCTTCCTGCACCAGACATCTTCTGTCCCCGTGTCCCCATGCTGCTGGCCCAGTGCCCCACGGCACTGCCCACCTCTCCTAGAAGGTGTGATCTTTACCTTGACTCCCACATTAGGTGCAGAGGTAGTGGAGTGGGGAGGCCAGGATGGGTTGAGCTTGATCTCTGCCTGTCATCACCATCTACATGGCATCCCATGGCATTCATCTGTCACAGGTCAAAGGACACAGTCACAGAGTCCTGCCCTTCAACCAGGGTTGCATACAGCCACCAAAAACAATCTTCGTGTTGTCCTTCCTGACGTGGCTGTATTACATCATCTTTTGGTTTCATCTCCTGGTGGCGCTGCCAAGTCTCACGCGTACACTGCACACTTCCCAATATTGGATATGTTCCTTAAAGCCCCAGTTCCTGGAGGCAAGTGATTCAGCGAGACTCTCAGCTTTCAGCTTATACTGAGAAAAAAAAAAA
>Ga0065711_1050121_pt1 | contig 10977 bp, 4 predicted proteins | sample Hoacrofraction12_FD_59098 | JGI IMG/M metagenome (GOLD analysis project Ga0065711, IMG submission 59098) | Hoatzin crop microbial communities from Cojedes, Venezuela - Epithelial fraction 12 v2 (version 2) | ecosystem: Host-associated > Birds > Digestive system > Esophagus > Crop | place... | reverse complement strand
CTGGAAACATTCAAGACCAGGTTGGACAGGGCTCTGAGCAACCTGATCTAGTTAGCGGTGTCCCTGCTCGCTGCAGGGGGGTTGAACTAGATGACCTCTAGGGGTCCCTTCCAACCCAAAACTTTCTATGATTCTATGATTTACAGACCATTAAGCCCTGATTTTAAATGTATAAACACTGACTACTTTTATTCCAGATCTTTGTTTCGAACCTAACCACCATATGACAATGTAACTTTCTTGTGAGTCACCAAAGATCTCCATTACAAACAATAAGATTTTTAGGTCTGGGCATCTGAATATTTGTTAGATTACAGAAGAGGCATACAGCTTTGATGCTGAATTCAGTCTTAGCCTCTTTTAATTAATTATTTATTCTGAGAAACAAACAAACAAACAAACAAAACACCTAGCAGTTCTTCAGCACATTATCTACTTTCTAACACCTGAAGATTCTCTAAAAGTGGCTGAAATTCAAGTGGGATAGCCCCTATGGGGAAATGTGGTCCTGATTCCTTGTCCTAACATACAACACCTTTCTACAATGGGAAATAAAATACCACATTGTGGCATTTTGTGTTTCCAAATGGACAAAACAGACTCATGAAAGAACAGGTCATCCAGAGAAGCACTCATAATTCACCATTGGTTAATTTTTCCCTTTTTTTTAACGACATTGCAACCGGTGAGTAACTCAATTGCAAAACTTCAAGTGACTCCAAGGGCTAGTGCAATGGCTGTAAGATTTACGGGCTTTAAAGCCGTGTTACTGCAACTGAAGTAAGAAACCTATTTTTATTGCTGCATAAACCATTTATCAATTTTAAAAAATAGTCGTAGCTGATTTAAGTAAGTTCTTTAAAAGCCTTTGTTAAAAGTAAGTTCTTTAAAAGTCATTGCTACAACAGATAAACATTATTATCGTAATTCATGCATAGACTCTGGTTTTTGGTTGAATTCACAAACCACCCTACGACTCAGCTGCCATAGGGACTTGTGCACATGCAAGTAACGTGCACGTGCGCACAGTTAAAGAAACAGAAAAGTCTAACACTTCTGTTTCCTTATGGCTTCCTCCAGCTATTCCCACAGTCTCTCCAGCTTTGCTGCAGACTTTCTGATGGTTATGGGTCTGGAGTTAGGGGGTCTTGGAAGACTTGTTTTCAGGGGCTCTCACAAGTGCAAGTTATCCAGCATAGAAGCAATAAGTGTCAGAATAATAAAAATTTCTTTCACTTTAAAATACATTATTTTCTGCTTTAGTAGTTGAGGCTCTATTCTAATTTCTAAGCATAGTGGCTATTTCCTGCTGTGTTTTTATGTTCTCGGCAGCTACCTATGAGCCCTTAAAAGGACAAGAACTATCCACAAACTGGAAGACAGGACCTTCCTAGACTGCCCCTAAAATATAGGTTGCTTGTTAAAAACACTTTGTATCTATTTGGTTGTGTATCTGGAGGTTCTTGATCTGCAGGTTTACAAAACTGGAAATTATTTCCGGTTAACAGATGGGTGAACATTTGCAAAGAGGTTGAGGGCTGGATCTACTAAAAGCTTAAGGTGCCCATAGCTGGCCTTGTGTGCAATACAAATACCAGAGTCCAAGCACGTGATCCTCAAGCCCTGCCTCCCTTGCCCAAGTCCTTAGGCAGCTAAAGTCTATACACAAATATGTATTCTTGTCAACGAGGTACCTCAGGCACCTAAACTTCTACTTCCTGGCATGCCTAGGACTGTTTGAAACTCGGTGACCCTGCATAGCTCCACACCTGTCTCAGTCCTAAACCCAACCTGAATCCACAAACTTGGCAATTCCTATACTCCCTGGGCGAATCAGCCTGGTAAGGACCCACCTGACACACGTTTACAGGACCAGGCAGTGCCCAAAATACCACAGCAGAAGTAGACAGTTTAATTTAAAAAAAAAAAGTGTCTGGAAGAGGTATGGCAAAAGAATCAAAGCTCTGACGGCGCCAGAGAAGGGGATGAGGAATGAACACAAATTTGTCGTCTAGTGGTCTGTAGAGCAGGGTGAGTGTGAGGAAGGACAGGGTAACACCTGGGCTTTAGCTAGTCCTCAAGGCACGTTTGGGCAGCCATCCAGGCACTGGATAAAAATACTGAAGTAGTCTTACAGCATGGCGAAAATGATCCAACTACCCTCCCCCATCCTCCCCAGATGATGCCTTTTTTTGCCTCCCTGTCTTTATTTAATTGTTTCCTGAATTGTTGAACAGCCTCAGCAGGGAAGGTGCGGAGTCCTCCCGTACCAACGGGCTCCCGCCTCATGGCTAACAGGCTACACCTCGGAGGTGTAGGAGATACAGGTTTGAACCCCTCCAGTGAGTAGATAGAGACCACAATCTTTTCTTTTCTGATTCCTGAAAAAACACCAGGCTTCTTTTACTCATTTTAATGTATTATTCTTGCAGGAAAATGTGACATATTGAGCTGCTACCCAAATAATTGGAAGAATGTTACATTTAGCAAGACATATTAGCAAGAGTTCATTTATTTGACTGTGCATTCTTTATTCTAGTAACTTAAAAAGTATCCTTAGATCATTTCACATCTGTTGAAAAGAAAGCATTTAAAAACCCACTTTCTTACTCACTGGAGTTGGCACTGCAGTGACAAATCTGATCTTGCAATCATTGTCATCCATCGTGTTTGGTGACCAAGGGCTCCAGCGACCCTGAGGGGCCGTGTCAGTGTTGCTAACAGGACATCTCCTTATAGCAAGCAATGTCTTGTTAAAAGCATTCTCAGCATGGAAGCTAAGTCACAATCTGTTCCTCCACACCAGCAGGAATAATTCCTTTCAAGGCTATTTCAGGTGGAATTCTCCCTACTAAAATCTGCAGGGCCAAATACTGAAGGGCTTTTCAAAGCTTTTCCAGAAGCCGGTGGTAGTATACTCAAAGCAAGAGGGATGCGGACCCCCAGATAAAACAAGCAATTTGATTTGAGATACTAAGGCATAAAAGTACTTGGTCTTACAAAGTACTTCACAAGTCCCATTTCGCTATGGTGTTTTTTCTCTAACTAGGAAGGCAGTTTTGTGACACTTGATTGTAGCAGTCACCTCCTCCCTAATGCACAGAGGCTTTCTAAACAAATTGTCCCGTCTCCATTGGATAAAAAAGTGCTGCCTCCAGACAGCTGTGCCCTCACCTGGATTTATCTCAACTAATTACATCAAGATAAAAACCCCTGTACCTTGTCTCTGGTATGTTTTTACATCACAATAGCTGTCTCAGTGTAAAAACTTCGGCCTACTTGAAAGGCATAGCCAAAAGAAGTCATAAACTCTGAATCCAATAATTTACTATATTAAAAAGGAAGATTTCTTTTTTGCCTCACAATGCAGGAAAGCATCCTGTTCATTTCTGCTTTCTTTTTGGTCAGATCAGAAGAACAAGAAATAGCTACAAGGATGTTTTCTTTTTTTCCTATGTGTCTGATAGCTTTTTGTGATGCCAGCTCCCAAGGATTCTTTCCTCTAAATGTTCTATTATATTTTTCAAAAGGAAAAATACGTAATTTTTACTGTGAATTCATATGTTCATTTTGAAACCCTGACAAGAAATAGTAATACCTCCTTCACAAGGAGTCTAGTTCCATCTGGTTGAGAACCAAAAAACCCTGCCACAGTCTGATCTGAAGTGTAATTGATTTGGTCACTTGCAATTTAACTTCTGCGCTTACGTCTTTAGTGCATTAAGACTTCCTGGGGAGGGGAAAGAAAACTGTTTACATTTTTAGACTTTTTAAAAGTGCATCCAAAAGCTCTAAGTGTTTGGTGCCTGATTAATTACAAACACCTAGAGGATTGCTCCCTAGACTATTTACAGAATCTCTCCTACCATCAAGTGATTTTACACTTTTCCGGGCACTTTGAATTGCATGTTATTTGTGGGAGAAAAAAAAAATCATTTAATCAAGCTGCAAATGAAAGCAGCTAATGCAGAATTGCTGGGCAATGCGGTTAGTCCCAGAACATAAGATGTCAGCTCTTCCATGGCTCTGAACAGCTCCACAAAACAGGGAAGAATGATGTCTGTTGTAGCTGTATGTGGAGAATAAAGTAAAAAGGCTTGAAAACCGCTAATTAGAATTCAAGATACTGTAAGAAAGGGAAAGATCAATGAATACATATCCAACTGCCCTTAGCCAAGCAGGCTAAACAGGATACTTTTGACAAGGAAACAGAAGAAGCAAAACAGAGTAGCTGGAAATACCAAGACAAGAGATTTGGCCCTAGGCTTGCCTGTGTAGTTTCCCAGAAGTGATTTTTTTTGGCAATTTTTGAAAGAGTAAATTTTCGGTAACCATACAGATAAAAAAGAGACTATTTTTGCATTTTATTATTATTACTGTATTGTATTTTTAATTCCTACTTTCATAAAGCTTAGCATACTAATATGCACATCAACGAGAATGCCCTTTAGCAGGGGAAAAATGTATATATGTTTTTGGGTCTTTTAGAAAGGCTTGCCTGACTCAAGCCTCTTGGAGTGTGTGCTTCATTTTATACACTCCAAATGGCCCCACTGAAAACAGTCAAGCATCTGGCAAGTCCCCGCAGGATTAGGATCCGAATCTAAGTTTAGCAAAAAACTGAAGTATGCGCACAAGTCCACCTTTCTTACTAAAGCACTTAACTATCTGTTTGCATTTATGTATATATTTTAAATGCTATTCAAATCAACAAAGACTGCTAAACTGGAGCCATATCTTTTGCAGAGTTCTCAGATAACCACAAATGGTTAAACATTTCTTTGTCTGCCTTTCTTTGTCCACAACAGCAAAAACTTGGCTTATTCACTGGAAATATATATTTTTTTTTATTGTGGAGAATTGCAGAAGTTAAAAGGCCTTCTTTCCCATTAAAAGCTTTTAGAAATTTCAAGATGGATGCATTCAAGCACGTAGACACAAATTAGGTGAAAGTCAAAAAAATATGATTTATCTTCCCAGATTAAGTCGAACTCTCAACTCCTCTTATTAACTGCTTATTTCATGGGAAGTTTGGTACTGAACCAGCTTTAAGGATTTAGGCCAAAATTATTCTGGCTCCTTTGAAAACTATGTTAGCTATTGCAGTTTTATACGCGGGGAAATAGAGTCGAGAGAAAATCAATGTGAGTGAAAGAAGGAAAAGTATCAAGGTGGTGGTGGTGGGGTGTACTTGTGCCTATTACACTTCTTGACACAGAGACCATCTAAATAAAAAATAGCAGTGAGGAAGAGCTCTGTTTCTTCCCACCTGCATTAGTATTCACTCCGAGAAGTGGACTGACTGATGCTGGAGCAGTACAACCGTTCTTTCCTTCCCAAAACACAGAAGCCATTTTTGTGACACTGGATTTCAAATCTAAAATGCAGAAGTTCTACACACTCTAAATAATTTGTTGTCTTGGTCAATAAAAGGGCCTCCACTCTTTCATTCCTGCAAAGCCACTTTTTTATCCGGTATTCTGTTTTTACCCAGATATTGCCAGGAAAACCAAAAAGAACAGGTAAGATCTGAATTTTGAAAAAAGGGCAATGGGACAAAAAAAAAACCCCGAACCAAAATGAACGCCTTGCAAATCTTCTAACAGAGTAAAACAGCTCTGCTGCCTCTCTCGCTCCTTTTCTGCAAGTGGCAGAGCCAGGAAAAGAGCCTAGACATCTTCGCTCCCAGCTGGGCGCTCACCGGCCAGGCTGACGCCGCCAGCCCTCCAGGAGTTGCGTGGCAGCCCCTCACTGCAGGGAGGAGAAGGCACCCCTCTTCCACACAACAGCCGGACTGGCAGGTGATTACACAGCAACAAACTGCCTTTCATCACAGCAAGAAAGGAGCAAAAGGGACTGTTTTGCCAGAGCTGTATATGCAATGGCTACATATGTCTTAAAAGTGTATGTGACCTGTCGAAAACATGGGGACACAGTAAGGTTGTGGGAAGGGAGTCTTTTCGTTTCGCAGCATAACTGGAAACTGTATTTCATAGCTGTCATTTCCCTGGAGTGAAATATGTAAGCAAATATCACACTGAGCTCCTTGGATGCCTCCTTTCATAATTCCCAGTTACACCTTCAGACTATAAGGGCTTATACTCACACGGATGCAGTTTGCTTAGCTGAGTCACTTCTTGTATCACATTGCTCCAGAGCTGCCCTGAAAGCAAAGCATGTCAGCAAACACCTCCTACAGCTTCATGAGACAGAAGAAAAAGAAAAGCAAATGCATGAGGGCAGAGGAATTTTTCACGGGTATTTTATGGCTTTCATTTTCTTGGCAAATTCTTCTGTAGCCATCAAAAACATAAGATGCATCAGAAAAAAATTGTGAAAAGAGTTATAAAAAGGTTAGCTTGACAAATGACATTTCCTCATTTGGCATGAAAGTTTATATTTGTCCAGCAGTCAAACTTCATCCTAATAGAATAACCCTTTCTAAATCACTTTTGAAAAATAGTCACATATGGATCGTATTATATATGTAGGTGTTTTGAGGCCAGAAAACATATTTTTTGTTCTATGTCTGCAGCACATAGCAGAGTGGAATGCTGGTGGGTGACCACGGCTCCTAGGTGCAGAGATTGTTACCAGCCCACAACCTGACTCTACATGTAGTACACGCTAAGCAAGAAAGCTTTTCAGACATACCAGGTCACCATACTTTGCAGAACAGGATCCCAGACTTTGAAAGTATGTAAGTGATAAAAGCTAGGGATTTTATCTTGAACCAATTCATTCTTTTGATTTCCAATGTTCTGTTTCTGAACATTCACAAATGAAATTAGGGAGCATTCCTAGATGAAGAAGTGTTTTGAAATGAAAAAAATAAAAATAATTCATTTGGAAAAAAAAAAAAAACAAATAAGCATTTTCCCTAGCTTAATTTTCTCTCATTCAGCTGATGGAAAGCTATTAAAATGTTGATGTTCTGTCAACCTAAATCTACAATACTGTTTTTTTCAGTAAGTACAATACTATCCAAATCTTTCTTCTCAGGCTGTGAGGTGGAGCCTTAGCCACAGGGTCACTAATTCTAAAACTCAGATAAGATAAAGATTTAAATTCCTCAATTAAACAGAACTTAGCTAGTCTCAAATAATTTTTGCACAGTGTCAAGTTTGATTTTTCTAGTAAATTTTGCGAGAAATTTAACTCAGTTCAGACTAACCTCAGCCTTTTCTAGTATTATTTTATATGGCTTGATATGAAGAACAATGGTCAGATAAGATTCAGCTATGCTATTTAAATGACCTTTTTTTTCATACAATAATCTTTAATAGAATAAACAGTGGAGTACCAGAACAAGAACCATAGGACTGGTATGTTAATAGAGTATCTTGAAACCAACGCCCACAACATTTCCTTCCCTCATCTTCTGCCATTTATTACTGTCTACCTACTTAGGTTTGAAATAAAAAGTGGAAAATCTTTTTCCTTGTTGGTTTATCATAAGGCTTTTTGTCTATTACTTTTGAATATATCTAAATCCCACAGTGCTATCACTTCTTTTCTCCAACAAAACATGGGGGTTTTTTCCCACGTAAAGCAAACAGGCTCCCACACCTGGGCAATAATGTAATGACGGCGCATTTCTACGCACAGCCCATCCAACACACACTACCTATAATCTCGCTTGTTCTCCAAGACATGAAGAACACTGCTCATCTTGCCCATCAAGATAAGATCAGCTGCGTACACCACCAGAAGGTCGACAATCCCTGTAACATGAAGATACCCCTCAACTCCAAGAGCATGTCCTGCAAAATTCATTTCTGAAACCGGATGTCCCTGCAACACACATGTCTTTAGCCATATGCGATAACTACCATGCCCAATTTTCCGGCCTCACCTCCCTGCCAGACAGCTTCAGACCCCCCCTGGGACAGCAGGCGGCGAGCAGCACGCTGCAGCCAGAGCCAGTGCTTGTTTCTAGCCTCCTTAGGAGCTCAGCAAGAAAAGTTACGGTTGTGCTGGTGAGACAACTGCTTCCTCAACGCTTCGCTCCCCTGTTTTCACAAGATTTTCACAAACGCCACTGGAATTTTAAAGGGCGAAACGCACAGCGAAGCATCACTACCTCTGTGTTAACAAGAAGTTGAGGCACACTAGTAGGTGGGTATGTAGGTGCGTACATTCATATTTTCTGCTTTAAAATACATGGAGTGATTTGGAATTACTCTTCTTGAATGTTACCAACAGAAAGGAAACATCTCAAGTCGCTGCTGCACAAAAAGCACGGAAAACTTCAGAGATTTTGTCATCAATGGCTGAGTTTTATGTACCCTTTTAGTTTTTCCTCTGCAAATTAGTGCCAGATTCATAGCCCTGTAAACCAAGCTCCCTTCTCTCCTCAGCAGCACAGTTCAAAATACCAAGTAAAGCGGTTCAGATGTGCCCTGTCTCTCCCAGCCAGCTTGCCTTACTTCTAACCTGGAGGAACATGTCTAGGAGTGAGAGACATTGGATTTCTAAGTACATTAGGGCCAGATTCTCAGCTGGCATAAATCAGTTACATCTCCCTGAAGTTATTATAAGCTATTGCAATTTACTCAAGAAGAGGATCTGGCCCCTGTCAGTCTTTGGCTTCTCTGCAAAGGCTTTTAATAAGGCGTCAACTGTCCTGGCAGTGAGCATATATTGAGTAGCGCTCTAAGTTAGCAGTAGCAGACAGGAGCTCAGCCCAATAACATTTTTCTCTGCAAGAATTAAGTACAGCACTTCTTTTAAGCTTAAAACAATTCTTACTGTTCCACTAAAACAAAGAATAACTCACACAGCGAATACCAGCGAGAAATGGGAGACGAAATTTAAACAAACAAACAAAAAAGCCCAACAGAACAATAGCAAGCGGGTAGTTGAATCCAGCCAGGTTCATAGCACACGCCGTTACTGCCCCATGGCACTGAAGCGCTTCGTCTCAAACCCATGCCACAAAAATACGCATATTCCCATAGGCCTCTTTTATACCAAATAATTATATAAAATTTCCCCATCAGTATTCCAGATTCAATTAGCAGCACTGGTGAGCATCAACAGGGTAAGGCGGGAGGAAGGGAAGGATTTTCTTTAAAGCAGTGGGGCCTTTTTAAGCTAGAAGATAGCAGAACCTCGGTTTTGGTTGGGATCTGACCAGCACAGATGAACCTTTGGAGTAAACTCGGGCAATACTTTGTTAAAGAATCCAGCAGTAAAAGGAATACAAACTTCCAAGCTGGAAATGATCTGGATACCTGATGTTAAAAAAACAACGAGGAAAAAGACGTCTTTCCCCTACCTCTCCCAACCACAAAGAAATAAAAATAGACATAAATGTTTCTTCTCTTTTGCCAAGGAAGCAGATGCAGCTAAAATTATTTACATTGTTGGTACCCAACTGGTTTATTTTTCTGAACAAGCAGGCAAACTCTTGCAGGAATAATTCTGCTTTGCAATGGTCAGAGAAAATTGAAAAAGTGCCTTGCTGGACCCAAGATGTTCAAGTAGGCACTTGAAACCCTCTGGATTAAACTGAGTGAAAGAAAACAGAGGGGGAAATACGGCACAGAACATTCAGTCACAAGACACGGAGAGAGGTCTTGAGGAGGCAACACACCTTCCACACCTGGAGAGGCTTCCTGAAGGGTTTCTTCTTTTGCCTAAGTCAGACTGAGATCTGCTGCACATCAGCTACTCTGGCTAGATGCTCGACTTCAGCAAGGCGTTAAGCAGAGATGACTGCTCTGCAGCAGATGCCCAGCAGTATCATCATCTGGGAAGGTCAACGCCAGAGTGGCGCATAAACTATGTCCCGGAGAAATACAGCAGAGAGGCAGCTTGCCTGCAGCAATGCCCGGAAGCGCAGGCAGTGCCAGTGCCGCCATCAGGCCCCGAGAGCAGGTCAGAGCCACCATGGAAAACACTCCCTCCAGCACCAAGCACCAGGACCATGGCCCTAGGAAAGGGTCAGTCCCCCGGCCGCCCAGCCCCGCTCTAGGGCAGGTCATCAGAGTAAGAGGCAGTGAGCAGAAGAGAGGGGAACAGACCTCTTCGTGACACACCAGTACAACTACTTAACAGAAGAAGAAAAGGAGCATAAAGTCTGTTACCATGCTGAGAGGTGGGACTTGTGACTTTTTCTCTGGATTCACAGAGGAAGGACCCCAGTTAATTAAAAACATCCATTAATTTTAAGAGCAGTTTTTTGAGTAAAATAACAAAAAAATCCTAAAAATTCCCCAGGCCTCTCCTTCCATCCATCTAGATGTCATTTGCTGTGATTCTTTGCCAATAATCCTTCCCCCCTTCATTGTATTTGAATTTCAGCAGCTCCTGCACACCAACACATTTTCTCTCTCATGCTGCCACCTACCACTGCACTGCCGTTGCTTGCCCTGTTGCTTCTGCAGCGTTTATACGTGCTGCTGGTCGAGTAACTGAGGTGATTATTTTTCAACAAGTTACCGCTAAAGGTGGGTGCAAATTACAGCAGCGGGCTTGCTTTACTGCCTCGCTGGGCGCCCATCCGTGTAACGGGCACCAAGCGGGGCCGTGCTTTGGCCTTAGCAAAGCGCAAGCTGCTGCGAAGTACCGTGAAAAGTCAGAAACCTGGCACCTTGCCTAGCCCTGGCATCCTCAGCACAGCTCACCCTCGCGTTTTTGTTCGTCTTCCCCCTCTGAAAAACCAACGACAATAAAAAAAAAAAAAAATCTCTATTTGCCAGATGAGACCCGGGCCCCTCGGGTGCTGACCGCCGGGGCTGGCTGGGCTCGCAGGCAGCAGGTAACCGGGCAGCCGGCACGAGGCGAGCGGGGTGGGCAGGGGCCGCTCCTCCTCTGCCCGGTGCCCCTCGATGCCCCCCGCCCCGTGCTGGCTGCCCGCTCGGGGCAGCTCGGGGCAGCCCCGCGCCGGGAGGCACCCGCCCGTTTTTTGCCTGATTCGGAGCGACCCCTGAGCGGCGGCGGGGGCCGGGCCCGGGCGTCGCGGCCGCCCTG
>Ga0065711_1009494_pt1 | contig 10977 bp, 4 predicted proteins | sample Hoacrofraction12_FD_59098 | JGI IMG/M metagenome (GOLD analysis project Ga0065711, IMG submission 59098) | Hoatzin crop microbial communities from Cojedes, Venezuela - Epithelial fraction 12 v2 (version 2) | ecosystem: Host-associated > Birds > Digestive system > Esophagus > Crop | place... | reverse complement strand
AAAAAAAAAAAAAAAAAAAAAAGATTGTGTGGGTTAGAAAGTGAGTGTTGAGATAAATAAGAAAACAGTTTTCTTTTAACTGGCATAATTCTTCAGACAACAGACTGCTTAATGTACAACCTAGATATGAAGGTGGTCTGTCAGAATGTGAAAGGTTGGTTTCCAAGAAGCTGACATAAATACAATCCTGCTTTGCCATTAAGTTTTCTGGGCCAGATCCCAACCCTCCTGCACTTCAGCATGTTTTGATGAAAGAACTGTGTGGGCTTTTTTTTTTTTTTTGAACGCTGTGGACAGTCTTCAATTTGTGATTAGAATTTTCTCAAGCCAAAGAATCTTCAGTGTTTCTAAAGAGCATGGAAATCCTGGGTAAAGATAGAGCCATATCCTCCTGCCAGAAAACCTATGGGAGGGGGACAGGACCTGAGGAGCTCTGGGAAATTTATTTTCTGGGTTTTCTGATTCTTATTCTCTTCACTGGAATGCTTTTGAGGATCATTAGAGGTTTCAAATCAGGATGCAAAAATTTTTTTTTTTTTTTGAAGATCTAACAGGATTTTAGGTATCTGAAATTTAAATTCCCTCATGCTACTCAGTTGCCTCTGCAGCCATGGAGGCAAAAGATATTTTTAAGAGCCTCTATTTTATGTTAGAAATTTTATCTGTGTGAAGGGAAGAAGCCTTGGGCTACTTAAAATTTGATTTCCTGTTGTGCCCAGAAACATCTTGATTAAATACTTCTGTTCTGTTTGAGGAAGATGTTCCCTCTTGCTTTCTGTCCTCCATACTTGTGGTATGCTCCTTCGTTACGAGAATTACACAATGCCACCCCCCTCCAGGATAGAGAGGGAACCCTGCATCCCGGTGCATGAGGTTGAGTGTATTCAGTAAACTAAAATCATTTCTTTTATTGAAGAAAGGATGAGAGTGAGAGTCCATTTCGGTAGCTTGTTTACGAACACATTCTTTCTGGAGATGATGTGCTTTGTTAGTTGAGAACAGAGTGTGCTTCCTCCGCCTGGACTGCTGCAGAGTTCTGCAAAAAATCCATCTGGGGCCAGGAAGTACTGCAGGGCCCAGCATTGCTGCTCCAACGGAGCTGAGCTGTGGTACCAATGTCAGTGTGAAGGTTTTGGCGGGCTTCAAAGCAACCCAATCTTTCTGAGGTGCCCCTGTTGCATTCCTGCCTTCATTCTTCCAAATAACTGCAAAGGGACCTAGGCAATGTGAAGTCCTGTGGGCTATAAAGCAGAGACTGAATTGCACACAGATCACGTTCAAAGATGCAAATATATTATATATAGCTATCAATAGGTAAATCAATAGCAAAGGAGAATGTGGCCTACGGAGACATGCTTAATATTAGTGCTTATGACAAAATAAAGTGCAATACTCGTGCACCTATTGGTAGTGGCTCTTCTGAGATGTTTTGTGTGCAGATCAGATTGCCATCTTTCATTTGTTCTTTCTCTTTCTTAGGGAAGATTTTTTTAATCTAAGTAAATGCTATGAATCTGGTGTAATTTGGGAAGTCTTACGCCTAATGCACGTTGGATACACAATGTTGCTGAGTGCAGCAGCCAACTTGGGATCATTTAGTTTTACGTTTGTGCTTTGGGTTTTCAGTCCAGGAGGTAATGCTGAAATCAATGCCACAGTGACTGAGCATAGTTTGAATACCAATCTAAATGCTTGTCTTCAGTTTATAGTCCTTCATCACCTCCTTTTAGAGCTGTGGGCAGTAAAGAAAGTTAAAAAAGTGAACTATTTCCCCAGAACCATAATAATGTGGAGAAAATATAATGTAGCCAATAAGCCTTATCTTCTTTTCTGTCTTACTGTTTATTGTTTATTCTTTAATTTGGTAACATCTGCTTTTAAGTGTATTAGACCAACCGTTGGAAATTGAGATCTCTATGAAGTTTTGACATGCAAAGGTGCAGTGTTAAGTGCATCATAAGGATGAATATAGAGTACATTGAAAAATCTGTACTGAATGTTAAGGTCACCTAGTCTCAAAAGCTCACAGGCTTGCTTTCCAGCTCTGATTAGTGTTTGTTGACATTGAGAAGATACTGCTTTATATACAAAACCCTTTTTTTCCACTGTTCTCATCATCCAATATAAAGACCAAGCATAAAATATCAGTCATATACCATTGATACATTATGTCCACTAACTGCTATGAAGCTCATTTTGATGGGAAACTTGTAAAAAAATTATACTGTGACTTGTAGTTTTGAAGGATTTTTTGTGATTCAGCTGAAGGTCAGTTGTTATATAAAATCCAGTATGCAATGCCAAATTCTTTTACAATTACACTAGCTTTTAGAATAAGAGTTTTAAGCTAGGTTTGAAGGAGGCAAGGGATGAAGTCAGGCTTGCTAGAGAAAATCCTGGGTGTGGCATGCTAACATTTGAGGAACGGTGTGCTATCAAAGTCCTTCAGTCTGCCATCTCAGTAGAGGTAGGGGATGGAAAACCACATGGCAGCAAAGACACAGGGGTTACTAATGTGTACTCAAGTGGCCTCAAGTTGCGTCAGGGGAGGTTTAGATTGGATATTAGGAAAAATTTGTTTACTGAAAAAGAGATCAGGCATTGGAATAGGCTGCCCAGGGAAATGGTTGAGTCTCCATCCCTGGAGGCGTTCAAAAAATGTGTAGATATGGCACTTCAGGACAAGGTTTAGCAGGCATGGTGGTGTTGGGTTGAAGGTTGGACTTGGTGATCTTGGAGATCTTTTCTAACCTTAATGATTCTATGAAAGAAGATTTATCTTCGGGAGAGGAAAGGGCTGAGCATTTTCAGGAAATGATTTCTTGGCAGTCAAGCTGAATGTGTGAGAAGTGTGTCTATGTTGGAGGACATGCTTTCCACACCTGGAGAAGCGAGACAGATGCTTAGTGATGGGGCTCAAGTGCTTCCTTAGTAAGTTTGCAGGTGACACCAAATCGAGTGGGAGTGTTGATCTGCTTGAGGGTAGGAAGGCTCTGCAGAAGGATCTGGAAAGGCTGGATCAATGGTCCAAGGCCAATTGCATGAGGTTCAACAAGGCCAAGTGCTGGGTCTTGCACTTCAGTCACAACAACCCCATGTAATGGTATAGGCTTGAGGAAGAGTGGCTGGAAAGCTGCCTGGTGGAAAAGGACCTGGGGGTGATGGTCGACAGCAGTCTGAACATGAGCCAGCAGTGTGCCCAGGTGGCCAAGCAGGCCAACGGCATACTGGCTTGTGTCAGAAATAGCGTAGCCAGCAGGAGTAGGGAAGCGATTGTCCCCTGTACTTGGCACTGATGAGACTGCACCTCAAATACTGTATTCAGTTTTGGGCTCCTCACTGCAAGAAAAACATTAAGGTGCTGAAGCATGATCAAAGAAGTGCAACGAGGCTGGTGAAGTGTCTATAGAACAAGTCCCGTGAGGAGCAGCTGAGGGAACTGGGGCTGTTCAGTCTGAAGAAAATGGAGGCTGAGGGGAGTGACCTTATTACTCTCTACAACTAACTGAAAGGAGGTTGGACAGAGGTCGGTGTTGGTCTCTTTTCCCAAGTAACAAGTGATAAGATGAGAGGAAATTGCCTCAACTTGCTTCAGTGGAGGATTAGATTGGATATTAGGAAAAATTGCTTCACCGAAAGGGTTGTCAAGCACTGGAGGAGGCTGCCCAGGGAAGGGTTGGAGTCACCGTCTTTGGTGCTTTGGTGGTATTTAAAGGAAGTGTAGATGTGGTGCTTAGGGACGTAGTTGAGCTGGTGGACTCGGGAGTGTTAGGTGTACAGTTGGACTTGATAGTGTTAAAGGTCTTTTCCAACCCAAACAATTCTATGAATTGACTGTAATTTTAAAAAGTGGAATATTTGGCTCAGTTTTACATACCATGATTAGGACATTACCTTAAATATAGAAACACTGGAAGGTGTTTAATGCAGAATTTTTTGAACCATCTATTACATATTTATACCACCTACTTTTCAGGAATGTAGATACTGGATCTAGTTTTTAACCTACTGCTGTAACGACAAGAAATAATAAAAACTGTCAACTGGCATGATAACAGACATCACCCCTTTATATTCTTTAATAGTAATGAGTTTAAGAGTCAGAAAGGTCCTTTTGGCAAGAATNCTGTGATTTAGAAACAGTCCTGATTCTCTGCTAGAGAATGTAACTTTGCAACAATATTGGGAATATTACGGTTACTTTAATCCTTTTTTTGAAGTTCTCCATAAATATTGGTTATATAATTCCCATTGGAGTCCTGTGGGGTAGGTATCTCTTATTCCCATTTTATTGATGGCAGCCATGAAACATTAAAGAAAGAAAAAAATCCTCCTGATTTTATTTTCCTTTTTTCCTCCAATATGTAGGGAAGTGCCATGTCTGAAGCTAGGAACACAACTGTTCAAATTAGTTTTTGAATGAGAAACCTTTCAGTTGGGGGTGAAGAAAAAAAACCTTAATTGTTATTTTTTTTTAATCGCATCTGCACTAATTTTAAAATAATCATTAATGTTAGAAATGTATGCATTGTAATTTGACGGAAATTTGGATTTGGGTAGATGAAAACATATTTGCAGGTGTTCCCTCTCCTGCTCTTTCCCCTGGCTCCCGTTCTTCCTTTCCTCCCTCAATTAAAACAATTTCACAGAAAAATAGGTCTTTAAAAGCCATAAAACCGGAGCTCTGTTAAGACTTCTGATTGTTATTGTAAAGATTTTTATCTGTGTCTCATCAAGGATGATACCATACATTCACAGAGCTGAGCTGTTCATTTCTTTCTGAGAAAAGTAAAAACACTTCTGGGTCATGCTGCTGTGTTACACACAGCGGCAGTGAATATTGCTCTGGTACTCGTCCTTCCCATGGGTCTGCGCCACCACAGCTGATACGCAGAAATTATAAGGGCCCTGATCCATAACTCTTCTCGATTGTTATTAGTCCCAGTTGCTTCACAGTGATTTTTCAGCATGTAAAAATAAGCACTTAGGTTTTTGCAGAAGGAGGGTCTTCATATGTAACTGTATACGACCAGGTCTTGCCCTGGCCTCATGAAGGAAAATAAACTGTACGTAAGCACAGAGCTCATTAATATTTTCTTGAGTTCTTTCACCCTGGTTCAGTCACTGTCACTAATTTGTTACGATTGCGGTAACATTTCAAGAGTTTGCATATTTTTATTTTGTCTGAATGACTCCGTGGGATCTTGGTTATTTTATATTACCTTGACAGTCACAAGCAGAATCAGACCCAGATAAAATTATGTAAATATAAATGTCAATAAAATAAATTATTCTATTTTTGCAGATGTTCTTCATCTGGACTGAATTTGATTGTGGATGTTTGTCTCCATGCACAATGATCCAGAGCTGAAGGATGAAAGTGTTCCTGGAGCAAAGAAAACACATTCTGAATCTTTACTGTAAATTATACACTATACAAAATCAGTCCAAATTGTTCAAACCCTTAGACAATTACAATGTTATTCTACTCACCATGCTGAGTGCTGTGTAATTACCATGGTTAGCAGCAGTTTGCTTGCTCTCAGTCCTGAAGGGAGATGCAAGCTTTACTGAACAAAAATAAATGCAGATGTTGGACCTTATTTTGTTTTCTGACTCAGCAACTGAAAATACCCACAAAACGGGAAGAATTTTTTTTTCTACTTATTTAGTTGATATAGCATTAACACAAACACTGATATTGATCAAATATGTACTGTGCTGTGGTTACTTGTATGATTAAGGAATTTGCTAAGTTCCAACTCCAAGCTTTATTTGTAAAAAGAAAGCAAAAAATCAGCGAGATTGTTCCCAAAGCAGGAAGATCCACTTATTAAGAATTGTTCCTTTTTTTTTCATTAGTTTTCTAGTTTATAGGCTTGCCCTTCGCCTGTGAAGTCAATGATAGATTTGCTTGCATAGTTAATCACATGTGAAACATACTTCACATGTAAGTCCATTTGTTTTGTGGGATTAGTTTACCAGTTCGCTTCGTCAGCGTAATCATTCTTCCTGAATAAAAACTTTCCAATACAATTAAATTCCAAGAACATGTTTGGCTTATGGGCTAAGCTTCTGAACCTCAGCAACTTCTATGTAATTGTTGGAAGGCTGTAATCTAAATTCCAAATACTTCTGCAAACTATGGGTGGACCTACCTTCAACTTGAGCTCAAAATTTGGAACAAATGGCTCAGGACATCAGTCGTGAAGACTCCTTTGGCTTGGCCAGTTAGAGGGTACACGTGGGATTCCAGCTGGCATCAGGCTGTGTTGACTAGAAGATAATATTAATTTTTTCTTTTTTTATGGCTTTATGGTAAGTTCTGTCTAATAAAATCTAAGAAGTATTTATAACATGCTCACAAAAATGCTACCAGAAAGTTAAGGAACAGTCTGAAAGATAGAAACATCTGTCCTGCTTTGGTGACCTGTTAGATATTATAATGTCTTTCTCCCCTCAGAGCTGATCTCTGAGATGGGGAACTCCCCAGTGGGCAGTGTTAGCTAATTTTAGTCCTAGATAAATTATACAAGTCTACCTGCATCTTCCTGAACGTGTTAGTGGCCACAGAATGCTGCTGTAGCTGGACACGTGGAAGACTAAGGCACTAGTCAAAGTGCAAATGCCCTTGTCCAAAGGGTGGCAGCTGAAGGAGGGAGAAAATAGTTGTAGTCTTTCATCTCCTTCCTTTTGCATGGTACAAGACACTTATTGAAGGAACTTGTAGAAAATATGTGCTCTGAAACTGCTGCTTACTCTCGGCTGCGCCTCAAAGGTAGGTGAGATGAACAGTGGTACTGTTGGTTCTCGGTGCTTAGATTGCTGTGGTGCATCTTGGAAGTGTTTTCTTCCCGTTCATGCACTCACAGCTTTGCCTCTGTACTGGCACAGATGTGCTCACTTTCCTTCCCATCTTGCCCATGTCTTCATGTGTTTATTTTCAGTAGCTCTTGGCACTGGCTGCACGTTCCACAGCTGAAAGATCTCCTTGCTGTGGAAGCCTTATTAATTCCAGGGACCTGATTGCTTGCCTTACTTCCACACATGTCCTCCTAACTTCTAAATTTGTTGTACAATAGTAAAAGTCTTTTGTTCTAAGGGAAATTGTGTATTGGCAACACTGATAGTTTTGGTAAATATTTTACCGTCTCACCTAGGGTGGGAAGAAAAAGGTAAGTTTCCCATTAATTTCAGTGGTCTTGGACAAGGTTTTTAATTCTATATCCTTTTAATGTTATATTAAAGTAGGATTGGGTCATTTTTTTGTTTAGGTTCACTTGGGTTCTTCATGGGATCAATTTTGGCAATGCTTCCATGTGCCAAAGCAATCAAGATCCAAATTAGGCCTTGTGGGTCGTCTTTTCATCTAAGTGTATTTAAGAGAGTGAAAAGCACTTTTTAAAAGTGTTTTGTAAGCAAGCTTTGTGTGTTTTGTAACTACTGAACAACCCTTATATGCATTTACTAACAGCCTTGAGATCTAACGATAAAAAACATTGCGTAATAATGCTACACTCTTATTGTAATAGATGGTTTCTAAGGAGCCAAGTATTGTTTTGATTCTTGGTACTGAATTGTAGTTCTCAAAAAATGGAGCTTTTCCTACCTTTGATACATCCTTGTGCCAAGCCAGTAAATAAGGCTCACTTTAACTCCATACTCTCTACTGTTCTATTCTTTTCTTCTTTTTTATTTTAACTGAGATGATATTTTTCTTCAACTTTAGTCTTAATTTTCTTTTGCTGTAACATGTCTGTAAGCGCAAAAAGACTGCAGTGCAAGGCTGTTTTCTCACCAATGTATTTAGTTTTGGTGAAAGTTCAATCTCCAAAAGAACAAATATATTTTCTAGAGGAAAAAAAAATGTGTTAATTGGTACCTTGGTGGTGTACTCACTGTATCCTCTTTCCAACTTTGACTTGCTTAGAATGGAGTGCTTTAACTTAAATGGACTTGGTTCTGCAAAAAAAAAAATGGGCTAATGTTCCTGTGCATATGTATATTTTAGAAAGAAATGGACTGAACACACTCTGCCACACACTTTGAGTGAGCGGCTGTTGTATTGGATGTTTACTTCAGAGTGCTGCAATTAATCATGCAGAACTGAAAAATTAACCTATTAAGTGTATGCGAATAATGAACCCTTTTTAGAGGTGAACAGAAAAAAAATGCTGGTAGCAAGTAGCTTTATTGCAAGACTTTACATGAGCTGTGAACAAAACCAGTCATAAATGTCACAGTTCAATACCCATCTCCTGTTCAAACTAAGTTAGCAGGAAACAACTTTAAGTCTTTTTTCTGTCAAAGGCAGTGAGCTGTAACTTGAAAACCAGTCAACAGTCATAGGCATGCTGTGGGAGAAGCCAGCCCTGCAGAAAACCACAGGGAGCTCAGGTGGGAGCTGTTTCTCCTGTGAGGACCCTGGAATAGGTTAACCCTGGAGATGATGTCTGCTAAAGAAGCGAAATAGCTCCTTTCAGCCAGCTGGCCATATTTTGTGTCCGTGAATGGTAAGAGCGCTGGCCTCACCATATCTTTTCTGTTCAGCGGCAGGCACCATCACTTATTGTGAGGAGTGCTTCTCTCCTCTCATTTCTAGCAAAAATCACTACTTCAGTTCAAAGACAGAAAGATGGAGATCTCCCATAGGCTCTCAGGTCCTGCTAAGTACAACTACCGAGGGCTGAGTGGCACCTTGCACTGCAGGGAAAATACGCAACATCTTGTCTACCACTGAGCTTGGAGCCCAGCTCCACCTTTTTCAGCCCATGAATGTTGCCGAGGAGTACACAGTACGGCAGAATGCCCTGAAACATAGGATGTAAAATTGCACTCCCTGTTGCACATTCTGGGTTTCTCTAGATGCATGACTAGCTTCTTCACTCTGAGGGTGATGGAGCACTGGAACAGGCTGCCCAGGGAGGTTGTGGAGTCTCCTTCACTGGAGATATTCAAGACCTACTTGAACGGGGTCCTGTGCAGCCCACTCTAGGTGACCCTGCTTCGGCAGGGGAGGTTGGACTAGATGACCCACAGAGGTCCCTTCCAACCCCTAACATTCTGTGATTCTGTGATTTTGTGATTTTGTATGGGTTTGGAGGAGTTTCAGCTGAGTCTTAGCATCCACATCTGTGTTAGCATGGACGGGACTGCAGAACCGATCAAGCTCCTCAGCTACAGGGACTTTTATTGCTTCTGGTTTGGTAGCTTTTTTTCCATCTCTGAAATCAGAAACTTGTAAACACAGCAACTGGCAACTCTTTCTACTTTTCTACCAGATAAACAATTTGGTGTCCAGTGGAGCTCAGCTCACAGGTGCCGGTGAAATCTGGCACTGGTTTGCCATCCCAAAAACTCAGCATTAGTTTTACTCGCTTTCAGTCAGCTTGAACAACTTCACCCAAACTCTGCCTTCTGAGATTTTCTCAGGGTATGTACAATGACTCCTGCACTGCTTAGCAAACATGCTTTCTGAGCTAGCTGTGTATGAGCTCATTTTACAGCATTCAGGACCAGAAATTTCAAACTGAGAAAGCTACTTCTGCTTGGGCAACCATACCTAAATTGGCACAGACCAGTTCTGAAGTCCTTTCCCCAACTAGTAGGCATCTTGTCAAGTAGTCTACCCGGAGTGCAATGAGCTCCTGTGGTGGCATGGTTCTAAATCGAGCGATCTGTTCTGCAGCCATGCTGAGGGCTTGCTGTACTGACATTAAAGTAAATTCCATAAAGAAACACTGAAAAGCTGACGTTCGAACATCTGTTATTGCAAAGTAAATATTATTAATGAATAAGGATTTCCTCAAAGACTTGTCAATGCTTATGCTTTGTGCTTTTATCAATCTTCTGTATATTTGTTTTTCGTTCCTTCCTCCAGTAAAAAGGAAATCGCTTCCTTCCCTGAGCTGTGGGTAAGAGAAGAGCTCTGAAGAATCACATCAATAAACTTGCACCCTGCATTGAACGGACAAGAACTTCTCTGTGGCCCACAGTTTTCCCAAGATAATTTTTTATTTGTTTTCGACAGTACTGTCTGGTGAATAAACATGACCAGCCCCCACTTCCCATCTCTCACAGCTCACTGTAGGTGACCAGCCAGCCGGTTGGTGCCAGATTAATGACAGAAAACAGATTTTATTGTCCAAGTCAGCTGTGAGTGATGGGACTCTCTGCTAATTCCCATGAAAGCTAACTAATCCGCCAACTGAAATACTGCAATTACAATCCAGGCTGTCACTGGGAGCAGATTTTTTTTTTTTTTAAAGAACAAAAAGAACAACACGCAAAATGTTTTTATTGATCGGGGCAAAAAAAAGGCAATTTCACCTTTTTTCCTAAATTTTGTACTACTGAGGCCACTTCTCTTTTATCCAGGTGGAAAAGCATGAACTCCGGATCAGCCTCTCTTCTCATGGGTGTGCAGCAGCTTCTGCTTTCTCCTTGCCATCTCCAGCAAGGGCAAATTTAAAATATAGGGTGGGGATATTTGTTTTTTTCTTTTTTTGTGAGCAATTGTTCAAAACTTACTCAAAAGTTGGACTCGAAGCTGAAATTAAGTGATAAATTATTGGCAAAAAAATATTACAAAAGAAACTGTAAAAATTATTCAAAAAATGACCAAACCATTAACTTCTGTAACCTGCTATTATTTTTCTTGATATTGTTTTATTACTCATCTGTGACAAAATTATATACAGCTACGTGCATAAAAATATACTTTTAGGAATATTATCGTGCTTCATATGTGAATGTTTGAAAGAAAGAAAATACCGGTCCACTACTGATGCAATTCAGAGGTAAGGCAGATACTATTTGTATATATCCTTTTCATTCAATACCGTCCCTGTCTCCTTTGGAGGTTTTGGGTTAATTTAAGGCAAAGCAAAAGCATTCTTATTGTCTTCAACAGGTATTGAAAAGGATCCCAAGGAAACTGTGGCAGAATTTTTTGCTGCCTTTTTTTTTTTTTTTTTT
>Ga0065711_1050120_pt1 | contig 10978 bp, 6 predicted proteins | sample Hoacrofraction12_FD_59098 | JGI IMG/M metagenome (GOLD analysis project Ga0065711, IMG submission 59098) | Hoatzin crop microbial communities from Cojedes, Venezuela - Epithelial fraction 12 v2 (version 2) | ecosystem: Host-associated > Birds > Digestive system > Esophagus > Crop | place... | reverse complement strand
GGTCACCCAGTCCAACCCCCCTGCCGAAGCAGGGTCACCTACAGCAGGCTGCACAGGACCTTGTCCAGGTGGGTCTTGAATATCTCCAGAGAAGGGGAGACTCCACCACCTCCCTGGGCAGCCTGTGCCAGGGCTCCGTCACCCTCAGAATGAAGAATTTCTTCCTCGTGTTCAGCTGGAACTTCCTCTGCTTCAGTTTGTGCCCATTGCCCCTTGTCCTGTCACTGGGCACCACTGAGAAGAGTCTGGCCCTGTCCTCCTGACACCCACCCTGCAGATATTTATGGGCATTTATAAGGTCCCCTCTCAGCCTTTTCTTCAGGCTGAACAAGCCCAGCTCCCTCAGCCTCTCCTCGTAGGGGAGATGCTCCAGTCCCCTCATCGTCCTTGTAGCCCTCCGCTGGTGTTTACAGGTAGAAAGTAATTGAGAACAAAGCCCAGCAACCACGGTAGGTTGCCTACAAAATGAGCTGGGAGCTCTGTTTCCTTGGTTTTGTATAATTATCCAATGGTTTGAGCATTTATCTAAGAACGGAGCTATAGGCGTCACTTCCTATCTCAGGGCAAAGGGATTTAGTCCTGCATCCCACGGGTTCTAAAAGAGTGCACTGACGTCTGGGTTGCTTTTGGCCAACGTGCAGCGAGGGAAGTAAACAGTGGGTGGAAGGAGAGGACGATAAACAAAGACCATAGGTGCAAACCAGTGCGGCGCTGGCACTTGCGGCCTGGAAGTGTTCCCCTTAGTGCTGGACTGCCTAGGATGAAACAAGGAGCTTACAAGTAACGTTGAGTGACCGTTTTGTTGCTCAGCTGGGTGCTTACCAAGATGGACTCCGTGCTCTGGATCAGGGATTGTATGAAGGATTCTGCATGCCAGGGAGATGACAATCCTGGCCTAGCTGCAGAGGCTTTTAGTAACCAGCTCACAGGACGTACTATGAGCTTCCTGGACCACCAACAATCGTCTCTGACTCTATGGTCTTCACATCGAGTTTAATGGCACTGACTGGGGCAGGAACATAACTGCACGTTGGGGGTAGCTGTGCTGCCGGCCTTGCTGCCAACTTTTGCCTTCTCTGCAGTGAGTCAGTAACAGCCTGGCTTTATGAAATTCCCTTCTTTCATTTAATCCTCCGCAAATACATCTTTCAACTTCGTATTTCAAATGGCTTGGCAAGTCCAATTTCTTCTGGAAAGGTGGTAAAATGGTTTATTTTTTTAATCCCTGTTTCATGGTGCCAAGATGGCAAGTGAGCACGTAGATTCACGTCCTTCAATCAGCATAAGAAAAATGCATTTCCTACTGATGTAAGCCTTTGCTTGGTTTCACAAGCCTACACATGCAAGCAGTGATTAATTATCTTTGTCAAGGTTGCAGTTTTCACAGTTTATTTTAGTTCTAGCACGGCCAGCATAGAATTAACTTCCATAGCCTCTGGCTTTAATTCAGATGTAAAAGGGATTAATATGAAGGAAAAATCTACCAGATACATCACCCTATTTGCTTTCCCAGCTGCTGCCGTGTCTGTAAGAAGTAATTAATAATAAACTGGACTGTGGCTGATAAGATCAGGTATCTTAGAGGATTGTCTTATGTGAAAGGATGTGCTGTCCAGTTCAGGAGGCTTTTGTAAATGAGATTCTCATGGGCTTATGCTTTCAGATCAATATTTCATATTACTTACACTTTAAATTGCTGGAAAACTATTTCTTTCCTATCTCTTTGCTCTCAATCTCTTTTCAGTGGGCTAATACAATATTTTAGGAAGAAATTCTACCAGTCTTAACTTGTAGTCTTGCATGTAGTTACACTAAAAAATTCAGTTGTACCTACAAGAGTGTCAGAAATTCAAATGGTGCAAATACTGCTCCTAACCAGCAAGCACCTTCCTTCCTCTTTTCATACTACGTGTTCCGAAATCTGCACAGTGTGGTAAATTACTGTATGTGTTCCATATGTATTGTATTGAAATAGCTGTCTTTGCTTGGGTAACAGATCTTGCCTTTTCCCAGCTGTTGCTCTCAAAGCACAGACTTTGCATGCATGTACAGAAGAGCCACCAATGATCTGTTTCTTGCTACAGAGAGGGGGCAGGCAGGAGGTGAACCAACATGGCAGATTCAGCTCTTAAGATCTAAGCACATTTTGGTGTTTATGTAGTTTAAATGTAGGGGTGACGCCCACTTCAAGATTTTAGCAGACTGCATAAGCTGAAATTACCCTCCAGGTCATAGAGTTGCATAGTAAAGATAGCACTTGAACTCCGAAGGGGTGAAAAGAATTTGCTCAGGACTGTTAGAAAGGATCTAAGGGATGTCCCTTGATTTGTGTCTTCTTGCATCCATTCACACTCAATTTTTGCTCTTCAAATATCTTGTTCATTTTGTGTTGGGATATCAATGTAAGACTTCTGTGCACTCATAGATTAGAGCGCATAATAGGAATGCATCCTACCTAAATAAATAGATAAAGGAATAAATAAATATATAAACCCCAGGTGTTCTAGCTCAGGCAGGAGATCATGCTGTCCTCGTGAAGCCCAACGATCAATAGCAGCCTTTCCCATCTCTCCTTCCCTCTTGCACAGGATAAATATCAGATTATTTCATGACAAGACATGTCAGGTTTATTTCATGCAAGAACTGCTTTGACCTGAAGAAACAATATGACAGATGTAGCCAGTGATAAATGGTTTCCACATATGAATTTTGGTGCAGAAAAACTGAAGGGAGGTGAGGGAACTAATGTGTTGTACCCTTTGAGGGTACAGCAGAGATTCATACAATGTAAGCCAAAACACCTCTTCTCTGTAAGTCCTTCAAAGTTTAATTTGATATTTATTTTTCCTGGGAGGCCTTTGAGTGGTGAAGTCAGTGTTAACAAGCAAGCAACTGACAATAAGAAAGGTCAGACTATTAAAGTTAAAATACAAGGATTTGTTGAATAGCTAGAGAAGGTCAAACACAAGGAACTGATGCATCTCAGGGAAAAAAAAGGCAATTTGGAGAAAAATATTTTTTTCTTCTTTAATAAAAGGTTGGTTTAATATTAATATGGGAGGTAGCAGCCATGAGCTTAGACAGAAGTTACTTAAATGACACATTGCTATTTGGAAGAGCTTAACGACATTAAATGTATGTATTTTACAGTCTTCTACTGCCCTGTTTTAGTTGCACGGACTGGTGCTACACCTGAGGCTCTCAAAATTAGCTGTGGTTGAATTGCTTGGGCTCCAGTATTTGTCAGGAGATAGCAAATATTACATGGTACAGGCTGGGAGAAAATTATTCTTGTCTTCCTTTGGTGTGTGCAGAGGAGAGCTTCTGCTAAATGAGAAAACTAAATTTAATGTTTTCTCTTTCGTTGCAACTTGCTGACAGACTTGTAGAATGAGCATTAGCTCTCACCGTGAGCTTAGCTGCCCTGGGGAAGGGGTGAAAAGGTGGTGTTAGCATAAAAGAAGTCTGCTTCCACATGCTGTCTCTTATCAAACGTGGATTGAAAGCTGAAACACCCATATGGCATTCTTGCCCCAGAGGTGAATGCGCTGGAGGAAGTACAGAAACACAAAACTGATTCATGGTCAAAGCTGGCTAACCAGTTTCCAACATACAACTTTGTCTCTAAAAGCAGTCTCTAAGGTCTGCGAGTAGCCAGAGCCATTTAGGAGTTTCTGTACTGGCATCTCTGGGCCAAAGCGGCTCCCTGCCCCCTAGCAGCCCCGCTCTTGGCCAGGGACCTACCAACTGCAGACATGTGCAAGGAGTCACTGGGGAGGACAGCAGAGGAGAGCCGTGCTTGTGAAACAGAGGGCAGACGGCATTTGTATCCCCAAGAAATCAGCCCTTGGGTTGCAGATTGCCTTGTTGTTTCTTTTCTGAGCTCTGGTCGTGGTTGCTCAGCTCAGGTGCTCAATAGCTCCTGCTGTGTTGCTGCCTGTGCCCCTATCCCGTGGTCCTGACGTGCCCAGCCTTGAAATCTGGCTATTTCTAAGATGCTAAATACAGGATTCTCACCTTATTGATTTCCTGCCCAGTCATATTGTCAAGGACCTCAAAATTTTATCTGAGGGCCCAGACAAAGTGGGCCACCCAGTAGCTAGCTGTGGTTCAACTAAAACATTTAAGAAAAATATGGTGTCTGAGCAAAGGCTTCTTTTCAGCATGTCCTCAGGTACTATAATGGTGTGCTGTTTCATCTACTCAGCTAAGATTTGCACTCCTGATATCTTCCTTGCCATACAAGAGACCTCACTGAGGGGGTTGACCGTTGCGTACTTCTGAAGGTGGCTGACGCGTGACCGCACGCTCAGCGTGATTTAATTTTTTCTGCCTCATCAGAATGAATTGCTCCAAATACCCAGTGCCTGCTTCTTTACTGCAAGCGAATACATAGACGAATGCAGAAAGATTTTTTTTTTGGTGAAGTTATTCCTTTTCTGCATCGTTAAGTACTTCAGCCAGTTTCTGAGAAGACAGGATCTTCCTCTTGAGAGTGTTACGTGATATTTATGCATGCTGAAGACTTTAAGAATGGGAGTACATCCTCAGAAGTAACAAACCAATATAATGATAGACTAGATTTCTGTGTTGCTTTTTAATTTCGGGTCTGAGTGACACGCATCCATTTTAATTTGCATTAAACCTGTTGCCTAGACAAACATACTCCATCGCTTCTACCTGACGAGTTGCTGCCATTGCTGGACGAGTACAGTGCTCTTGGTCTTCACCAGTGAACTCTGGCAGTGCTGTAAGGCTGTGTGCTTTCTCACCGCTCGCGTTGTGCCACGCTCTGGATGAAGAGCAAGGACTCCACAGAAAGCTGGGCTTGCTGTAGCCGTGGCCCTCGGGGAGCTGGCTCGCAGCTAAACAGAGAATGATTTTCAGACCTGCATGGGAATTCAGTTCTGCTGTCGTTACGCTTGGTGACACTTTTGCTACTGATCTCAGCAAGTGCATGTGTAATCTAGAAGTGAGGGGCAGCTACTGGGACTTCCTTAAATCTCACGTGTCACAGTGATTACACTGTGTCTGGCTATTTCCAGAATTATTGTCCCACTAATACATCAGGTTCCAGCGGAAAAATGTAGAGAGACAGTGGTTGCTATAAGACATTCATTTACCATAAGCTGTACTGTGATTGCTGGTAAATTACTTGGGTTTTCTAGGTAACTAAAAATGGGTCTTAAAACTTCATTTATTGATTTCTAGTGGGTGACAGGTGACAGAGTTTTATGTTCTAGCTTTAGAGATCTGCCGGCTGAATCCTTTGTAAGCTCCTAAAATGATCAGTACATCTGACTTATGAGAGGGGGTGTTTGTATCTTCAGTTTGATAGGTACTTTGGAGAGTGGAGGAAGGGAAGAGAGCTCTGGAGCTGCGGCTTGGTGGTGCTGTGTGACACTCGGGTCTGCTGGTGCCTGTCCTCCACAGACAGGCAGACCATCCGTGTGGCCTGACGTAGCGTTGTGCCTGAGCACAGCCTCACAAACATGCGGCGTGGTAGGGAAGCGCTGCTTGCTGCCTTGGTCAGAGGGGAGGCAGAACATCTGACTTGTCCAGGATCACACAGGGACTGAAGGGAGGACCAGCGGGCTGAGTCCAGGTCTTCTAAGCCCAAATCCAATGCTGCTGAATAATCTCTTTATCAAGCTCACTATCCATCATCTGCTCCTGTATTTTATGTCAGGGCATGTCCTTTCTCCTTCATCTGTCACACCTCTTACTGCAGTCTTCTTGCTGCAGCGTTTCTGGTCAAGAGAAAGAGGGGTACGGGCTAGTGTCTACGTTAGCATAATACAAAGCATGAACACAGTCCCTGTGCTTGGCCGAGAACCTGATGTCCTCCATGTAGCAATAGAGTCCTTCAGTTTTGTGGTTTCTTGGATTTTTGCCCTGTTTCTTGAAACCAGTTCAGCGGGACCTTAAGCCAGGCTCTGCCTTGTCCAATGACAACCTTCAAATGATTGCTTTAAGGTAGTTAATATTGAGCTCCTTGCCTTAACAGCTTGCTTTTCCTGGCAGATAACTATTAAACTTAGTGACTGCAAGAACTCAGTAATAGCTACAGCAATAATGTAAATACATTCAGGGGAATTTTGTTGGCTGCACAAGGGAAATGCGTGTACTTCACTGCAAGGGCTTCAGGAACTCTTGCACCTGCATGCGTGATCACTGGCTTCAGTCTATAACCAGCTTAAACCTGGTGTGAATATTCATCAACAATACATAGACCTTATGAACAAGTTTGTAATGTTGATCTTTTTGTAGTGCTAAAAATCCTTTGTCTCCTGTGCTGGATGCTCACTTTTTCTGTTCAGAACTGGTACAAAACCTGGCCGTGCTGTTGCCACTGGTGGTGGGGAGGCCAAGCATCATGGTGCTGAGGGAGCAGCATCCTGGCTCTCCCACACGCGCTGCCAGAGCAGAGGAGATAGCTGGGCATCATAGGAAGGGGAGGCGTCATGGGGAGGGGGAAAGGAGACAGCCACTAGGCCTTATTGCATTGTTACTAACTGACCTGTTCAAACCCAAATCTGCCCGCTGTACCTTGTGCTTTCTAAGAAAAATGTATATTTGAGAGCTCTGCTTATCTGCTGGGCTTGCTGAGTCTAGGGAGTTTGATTTCTGTCATCAGGTGGAATGGTGACAGATTTCAGTCTCTACCCAGGACCATAGAAAGGAATAACTGTACCCCTTCAAAATAAAGCACCAAGCACAGAAAAGCAGGATGAGAAGCAACACACATTACCCTTATTTATCCAATATCAACGACATTGCTATTCAAGATAAGCGTACATGCAGAAGACAAGTCGTGAGCTCTTTTGATCCAAGGAACTCATAGGGACAACTAATTTAACACTCAGGGCTGTAGCTGAGCTTCTGCGTGCTGGAGCACTAACAAAGACATGGTTCAACATGTGCTGTATAAACTAGGCATGTGAAATAACTCAGATAATAGTTTACCTCTGTGGCAATAAACTTGATCAAAATAGAAAAGGGTATTGCAATAAACCCATCTGAAAGAGTGATGGAACAGCTTCTCCACAGCATTAGCTCCAGGCAAAGGAAGAGCGCGCTCTGAATACGTTACAGCTGCGTGCAGTACTGGTGCCCATTATGCATTTTGACTGCCTTCTAATTGCAACCTATCTCGAAGAAGCTAAGGCAGTGATTCTCAGGGCATCCCAACAGCACCACCTGTATTTTTAATCACCCACCCTAAAGAACCTGTAGCATCAGGTATTTTTCATATACTCAGTAGCCTGACAGCTGAAGGGGAAGTGCTATTGTAGAATTTCTGGGGAGAAGGAGGAAGAATGCTGTATCTGTGGTGGTGGTATCAGACTGCCAGAGCATTATAACCTGGCAGATAGGTTAGCTAGTGGGTTGAAGGGAGGAATTAAACTCGACCAGTAGGACACGGAATCATGAGATCTGCTTGGCCTTTGTCTGGTTCTCTTTTTGGTACTCTCTTCAACACCGGAAAGTACTAGAGAGTCTTTATTATTTGGTTACCTAAAACACAGGTGCCTCCAGCTTTTTGATGCTCTCCAGAATCGGTTGGAATATGCATGAGGTAGAACAATTAAGCAAGCTTCTTCTCGTGAATTTAAATGGCTTGCTTGAAAATTGAGTTTGGTTTGGGGCTCATGCCCATCTGCCTTCAGAGAAGAGGCACATGAAAGCGATGCAATATGATTCATGAAAGCTTCATGGACCAAGGCGGGGCATTTATTCCTAAGAAGTAAGGCCCAGTGCTGTGGGGACACAAGCTCTGTGGCAAATTTGAAATCAGGGGATTACAGGTGAGTATCAGGTTCTGTCAGGTAGCTTCCTTCCTTTAATGTAGAAAGTGGTCTCTAAGGGAAACAAAAAGCTCACCGAGAACATTATCAAACATTGTACTATTTATAGTTTTAACTTTACTACACCCAGCTTTGGGTTACTGGAGAGAGAGGACACCACAGACAGTGGAAGGGGACGGGAGAAAAGGGTGTCTCTTCTCAGGTCCGGATCTGTTCCCCTGCTTCCGGATGTCTCTTTTATAGCTATTTTGCATTGTTTGGTTTGATGCTCAGTATACTGTGTCACTCAAGCATGCCTCTGCAAAAGGCATTTGCCCTGCAGACTTGAAGGCAACGCCTCTGCAATACTCCAAGCATCCTTAACCCTGGCAAAGCGAAGCAAACTGGAGTCATCAGCCAGCTTTGGCCCAGCTGTACATTTATTTTGGCTGCAAGGGTCAACAGCACAAAATTTAATTTGGCTGTGCTGTGAAGGAAAGCAGATGATAGTGCCAGTCTCTGTTTAATCTCATAACTCATGTTTCTTACCTATTCTGCCAGGGAAGCTGCCAGCGAAGCATGCAGAAGATTTTATGGTATATCTGTTTCTTTATTAAAAAAAAAAAGAAGGTAAAGTGTCTATGCTAGCGTGGCGATGGTTCTTCATCACTGTTCTTGTCCTTTACAGGAACTGACATTTTTTGGTGTAGTTAGCTTTCAAGGATGATCAATGCACACTTCAATGTGTGTGTTTGATTTTACCAGCAATGAGTTTACTTCAGATCAGAAGGTTGGTCCCTCTTGGTTGGATACCTGAAAGTGTAGGTCCCAGATCAGAAGGTTGGTCCTTCTTGGTTGGATACCCCAAAGTGTAGGTCCCTCTTTGACTTTGTGTACAAGCCCGTGAGGATGAAAAGAATAAAAGCTGTAGTTTACAAGAAGTGGATGCACTTCTCAGAAGGGAAGAAAACAGATTTTAACTTCTCACTACTCAGCAGTGAGTTGTTTGATTATGTCTGGCCTAGAAAATTGAGAGAAAAAAAATGCCAGCACAATGCTGAATGAATCAAAAGTAACCACATGATCATCAAAGAAATGAAGCAACCCTCCAGAACAAAAAGAATGAAAGGCTCCTGAGTCAGTGGTGAGCCTGCGCTGTGGGAACTGGATGAACTGGAAAGAATCAATCAGTGTGGTCCACTGGGAGGCTGCTGTTGCATAAAAGCCTGCACACAGGCAGCTGTTCCCCAAAGAATAGTGTTTTGGAAGAAATTTACTGTTTCAGACAGGATTGTCACTATTCGTTAAATAGGGATTGTTGCTAAAAATAAGACAGAAAATTAAAATCTCAAATGTCAAAATGTGTTTTCAGTATTTTCAGAATTAAGGTGTTGAATCATTTGTTTCAAAACTGGCAACTTCAGAAAGGAGATTTAAAAGTTACCCAGAAAAGAAACAAAATAATTCCTTCTAACTTGCATCCTAATGCAGGAATTTTTTATTTTTTTTTTTAACGTGGGGCAAGGTGCTGAAAGTACGCATTAAAATGAAGACTCGATTTATTTACATAGCTTTAGTTGAGGTTACCTTCTGAGTAGATATTATATCCTACAAGAGCCTGAAGATCAGCCACTGGCAAAATCTGTTGTAAAGGGTGTTGGGTGTAGTATTTACAGTGAAGTAAGCAACATGAGAAGGAGGTGTCGAGAGCAAGCTATTTTTTTTTTCCTCCTGAGGAAATGTATGCCCATGTTTTCTGATGGTTGTGTATTGTTACTGCTCATAGCAAGGGAGATAGCTCTGATATAAACAAAATGCATTTACTTATCAATGGTATAAATAAGATGCTGACTAAACTTTAACTGGGTAGCAAAACCAGGATGGAGCTGGAGGTCACAGCTCCTAGGCTGGCAGTTGGGTGGGGTGGTTGAAGAGGTCTTTACCCTCTTCCTGCAGAAGAACTAGAGTCCAAGGAAAGCTTCTGTTTATCCACATCTCCCTGGAGAAAGACAGGCCTGATAATTTGCCAGCACTTCGGTGCAGCAGGTGTGTCGAAGAGTTTGCTGCTTTATTTATCTTGGAATGCAGAGACCCTAAAAGCACCCAAACTTTTATGTGCCTCAGCCAGACTGTGGTGGTGTTCCTCTGGGAAAATGTCTGAGGCTTTGAAGAGTTGCTGTAGGCCTGGATTAACTGTGCTATCTTGCCAAGGACAGTTGGAAAGGAGGAAAGCATGGCTAGATAATACCTAAGAAAAAGTAATCAGAAGGGCCTGTCTCACCATGTTGTTCTCGCTCAAAAATGCTGTTTTGTTCTGATTTTCTAGAAACATGAGGTGCTTTTCAGTACACTGCTATACCCCACGTTGACTCCACATGAGCATATTCTGAATTATACTTCCCAGAGTGCAATCCATGTCAACAGGAGAAGTTGGAAGTTGAAAGTCTGGCAAATGGCAGACCAATGCTCTATTAAGCTACAGGAGACATGCAGGGGATTGTTTCCCTGTAATTCCATTACTTATTCAGTAATCAAGAAGTGGGATTCTGTTTTCACTCAAAGTGTGAAGATTTCCTGATGTTTCCACAAAACAGGATTTTGATAGAAGCACTTGGAAGTATTTGTAATGTAAAGGTATAAGAAGTGTAGGCATATTTATTGCAGGTCAGCAATGCTGCCTGCTTTACACTCTTCTGTTGTAGTTCCTTGTCCCAGAAATGAGCAGTCCCTTGCAAAAAAGACTTGGAGTGACTCCAGACGTAATATACTTTCTTCAAAGTCTGTGCTTACCTAGCTATGTAAGCCAGGAATATCTGGTGGAGCTTAGCTCTCTTATCAAATATGCAACATCTGTGAAGTTTACAGCGACACTGGACAAAGTTAGAAAGACTGTGGTGATATGGCAACCTTGCATAGCTTCTCCTTTTTGTAAGACAGGAATCAATATATTTCATTAAACTCAAGAATATCTAAGCAACCTTGTGCGTAGTAAATCACAAGAAGTCCGCCCAATGCTCTCAGGCCCCAGTGGTGCCGCTCTTCTGTAATCGGAGTTCTTTTAGATGTGCGGTCTGTCTTGGTTTTTTGTGTGTGTGAGTGCGAGCCCAGAGGACATTGCACTTGAGTTGCTCTTTATTCTTAGCAATAGCGGTTGTGGATTGAGCCTCTCCCCCCCCCCCCCCCCCCCCCCC
>Ga0065711_1050119_pt1 | contig 10978 bp, 7 predicted proteins | sample Hoacrofraction12_FD_59098 | JGI IMG/M metagenome (GOLD analysis project Ga0065711, IMG submission 59098) | Hoatzin crop microbial communities from Cojedes, Venezuela - Epithelial fraction 12 v2 (version 2) | ecosystem: Host-associated > Birds > Digestive system > Esophagus > Crop | place... | reverse complement strand
TGATAATTACCTGGAAACCAAACTCTCTGTTGCTGGACCTAGCGTCCAGATGGGCAGGGGCTATACAAGGGACATAACTAGCAACATGGTTTATGTTTATGGTTAACAGATTTCATCCCCTTGGTTACATGGCCAGGACAGAAATGTATCCACTTTCCAAACTATTAGGAAGGTACAAAATCTGTCAGGCAAAGCATTTAAAAGTGCCTAGGGGAAATAGTTTCTGGAGAAGGAGCTAACTTTTCTGTTTCTAAACATAGCTTCTATACTTTCTAAAAATATGTGAGGGAAACTGCTTCTGTGTGGAGCACATCAGACTTTTTCCAATTAATGAATTCCCCTAGCAAGTAAGTGCCAAAGCTACAATACAGAGAAGATACTAAATTAGAATTGATTTCAACTGGACTATAACATCTTTGGCACAGGGAGAACATTTTAACAAAGCCACTAGGACAATGGAAATCGCTTTGCCACACAGAGCCCAGGATGGTACTGCATATGAATAGTGGATTACAGAAGTGTATTTCAGCTGAGGAACCTTTCTCTAACTCTTCATCAGAACCAGCTTGCCAGGTATCATAGCAAACTGCAAGATTCTTTAATTTTGCCTGATTTTAATCAGGTATTTTAAGCAAAGTTTTTCAGTTCACTTTGTTTGCAGTATTCAGGTGGACTGTCATACCTTTTCCATTTCTATTCCATCTGGCTATTACAGTTACAGTAACTGAGTAAGTTTAAAAATTGAAAGATACTTTATCAGTCTGTACTGCACAAATATATACTGTATGAAGAACTTGGAATGCTTAAAAACCATGGAGTAAGGATTAGAAGTCATGTTACAACTAACAACTTTGAAATTATTCTCTACAGTAATTTTTAATTGTCTTGTACAGTTTTGTTTTAAATCACTGTCTTGGGGGAGGGTCACTGTCTCCCTTGAGGGACTACACTGTAGGCAAAGAGAAGGCAGCGTCAATACAATTTTCCTCATATTAAGATCATTTTCTCTTTTTCTCAGTTTGATCTCATTCTAATATCTTCCCTGTAATGGGGGACTCTCCATGTAAGCAGCTAATGGGCACCCATACTGTTATATTCTGGAAACCCCCAACCTCATAATGTGGGAGTGGCATATTAGTAGCTCAAGGAGAAAAAGCTGTGGTGAGAGTCCTGAGATTAATTATCCAATTTCTCCTTCTTGATGGCCAATTATCATGCCTGAACTGGCCAGCTAATACACATGGAGCTTGTAACCATCTGTTAGCACATACTGGGACAGGGGAGGGATGTAGGAGTGCTGCAGGTATTGGAGGCAGAAATCGGTCCGATGCACATGAGGAGGAGCTTGAGGTTGGTAGGATATGCGGAGCTGAAATGAAAATAATGATGCAGGATGCAAATCCTAGGAAATCAGGTTTTACAAGTTCTGAAGCAAAAGTTGTTTGTAATTACATGTGTAGATCCCCTGGTTTTTTATAGGCCAACAAGAAACTTCAGCGCATCCTGTGACCGGAGTGTACGGGCTGCTGTTAAAATGCAGGTCATCTCAGGGTGAAATGCATCAGAAGCTGGGGGTGACTTGTTCCTTGACAGGTAGGCTGAACTAGGAGCCAGCCTCAGGTGTCTCATCACTGCTTACTTTTAGGCAGACTGGGAGCTTGTTTTCAGCTTCTGTAAGTACTTCTTCAAAAAACATATCTGGGGACTGACTCATATCTGTTGTTCCTAGTGTGCTTACAAGAAGGTGGGCTGGTTTTAGCTCCTGTCCCCTGTAAAAGTCTGCAGTGGTAGAATACCATAGGTGGCATTAGTTTTCGCCATGTGGTGTTGAAGATTAAGTAACCAATTAGCAAGTTAACTTTGCTTAGTGCTGTCTGGGGACACCATCTTAAGGAACTTTCCTGATGCAGAGATGTCATCACAAGGAAGGGCCTTTGGAATACTAGCAGTGGGAGCCCAAGTGGATGACATGCTCTGTGTGGGTACAAAGAAGTACTTCACCACCACAGATACTCTTCCAGGCATGTTGTTGACACCTGCTGTGGTAAAAAGGGGAAAAGTGAAGTACGAGACACAAATTCAATCTGTTCTTAGTGGTTTTTCAAGACTGTTTGCATCATCTGTACTGTTCTACTACAAGAACTCTGTTTTCAATGCCACTTTTTTATCTGATGGAGTTAATCTGAGAACCATGGTAAACAGGTGTGTGAGACAGACAAAGAAAGGAACTACAAAACAGTGGTCAAAATACATCCCCTCTTTTATCCAGGATATGAAGATTTTCAGCGAAGAAGCATGTAGAGAGGTTAGGATGTATTTGATCAAGAAAAAGGCTTAAAATTTTACTTTCTTGGATCATGGAGATTTTTTTTTTTGGTGTCTGCTGAGAAAGCCAGCAAATACTTAGTCATGAACTGGAGTTTACAAGTGATTATAGTTTTACGTGATGTAGCTATGTTATGACATACCCTAGCACTTTGTTTGCTTCTGCATAACATAAATATTCTCAAAAGGGTGAAAATTTACACCAGTAAGAAGAACTGAGACTTTTCAGTAAAATGAGAAACTTAAAAATGTAAGGTTAGAGGAGATTGTAAAGGGTGGAAAGGCTTTGGATTTGAGTGGAGTTCTGTGCAGATTCAGATCTGAATCGCTCGTTATGATTAAATATGGTATCTTTTTTTGCTTATTTTTACTTTTTAGAAGGAGAAAATTGGTAGAAGTTGTGCTTCTGGTATGCTGCTAGAGTATGCGTTCCCAAGGCTCTGCTTAAAGTTGGGTGTAGATACTTAGCTGTTGTCTATTGCTCCTTCATTGCCAGGAAGGAGCTGTCTCTCTGGGCATGTTTGGCAGAGATACTTGATTTTGTGTGTCTGTCAAAGCAAAAATACTCTCATTTCAAAATGGAGTTTTGATTGCTGAATAGTATTTTTGATGTACAAAGTGCAACTAAGGTAAATCTGAGAAGAAGGGCATAAAAAAAATCTAACATCTGTTGTAGAAGCAGGTGACTGCAAGGGTTAAAGCAAATCCACTGCAGTTTTTATCCTGTATTTGTGAAACTGTGTCATGCTGTTTGTAGAGAATTCTTGCTGTGTTAGTTTGCGAGGATAAAGGATCTCAGTTCACTGAATCAACTCTGCAAGCACATTCAGCACCTTTCTTTGTAGTTTATGGACAGCTGAAGTTAAATACATGTTACAGGAGCTACTTGTTGCCACTCAATTTCACCATATGTTTACATGTGCCTTTCCTTAGTATATGAGTAATCTCAGTCAAAGGACAAAGAATGACACGTGGACTTAGCTAGACATGTTTAAGTGCTAACTGAACTGGGGCCTGAAGTATTAGCAGTATGCTGCTCATATTATAACACTGTATTACAATTTTTCAGGCCTTTCTTAGATCATTTAAATTAAATGGGCTGTGCACCTTGAGAATAAATAACATGGTTTTTCTCACACACTTTACAGAACGAGGCTCAAAAGGACATCTTGACCTCACGGAGTTAATAGGAGTTCCTCTTCCTCCTTCCGTCTACTTTGTCACCGGCTATGGAGGGTTTCCAGCTTACAGCTTTGGTCCAGAAGCTAACATCGGTCGACTGACAAGTGCTATAATACCATCGCCTTTCTATACAGATTTCGCTGTCGTAGTTACAGTGAAACCAAACAGTGATCGTGGAGGAGTGCTGTTTGCAATAACAGATGCCTTCCAGAAAACGATTTACCTGGGAATGAGACTTTCACCGGTTGATGACAGCACCCAGAGAATAATTATGTACTACACAGAGCCTAGTTCACATATCTCCCGAGAGGCTGCTGCATTTAAAGTGCCAGTGATGACTAACAGGTGGAATAGGTTTACAGTGACTGTTCAGGGAAATGATGTTGCTTTATTCATGGACTGTGAAGAATATCAGAGAATTCAGTTCCAAAGGTCAGCTCGAGCCTTGGTATTTGAATCTGGCTCTGGGATATTTGTTGGTAATGCAGGAGCCACAGGATTGGAAAAGTTCACAGTGAGTACTGTCTGATAAATTCACATGCCTCGGTGTTTTATGCATGTACTCTCTACTAAGAAAGTCTGCTTACAATGGTTATATCCCAAATGAGATTACAAATTATATGGCTTATATTTTCCATACCTGGCTGGGGTTCAGGCAATGCAGATATATAAACACAGATATTCCTAGAACCACAGAAGTTTAGTCATGGTCCGGATATTAAGCTCAGTTCTCAGTTTGAATACTAGGAATTTCAAAGTAAATATATCACGTAACTTTATATGGCCTTTTTATGAAGGTCAAATTTGAAGCTATCCATTTGTTTAACTTCTGAGAATAATACCTTAGTAAGAAAGTCAGTATTTTAAACTCTTATTAGCTAGGTATGTTTACTTCGCATTCAACGTGAAGAAGAGAATGATCTCATCAAAGATAAAGATAGTTGGAAGATAAAGCTTTATTTCTACAGTTTATGTATTCCGTGAAGCTTATCAGATGCTTTAAAAAAATAGAATGGACAGAAACCACTTCTACAAGGCTCCCAAGCCTTCTTGACTTGAGTGCAGGCATCCTTCCTGCTGCATTCTGACTGGAATTCTTAGCCTTTGAGCTTCCAAATGGAAATGTGAAAGCTGTCAATACGCGTGAGATGAACTCATCGTCAAACTGAAAAGGAAATATCACGCTTTTTTTGTCTTGTTTTTGTACTTCTCTTGTACTTCAAAACTTGTACAGTATTTTGTGAGATTAGTATCTTTCCCCTAAAATAGTAAAGCAGCAGCATAAAACTGAGCGGATGCTTTGCTTTAGAGAAAAATGATGTTCTTTCCAAAGTTCAGGTGTACTGGCAGGTTGTGAGCTCCATCTGGTAAGCTAGAAGGATAATGTACTTTGATTGTTTATCTGACTAGCCTGAACACCTAGAATTAGAGGAATGTATTGAACAGCAGCAAAGAAGTGGTGGAAAAGATATGTAGGAAAACTGCCTGCTGGCACTGTATTTCTTAGACAGGTGGGATGACTGGATTATTGGGGGTGCCTCATTAGCAAGTAGGAATGAGAAACACTCAAGAAAATGAGACCACTTTGGCATCCCAGCTGGAAAACAAGTATGTGATGATCAGTTGCTGACACTATCACCAATACATCTGTAAATATGGTGACAGGAATGCATGGTGGATTACACTCTAAAGCATTCCCACTGAAATAGGTTGTTCTGTATGCTTTATCAAGTACATACACTTCAGCCAATATTGTGATTGCTTCAGTATTCTTAATTGTGACGTACTCTAGGTCTTGTGCATTTATTTGTTCATGTGTCTTATGTCACAATTGCTTTTGGGTAGAAAAACTAAACAGTTGATTCCTCCTCAAGCTCTGTTTGTATGACAAGAGCTGTTTTTATTAATTGCTGAAAACAGAAGCCATTCACAGCAGATTGTACAAATGACTCTGAATGGATGTCAGTTGATGCTTTGCTCTGGCTAACGAGAATTCGTGTGTGTAAGGCTCTGGTTACCAGATGCAAAAGGACATAACTGTCATCAGATTTTATGGAAACACAAGAAAATTCTAGCTCTGCTGCTTGTGAAGAAAAGTAGAAACCAGACAACAAATACAAGTGAATCAGTGATGATGCCAGATTCTGCAAATCAGCTTTAACAGGGAAGGCAGCAGAAGGCACAAGACCCAGAGGGGGACTACAATACCTCATACCTACCGTCCCTACCACAACAAACTTGCCCATGATTTTCTTCATTGGAGTAATTGGCTAATAGCAGCGCTTGGGAAACATTAGGGCTCTCCATTTTGCTTCCTTCACCATCCAGGGCCACAGACTAGAGCAAGAGAAGAAAAATGTGTTCTTCAAATGTGATTCACTCATGCTGTGAAAGTAAAGCATCACTTCCAAGAGTCTGCTGAAGTGTCTGGTTGTGCCTCCTTTCATATATAATCTTTCAATGAACTGTTTGGTTAGTCTGACATCATTCAGTATCTGAGTTGCCTGTTAGTAAGTTTTGAGAGAAATAGGATGTTTCACTTCACTGAACTGTTATCTCAGATGTGTCTACAAACTGAGGAGGCACCAACTGCATAAGTGTCATGGTCTTTGAAGGTACAGAAATTAGAAGATCATTAAAGATAGAATCTCAGATTTTGTTCCTTTCTGAAATATTCTAGAAGCCACCAGATTGCTTTGCTTCAAAAGTACTTCCTTACTTATAATTCTTCCATGCTTCTAGGACAGGGAAAGAGGACTGCTGCAGAGAGGAAAGAGTGAATGGAAAGTCAGACATAGCGCATACAAATGGCGAGTACTCCTCTGGAGTTTGCATTTTTTGATGGCATTAAGCAGTAGCAAAGCATACTGCTTTTCTCATCTCAACAGTTGTTGCAATTTTTGTTACCGAGTCTCACGCTTTCTGTACCCCTGAGTGAGCAGAGCTGCTGTGTGTTTGTGGTATTACTCAGCAGACAGAGCACAACCAAGATATCTTTGTATGGTGTAAACATTCCATCTCCTTGAAGAGGAATCACTGGACTGAGAAGTATTCTGTGTCTATCTAGAGATAAAGACTAAATCTGTCAGCTTCTTCAAACTCTTCACTACAGAAAATATAAGAGCAGAGAAACAAAATAAACAGTCAGCAAAACAGGAAGAGGCAGGTCATATGTGTTAAGTAAGATGACTCTTGATTTGAATACCCATCTTCATGTCCTATATGTGCATCATGCCCAAGTCTGAGACCTCATAACAAGGAAATGTCCCCCATTGTGTTTCTTAAAACACTTTGAGGCCTTGTAATTTGAGAAATAAGACTTCGATGTTTAAAATGAAATTTTTGCTGTTCCTTCAGCATGTCAGACTGAGAAATGTAATTTGTAACTCTGAAAAAAGAAACATTTATTATCATGAAACCCATTTACTTTCTGCTTTAAAAAGTTTTAAGTTGGTTTTAACCTGACCCACTTTGTCACTTGCTGGTATTTCCTTCCCATCCTTTATCTCCATTTTTAGGGGCTTTCACATGCCATTTTTTGAGCTGCAAGGTACTTCTTAACTAGAAAAAGCAAACAGTGCTTTACACACTGTAGGACATAATCCAGGACTAGATTCTTCAGTTGGTGCACTAACAATGCAATGTGGCACTGTATTCTGACAGCTTCAAATTTTTATTTCGTTTTGAAGAAGTAAAACATAGGAACATACTTAAATTTTTAAACTGGGTTTATTACCACAAAATTTTAGGCTTCAGATCATTTTCCAAGCAAATCAGAACAAACTCTGGGGGTTTTTGTTGATTTGTCTAATTGCCACACATCTGCCCCCCTTCACGTGTGCTACTGAAAATATTACTTCCTCGAACCATTTCTGTTGTTTCATGTAGGGCTCAATTCAGCATTTGACAATCAAATCTGACCCCAGGGCTACTGAAGACCCTTGTGAAGATGATGATGCCTATGTGAGTATTTTTATAAACACTTCTTTTTCTGTCCTCAGTGCCTCAGAGAATTTGAAGTCATTTGCCATTAGATATTTTTCATAAGACTAAATGTAGTATTTCTTCTTGGGAACATAACATAACATCGTACTGAAAACTATCTCTCTGTGTGAATCTCTTGGTTATGACTACACAGCCCCTAAGACTGTGATTTTTCAAAAAGCATTATTTTCTTTTGTCTATAACACCTTTGAGAAAATGAACTATGACTTTCATTTTTCTGAAGTGTCATTTTCATGAAATGTTGTAAGTACTGAAAGAAGTTAACATCATAATGACACTGAGGTTTCACCAACTGAAAAAAGGTTTTTCTGCACTGAAGTAGCCAATTGCTTGGAGATCATACTTTTTTTTTCGTTACTTTTATGAACTTTCTGTGGTGGTTGGATTTTGCACAGGCTTCAGGGGACATCAGTGGCAATGGCAGCATTCAAGAACGTGAAGGTGTTTCTGAGACACAAGAAGTCTTTGCACCTTCTCGTCTTCCCATAAGGGTAAATTTATTTGATTTATTTGCTTTACATTTCTGGTTTGATACTACTTTTTTAGATAGCGAGGTGTGGATTTTGTCACTATTTTTTCACGTGTGGCAGTTTTCAAAGACCCTTGTGAGAACAACATCCATAACAGTGACTGCACTGTGACAGATCAAAAATCTGCTGTGTTTGACAAAAATCAGCAACCAGTATTTGGGAAGAGTGTAATAACAGATGTGGAACGTGAATATGACACTTAATGGGAATACTCTTTCACTCTGCCACAATTTCCATCTCAGGAAATGTTTGAGCCAAGAGTGTGTCTGTTTGTGTTTAGTGGACATCAGCTGAGTTTTTCACCCTTGAATTTCTTGCTTTGTATTTTTTAACCAATGGGAATTTTACCATCCTCAGCTTCCTGCTGCAGAGTTACTTAGCTTATTTAACGACATGTTTTGTGAAGGACTTTCACCTTTTGCTTGCCCTTCTGAACATGCTAACTGCAGCTCTCCTGTGGTGGTTACACTGCTAGAAGACAGAGTAAACATTTGTTCCTTACTCACCATAACATTTGTGATTTTAGAGATTCCTATCATATGTTCCCCCTCCCTTTTTGTGCCAGGCCAAAATGTTCCAGTTCATTCCTCACAGTGAAGCTTTCCATGCAGCTTGTATCAAGCATACTTCTTTTATCCAAGTTCTTACTGATTCCTTTGGAGAAAACCAGTAGGTTTGTGAGAAATTACTTTATAGGAACCATGCTCATGTTTCCCTGATATAGCACATACTTCAGCTCTTTCGTTACTGAATCCTTCAGAACTCATAGGTGAATAATATTTGGTTGTGGTGACTTACGTTTCCTCCCCTTTTCTTTAAAAACTTCGGTTTTAGACATATCCTCTGCTGAGTTTCCCAAGAGTATTCTTTTTGCAGGAATTTTAACTCTTCCATGGTCAACATGAATGCAGAAAACTTTTTTTCTTTTCTGCTATGGCTTAAAATACCCTGAGCACTCTTTTTACAACTTGATTGTGTATTGACCTGGATTGCTGCTCCTGATGTGTTTGAAAATAGATTTATTATAATTTTTATGCCTTTTACATATAGCTCATTAAGCTCTTTTGGCCTGCCTTGTGCTTTTCATAGAATTACAGACTACCTGAGTTTGAAAGGGATGAACCCTGTGTAGGTATTGGTAGGCTGCCACTAGGTCTCCCATAAGCCTTCTCTTCTCCAGGCTGAAGAAGACTGGTTCCTTCAGCCTTTCCTCACAGGACGAATGCTCCAGCCCTTGTCCATCTTGTACACTACCTGCTGAGCTTGTTTATTGGTGTCTGTCTTGTAACAGGGAACAAAAGCAGGCACAGTGTTCCAGATATTGTCAAACAGGTGCTGAATAAATGGGGATAATCACTTCCCTAGACCTTCTAGCATGTAGACAGAGTTCCTCTGAACATAGGTTTCTTTGTTGCCCGGGCATGCTGCTGGTTCATATTCAGCTTGTTGTCCACCAAGATCCCCAGGTCCTTCTCTGCAGAGCTGCTTGCTGGTTTGTCTGTCCCTAGCCTGTGTCACTGCAAGGGATTCTTACTTCCCAGGTGCAGGACTTTTATGTTTGTCCTTCCTGAGTTTCATAAGGTGCGTGTTGGCACATTCCTCCAGCCTGTCCAGGTCCCTCTGGATGGCAGTCGTGCACTTGAGCACATTAATTGATGCACCTCCAACTCCCACTTTGGCATTATCTGCAAACTTTATGAGTAAGCACTCTGCTGTGTCCTCAGGTCATTGGTAAAGATGTTAAACAGAGCAGATCCCAGGCTGGACCCATGAGTATGTCGCATTAAACACTTTGCTCTGAGTACGATCATCCAACTGGTTTTTTACCCAACTTATTTCTCTTTCATCCAGACTGTAGTGTCCTAGCTTGGATACAAAAATATCATGGAAGACAGTGTAGCTAAAATCAAGGTGGATGACATCCACTGCTTTTTCCTCATCCACAAATCCAGTGATTTTGTCACATAAGGCAATTGGTTTTGTCAGGCATGATTTACCTCTTGTAAATCCATGCTGGCGGTTCCTAGTTACCTTCTTATCCTTCACGTGCCTACAAACATGTTCCAAGCGGACTAGCCTCATGGTTTTCCCAGAGATCAAAGTGAGGGTGGGCAGTCTGTATGGATTGTTTTTTTGGCTTTAGAGTAAATGTGATAATCCAAGAGTAAATGTTCCAAATGATTTTTACCATTTTAAAACTGATTTTTTTATCATCCACACACTGATCACAAGAAATATAAGAAGCTCTAAATTCTTTTTATGGGGATTCTAAAGTATGTTCTGGATTGAGTATTAGTATTTGGTATTCTGTATTTTTCCTTGTTTGTTCAGTCAGAGTTAAATATAAAATCCACTAACAGATTTTACCTTTCAGTAGCCTAGTCCCTGATTGTAGCGTAGCGTAAGGTACGGGTTGTTTTTCTACTATCTTCAAGTAAATATCTTTGGTTTTCCTTTTGTTTTCTAGAGCAGAGAGTTAGGTTTGGGATATTTACAAGTATTATGGGGGGATGGGGTCCATTTTATAGCTTTTAAAAATTATTTCTCAAAATGAAGTATTTACATCTTTGTCATACTATTTGTCTTCCCAGTGAGAAATAAACATGAGGAATGATTTATAGACTGTAAATTGAGCACATTCTGAATGGTGTGAATTATTTTCTACCGTTCATATGAAGTATTGTTTATTCTGCATCAGAAGAGGGAAATCACTGGACATTGCATTTAAAGTGAAAAATTTATCCTCCTTTCTCAAAGTAGACAAGACTCAGTCTTATTAAATCTTATTAAGGATGTTAAAACACAAATTATTAAGGATGGAGAGGTGGGCCTGTGTGAACCTCATGAGGTTCAACACAGCCAAGTGCAAGGTCCTACACCTGGGTCGGGGTAATCCCCGGTATCAATACAGGCTGGGGGATGAAAGGATCGAGAGC
>Ga0065711_1050118_pt1 | contig 10979 bp, 6 predicted proteins | sample Hoacrofraction12_FD_59098 | JGI IMG/M metagenome (GOLD analysis project Ga0065711, IMG submission 59098) | Hoatzin crop microbial communities from Cojedes, Venezuela - Epithelial fraction 12 v2 (version 2) | ecosystem: Host-associated > Birds > Digestive system > Esophagus > Crop | place... | reverse complement strand
GTCTCCTTCTCTGGAGATCTTCAAGACCCGCCTGGACAAGGTCCTCTACAGCCTGCTGTAGGTGACCTTGCTTCAGCAGGAGGGTTGGACTAGATGACCCACAGAGGTCCCTTCGAACCCCTACCATTCTGTGATTCTGTGATTCTGTGATTCTGTGATTCTGTGATTCTGTGATTCTGTGATTCTGTGATTCAGAGGCTTAGTTCACAATTTTACAGGTTGACAAAATACAGCTTTATGTGTGAACTGACAGATTGACACAGTGAACAAAATCCTGAGATTGAAAGAAAGGTACAAAAATTAAACAGAAATGCAACAATGGAACATCAAAATTTCTTAACACTGTGGAAAATCAAATGCCATGCAGAGGCAGGTGTAGATTTAATGCATAATACTGCCATATATTGAAACAAAAATTTATATATATTATGTGTGTACACAGAGTTCAGGTATCTGCTTTAAGAAAACATTTCCAGTGTGCCAGTGTATCAGTTTAATATGTACGATTTACAGTGTTGAAGGGGAGCGTGAGCACATAGATTAGTCTGGAATATATTTCCACAATTGGATAGCCCTAAACTTGAAATTTAGTGCATATCCAGTTGTTGTTACAGAAAGTCACTGCCAGTGCCATTCAGCAATTACCGGGAAAGCTGTGTGTAAAAACTGGCTTAAGAAGTTCCTTTATCACAGTCATTTCAAGTTGTAACTTGCTTTGAAGATTCCATAAGTTCACCAAAGTAATCATTAACAACAGAGATCACAGACTCTCACGGTGATGGAAACACAGCAATTTCAGGAAGTGAGAGAGAAAGAAAAGGATGCTAATTGAGTAATCCATATAGTAAAATTAAATAGCAATAGGTCTTTTCCCATAGATCTCAGCAATAGACCTACAGAAAAAAAAGACCACAAAAAGTTTGTTAAAAAAACCCCTATTTTTTCATTTTGATTGTAAACCAACATTTTTTGGTGGGTATGGCAAAGAAAAAATATATAGGAAATGTAAGGCTCAAAGGCCCTGAGAGAGAAAATGTGATGACTCTGAACTATAAGCATACTGAGGTCTATGTGATACTTCTAGAGCTGGATAGGTTCAATGAATGAATGTAACGCTCATTGTGAGTTTTCATCTGGTTCTAGGGAAGTGTGTGATAAGTGCCAAAGATTCAGCAGGCAAAGCAGAGGACTGACCCCAAGACCTCTGTCTCACATCCAGATTTTCATATCTTCCCTCCATCTCCTTCCTAAAACAAGCATTTTAACTCCTAGAATCTCCTGCATAATAAATGTTAGTTTCTCACTAGTGTAACAAAAAGGCTGATAGCTAAGGCATTCAGCTCAGAGTTGGAAGAACATCCCTTCAGGAAGGGAAGGAGCATGAAACTGGGCTTATGACCTCCATGGAGACAATGAAGGTGGCATGTCCTGTGATGTCGTTTAGGAGTGGGAGATGGTAGAGGAGGAAAATTACACAGAGTGGCCATGATTATTATTAGCACTTACACACGTGAAGGCCAACTGGGCAACAGTTTTGAAAATCTGCTGAGACAAAGACATGCAGAAGTTTTTCTAAGGATTTAGGCAACTATATGCACATCTGATAAGGGAAATGTGGATACTGGAAGCTTCATGTTCATTTTCCATATCTTTTGGTAACTAAACATGCCTGTCTTAAGAATCTAACCCTTACATCTGATCTGATGAAGCAGAAAGTCTGGGGCTGAGCACAGAACTGGGATCAGGTATATGAAGCTTAGTGCTTTTCCCATTGAATCGGTCTTCTTCTTCCTTTCCAGGCATATTCAACTTTGAAGGTTTTCCTCCACCTCGAAGGTCTCTGGGGTATGCTTTCTTTTGCAACTCACAACTCTGCTTGTGAAGTAAATACCAATAAGTCTCACACCGAGCGTATAAAACCTTTGCCTGGCAGCACGTACAACAGCTTTATTGCTCTCCTGCACTGCTCTGTCTACATTTTCTAACCTTCACCCACCACTTCTAGAGATGTGAAGCTGGTTTGATCTTCATCTGTATTCAATCTGCTCTCATTCTCAGCAGAGCAGGAGTCACCAGGATGCCGGCTATTTTTTTGCCTTTTGTGAAAGGGACACATGCCTACTGAGGATTAAACCAAACTTGTTTAAAATTATTAAACACTTTTTCACATGCTCTTGTGACTAAATATGAGCATGGGGCTTTGCATATCTACCTCAAAGAGCTGGAACTTTATTTTTTCTTCTTTTTTTACCAGGGAAAAAAGTGAATCTGTTTAACATTTTATAATTACTATAATTTACTTTGAAACTGTATGTCATTTCACCCTGTGGTTGCTTAATGATTAATTTAAATTTTTAAGTGAAATTATTCCTTTTTTCCATTTCATATAGAGACCAATAAGAGAAGGATGAAGAGTTGGCCTCTCTTTATCAAGCTCTTTTTCCTTTGTACATTTCTTTTTCTAGTGATTGATCTTTCTTTTGCCATCAGACACTCCTCTGATTAATTGCTTTGACCTGTCTCCTCCTGCTGTGTGTAATATTTGCATAAAAAGAGAAAAGCTAAAATCACAATTAAGAAAAAAACAGGTCTCTCAGGTTATCTTCTTTTTCTTACGTATGTAAAAGGTAACATAAAATGTTGAATTGCTTTGTGTTTCATAATAGTCTGCAACATTTGCTGTTATTTTTAAATTTTTTAAATAATCAGTCACTTGAGGAAACAGTAAGAAAAATATTATGTAGATGCTGAGAGGATGTAGCACATTAAAGAAATGAAAAACTTATTGTACAACCTGCCCATTCCATACTCTGCTGTTATTCTCCAGAGATAATTCTCCCTTACTGTTTTCTATTTTACTATAATAAGATTATATGGGGATTCAGCATACAGACTTCTTCAGTCTCCATGTTATTTTCCCTCTGGAGTTGTCACTCATGTCAGTATTTTCAAATCATTTCAGACATGATATTTGTTTGTAAGTATATTTGGGTATGTATGCATGAATATGTATTTATATGCAGACAGACAATCTTGAGAAGTACAGATATTAGAGAATGAACAAAACAGAAAGATTAAAATGATACATTATTCTTGTTTTAATCTCACAAAGACATTCTTACATGATGAATGCTTACAATTCTTCCTGAAAGTCATTCTGCTTACAGTTACCTCCTTGCTGACTGCAGAAAGTCACATCCTCAGCAGGCTAAATTGGTAGCTTTCTGTCGGTAGCCATACAGCTACACCAGAGGACAATCTGTCCCTGGACAAGCATAAATCATACAAACACTAATTTTCCATTGCCTTGAACCCAGTATAGTACGTAGCACATAGGGGAGCAATGATAAAGAATGGGCAAAAGTCTCGTTGAAATCCTAATGGCCAATGTTTGCAGACAGAAATGAGTAGTCCCAATGCATGGTTCTGCAGAATTAGGTTCAAATTAAATAGAAACAGACAAGAGTTAAAATAGACAGAACCTTAAAATAAAATCAATAACGCACACACCGCCACCAGATAACAAGGTTTTATCTCCAGTAATTTGTTTGTAGACAATGCTTTGGATAGAATTACCAGGAAAAGTTAGTAGCTGCTTGCTTTCCTACCGTATGTCTAAGGCTTACTTTAGTGCCTGAAAAAAAAGCTTTAACCTCATTGATATGGACTACTAAAAAGCCCTAATGTGTTATGAATAGTATGTGCAAGTTCATGTTGTTACAGAAATCAGAAATGCTTTAAAGAAATGGTGGACTGGTGGTTTTATTACGAATCTCTGTATCTAGCTAGACATTTCTATTACTAACTACTTCTGTTTCCAGATTGTCTCATCTGAAAGAAGAATAAGCTCATAAGCTTGAGGATTGATGTGAATCGAAACCAGGAGAAGTTTTAGTTTCAAGTGGCTTTTGACTCCACACCAAATGCCAAATTTACATCTTTGTTGAGTTTCGTACTGAAGCAAAAGAAAACAACAAAGAAAGCACCCTCCTCCATGGAAAACAGCAATGTTGGTGACCAGAAACAAATCTGAATCAGTCTATGAGCAAAGTTTTACACAAAGCTGCACACATAAAGCTTTACTTGAAGTTCTGGAATATAATTATAATTAAGACTTCAAAAAATCTTTTTCATTACATTCAGAGATTAAATTGTGTAACTTATTTGCATTTGAGATAAAAAAGAGATGCATATTTTGTATGTTGAAATTTAATTTGTGGAAGCATAAGCTCATTCCCAATGGCAAATATTGCGAATTCTAATCCTAGTTATGAAACACTAAATTGTTTTTTAAGTGGGACATAGATATCTTAATAGGCTTTCAATATTAATCCTCTAGTGCTTATTGTTTCTTTCCTTTCTGGAGGTTGTGTTAGAATGGAAGAACCAGGGAAGTCTGAATTAGATTTAAACTAGAATTTAGGGTTAAGTATTAGAAATACCTGGCATGATATTAGCAATTTAGATTTAATAGTGTTTAAATTGTGGCTGTAATTTTAGCCATGTTTTACCAAAAAAATAGAGCTTCCTATGGTTTGATGGACTTACAAGTCTTAGACTATCTTTAATATTAGACTTCTCAATAACAAACTATTTTTGAAAGTTTTCAGTGTAGTAGTATTCAGAAAATACCTGTGTCCACACTCTCTTATCAGATTGAGCAATAAGAGGATCTCATTGCATAGAATAAGAACATTTTGCATTTTAGAATCTTACCTGTGATAGGGCAACCAAAATTATAAATAAAACATCAGAAGCCAAGATTCTAGCCTTGATTTATGCTGCAATGGCAGACACAGGGACGTCTGAGGAGTTCAGTGTCAACAATATAATGTAATGAACCAGTGCCAGGCTATATGGTGTAAATGGAAGGAGGCAAGAAAGAATTCACTTTACTCCACAAATCCTGCAAACTTATGCTGGTATTAACCAGACACTTTTAGGAAAGTGAATAACCAACTTTAAGGAAATAAACTAAATATCATTAAACTCAAGAAAGGAGAGATCTTAAGATCTGAAACCACGCTACTTTCTAATAATAATTAAAAGAAAAAAATCACACGCATGGATTTGATTATTGAAGTTTTCCTGCAGGTGTCTGTGGCTCAGAAGGATGTGGATGTAATTCTTTTCTGGGAGACAAATCTCTGAAATCTCTAAGCTTTCTATGTTCTTCAGGTCCTAGTAATCTTTGTCTGATCCAGCAAAGCTTCTCCTTATACAGCTCTTCACTCATAGTTAGGGTTGAAATTATAGTTGTTAAAGCTAAGCATGTATATAAACACTTTGCTGCACCAGCCCTCTGTAATAACAAGTTCTCTGTCTCTGGCATCTCCATTGATAAGTTGTGCCAACAATGATGCTGTTTGGGACTATGGCTGCTTCACAAGAGGTAGGAGAGTGTATTGAAAACTTTCAATATTTAATACAACAATTTGAACAACTTTATTCACTCAAAATTAGCAAATACTTGCCAGTGAAATTGTATTAAAAAGGAAAAAGGTGAATAAAAGTGCAGGTCCCTAATATATTCGTTTCCCTTGTGATACTGAATATCCTGCATTTTTAATGGGCCATATAAATCGTGCATACAGCAGACAAGTCTGCTCCACTCTGGGATACTCCAGCATTTCCAGGGGCACCTCCAGAAACATACTTCTGGTCAACCTCCATGAGCCATGAAGGATGAGTGTGGAATGACCGTTCCGTGTGTTTGTGCTATTGTGGTCTTGTACTTACCCTAAAACATTCTCAACTTTTGCAAAATACTGGTGGGACCGCAGTTACCCATTGTTCATAGATGTCCACTCACCAGCTCTGTGCAGAGAAAAGCAGTAAATACCTCCTCTTCACTGACTTCCTTTTCCATATCCCATCATCAGATTTTCCAGAGGTACAGATACATGAGCTAGGCAGTGAACTTTTGCTTTGCCTTTTTTTGCTTCTGTGTCTAGTTTTGTGTGACTGTCTGTTTTGGATGTTGCTCCACGTTTAGAGGACACATAAGGGAACATGGATTGAAACAGGAGATGGAATCCAGGTTTCACAAATACAGGCTACCACTCAACCCATAGTGTTTACAGAAACAAGAAAACCAGATAACACAACACAAAAATATACATGCTCTGATCCTACATTCTCACCTGACTGTCTTTCTTAGGAAACAGATAGCTTAGAAAAAGCTTTCCACCTCTAGGACTATGCCTTATTTTTAAGTCTATATTGTGTAAATGCCATTTTCACTGATACTTCACACTTTATTTCTTCTAGACTGTCTGGAAAGTATAATCCAGTTCTGTTGGTTTATTACAGCTGAACTTCCAAATTGCTCTATAATTTCTTCTTTATGGACTTCAGTGTCTCTAAAGGCTACACATGAGAAAGGCCTTTGAAAAATGAATTTTCCTGCCATCTGGGTTAATAAATACCAATACCAAAAAAAAAGAAGAAAAGTTATTCAATTTCACTCATACCTAAACAACTTGTTTGAAAGGTCAATTAAATTGCTGTTTATGTTTATGTCTATGAACAATTAAAACAACCTAGAATCTCCAGTAGTCCTAATTTCTTCCTGTTGCAATTTCACCTTTTCATGAGGGTAAAAAGAGAAGCAAGCACACAGTCCCCGTGGTTTTGGCATTCTTGAACCACAAAAGTTGTAATAATAAAATGAAATCCTCTTTGTTTTTGTTTTTCTTGTAGTTCACTTGACAATTCACTTGACTTTGAGACAGTTGAAATGGTGATAGGACCTTTTTGTATTTCTGACAGATATAATTCACAGATACATAGAAAGCACTCCACACTAAAATCAAATGTTATCAAGAAAAATACAAAAATATCCTAAACTCATTATAACTGATTTGATGAATATTTGTTTAACTTCTTGATGATTACTACAAGATATAAATAACATCTAAGATCTTATTTTTTAAGAAGGCAAGTAATGAAAGTGGCTCCTGATTAGCAAGAAAGAAATCTAAGTTCTAGATCCTTCCAAGGATCTAGTTTAAAGACCATTCATCTGAGTCTTAGGTAAGTGAAAACATTGGAAAGACCTATTATTGCAACAAAGGCTGACTGATAAAGAGCTTCCTAGTGGAAAGGATAACAAAGTCAATGCAGGAGACAGATGTGGCTGTTCTACAGACTGCATCGAGCTAGCATTGGTGATGTTTAGTACGTTCTGTATGTTCCTTTGTATGACGTGTGAAGGTTTTTTTCAAAATTAAAATAATATTTCCAATACCTTCCCTTCTTAGTTGGTCTGTGAGCTGCTTGTTGTGATATGACGATTCTACATGCTTTTTCTGCCTTTAGAAAAATCTGTGATGATTTTCCCATAGTTTCGAAACTCTCTTCTTAGGTGGTAGCTGCTACTTAAGTAGCATGACAAAGTGATATACAATGAAAAGCAGACTCATGTACTTCACAAAATATTCTGTTATCAACTACTGAAGCCTTGCATCCTATGGATTTGTATCTCATGGCTGACTGCCTTTATAAATAAATGAAATAAAAGCTGCCACTGGAATCCACGTGTTCTTAGGCAGCAGGTAATGGTGATGCCGTGGGGGAGGCAATGGCTTTGTAAATGTCAACAGCATTAACGGGAAGAAGTTTGTATCTTTTTTGACAGTAGAAATTACACATGACAGAAGACTTTGGACTGAGGAATAGATTCTCTCATTTCTAATAAGGTGTGAGGTTTACCTGAATCTTTCTCCAAAGCTAGGTCATTCACAATACAGCTTTCCTGTATTGATTCTCCGATGTCTTATATGTTGTGCTTGTGCCAGATCCTTTCTTTCTACGGAGGCATTCTTATTTCAGTACCATTTTTGTGATCTGTGTAGGCATGCCACACATTTGAACATTGACTTAGCTGAAACTGACAGTGGGTTCAAGTATTGCTAAGAACTTACAGACATATACGTATACGTACAGAAATAGCATGATTGTATAATCCTTGTTCCCACGGCAATCAAAATTACAAAATAGTTGTGTTTGTAAATTAAATAACAATTATATATGGAAAGTACAGGTTTATGTGTGTTAGGAACCAATACACACGTAGATTATGGAAGTAACTATTAACCAGTTTTGTTAAAATAGAGATCATATGATTCTGCTTTTACTTGGGCAATTCATGCTATTCAAGGACTAATTAATACATGTATTTTGGCAACCACCCTAATACAGAGTATGTTGCAAAGCAATATATGTACTTAAGCTTACATATCCACCATCTCAAATTAATTGTCATAACAGAAGTCTGGAAATGATATAAAGATATATGACAAGTAAACATATTCTTTTGTGGATTTGCAACACTCCCCTAGGCATTTTTATTTCTTCATTAGGGCTGAATACAGAAAATCCCGTGGTGTAGTTGCATTAAAACGTCTTTGCACTTGAATGATGATTGTTTTTTGCACAGAATTTGAAATCCCCCAGTATGAAGGAAGATCTAGATTGTCCCAAGTCAGCAAAATAACTTGTGCCTTTTGGCCTTCCTCTATTAAAAAAAAGGCCTCTGGCATATTTTCTGTGCTGAAGAATGTAAGAAAGAGAAAATAAATACAGTGAAGAATAAAGGACAGGCACCTGTTTTGTTCTTTGCAGAACCATTGTATTCATAAAAAAGTTATAAAAGCTATTTTCTTACAAGGTCTTTGAAGTCTCCATTAATCATTTATTTAGTTAAATCTGCCTGTTAGCATGTTTCTAGCTGCCATTGCATGCTCCTAGCAGTTTCTTTAAGCAGTCCATGCATTTGTTTTTGACAGAGGTTGGCCTTAAGACAAAATCATCCATTCACATCAATAACCATCATGCAACAATTGTTGAATAAGCCAATGTCTTCTCCTTCAGAACAAAAATCCAGTGGGAATACTGTATGGTTTTACATTTACTTTTATATCAGAACTCAAGTATGTAATACTGCTCTGTTTCTCTCCACCTTGTGGTCGTTTTGTAGCATTACAAGCAATTATTTCAGGGCTCCAGCTGAACATTATTTTCCTGTGCATAAATCAAATGTTTAAGAATGTTATCTTTTTCCATTCAATTATCTATCTGCTAGCTGATATAGCTGAAATTTATATCTGACAAATTACTTTTAATGGAATGACTTTTTCTGTCTTGTTCAGGAAAAAAGAAGCCTTTGATCATGACATTTTCTGAGCTTTCTATATCATGTCAGATACACTTTCCTTGTGATGCTTTGTCTTGAGACCTCAGCTAATAGCACCTTAAAAACGTGATTGATGATTAGAAAGCAGCCTTCAGTGGATTTTCTGTAAATTAAATTGTTTAATATTTTAAAAGAGGGGGAAAAATCGGATTCTGCAGTGAAGTCCAAAAGACTATTCCCTCTCCCCTTTTTCCAAAGTTTAAATTGGAGTAGATCAGCAGAAGGCCAGTTCTGATGATTTGTGCGCTTAATTTTAAAGCTAAGTGCCTAGTGACAGCACAGATTTAGGTGTTTTGGCTCCCTATGTAGCTCACAGGTATCTCATACTGGGAGTTAGTCATCTGAACGCTGGGGAAGCCAACAGGTTCATCACCTAGATCACCGCTAGCACTGAAAACAGCAGTATGTCCTTAATCCCACCTGCAAGTGCAAGTGCTACATCTTCAGCTGGAAGCAGCATTTTGTCTTCAGTGGGATTCACACTTACTTCTGGACTCTCTCTTGTTTTTCCTGAAAAAGAGACTAAAAAAATAAAGATTGGTCATATTATTCAGTTTATGATTAATTAGTTGAAAAGAAATGGAAGCCCAGCATCTGTCACTCATGAGCCTCTTTTCAGTTCTGAGGGATGAAGCAGAAATCATCTCATTCCATGTGGCTAAAAAGTTTTCTTGTTTCGGCCTATAAACTGGAAACTTGAACCTCACTCTAAAGCCTAGTAGTTAAAGCCTTTGGGAAGGAAAAGAGAGACCTGGAGGACCTTCATTAATCTAATCAATACTGAATATTAAAGTATTCACAAAGTAGAGCACCAGGTCATTTTTGTCTCTCAGATGAATACATCAACCATTATAATCACACTCATTCTGTCTTCTGTGCCAAATGAATGTCCATCGATCCCATGAAAAATGGAATCACTTTAGCTGGGGTTAGAATTAAGGGACAGGCTCATATGGGTGGCATTACTGTGGGTGTGTACTACAGGCCACCTGACCAGGAAGAGGAAGTTGATGAGGCCTTCTACAAGCAGCTGCAAGCAGCCTCACAGTCACAGGCCCTGGTTCTCATGAGGGACTTCAACCACCCTGACATCAGCTGGGAAGACCACACAGCTAGGCAGGCGCAATCCAGGAGATTCCTACAGAGCATCGATGATAACTTTCTGATGCAAGTGGTAGAGGAACCAACAAGGAAAGGGGCTCTGCTGGACCCTGTATTAACAAACAAGGAGGGAGTGGTTGAGGATGTGAAGGTCGGAGGTAGATTCGGCTGTAGTGACCATGAAATGGTTGAGTTCAAGACCCTGCGTGGAAGAGGTAGGGCGATAAGTAGGATCAAAACCTTGGACCTCAGGAGGGCTAACTTTGGCCTCTTCAAGGAGCTACTGAGAGGAATCCCGTGGGCCAGGGCTCTTGAAGGAAGGGGGGTCCAAGAGTGCTGGTCGCTGTTTAAAGAATCACTTCCTCCACGCTCAGGAGCGGTGCATTCCCCTGAGAAAGAAATGTAGAAAAGGAGGCAGGAGAGCTGCATGGTTGAACAAGGAGATTATAGCGGAGATCAGGTGGAAGAGAAAGGTCCATGGAATGTGGAAAGAGGGGCAGGCCACTTGGGAAGAATACAGGAATGCAGTCAGAGCATGCAGGGATGCAACGAGGAAGGTCAAGGCCCACCTGGAATTGAAGCTGGCAAGGGATGTCAAAAACAACAAGAAGGGCTTCTTCAACTACATCAGCAGCAAAAGGAAGGCTATGGACAATGTGGGGCCGCTGCTGAATGAGGCGGG
>Ga0065711_1050117_pt1 | contig 10979 bp, 5 predicted proteins | sample Hoacrofraction12_FD_59098 | JGI IMG/M metagenome (GOLD analysis project Ga0065711, IMG submission 59098) | Hoatzin crop microbial communities from Cojedes, Venezuela - Epithelial fraction 12 v2 (version 2) | ecosystem: Host-associated > Birds > Digestive system > Esophagus > Crop | place... | reverse complement strand
ACAGGAAGTTCCGTCTGAACATGAGGAAGAACTTCTTCCCTCTGAGGGTGACGGAGCCCTGGAACAGGCTGCCCAGGGAGGTTGTGGAGTCTCCTTCTGTGGAGATATTCAAGACCCGCCTGGACAAGGTCCTGTTCAGCCTGCTGTAGGTGACCCTGCTTCGGCAGGGAGGTTGGACTGATCACCCACAGAGGTCCCTTCCAACCTTGAACATTGTGTGAAAACCAATAAATTCATACAGGTTTTCTCAAAGGTAGCTGTGCAGGTAGCAGAAAGACAGCCAAATAAGTGCCATCACTGGAAAAAAACAAAAGGTGCTACCTTCTGAATGCAGTTAGAAGCACCAGAGACCATGCAAGAAGTATTTAAAATACTAGCTACATAAAATGTTTTCAATTATAATTCCTAAAATTGAAAAGAAGTGAAGAATCCAGCAGTGATAAATGGAGCCACAAGAAAACAAGCGCCATGCCTTATGGTGCTAACCACCTCCAGATTGCATTCCTTCCAAGAATCAGAGTAACAAGTTGTCCGAAACCAGGACGTAAGTCTTTCTAGCTCCTCTTTTAGGGATTGCCCAAAATCTTTCCTACAGGCGAGAACTAGGGAAAAAAACAAACAATAAAAAAACAGCCCCTTCTAGCTCTTTTTTGTGGTTTTTTTGTAACCTGTTACTTTAAATACAAATACCACACTGCCTGACATATAGGCTATCTTCTGGTGTAACATTTTCTGTCATTTCAAAATTATTCTTCTGCACTGATGCTGTTGTAGCCATTTTAATGCGCGTGCCATAAAAGCAAAGGGCTGGCAAACTTTTGTGAAAGTGATGCAATTTATTGCAATTCTTGCATGTTGCTCCAAAGTCTAGAATTTGTCTGGGCTTGTGTTGTGCAGAGCCACACACAGCGTGGCGAGCATTATTCTTTGCAAGCTGCAAACTGCTACTCCGCATCTCTTTTTATCTCAAGTCTTTTTGCGTTTGGGGGGGAATCTTGATAAGTGTTCACAGAGCAGAGTCCACCTGCCGTGAGCTCCAGCCTGTGACAAACAACAGTGTCTGACAGTGTAACTGGGAGCTGCCAGGCATGGAAAATTCTGGACCTTCTTGTAGTCCACCTTCAAGCTCTTTTTCTCTTCACTCAAAACACAAAGTAGTCTCCAACTTCTGAGACTGTTAATGGCATCAGCTGGGAGCTGGATGTTCAGTCCTCATTCACAGCCATATTTTCACTTCTTGTTTGGTCCTCAGAGGAAGCTGTCTTTTCTCTTTTTTGCTTTTTTTTTTTAATAGGACTGTGATATTCATGTTTCATATTTTTCTCTGAGACTGATTCTGAGCAATAGTACCGGTACTGTGCCATGTAAGAACATTCAGAAGCATGCATTTCATCTGGACTAGCCTTATGTTAGATCTGATATTGAGTATACTCCTGTAGTTAGCATAAAATTATTACAGGTTCAAATTTGGTGTTTTGTTTTATCAAAAAAAAAAAGTGGTAGTATAGTTTTGGAGACTCTGCATCAGATTAGCCCTTTGCTTTATGTAGCTGCGGAGTTTTTGATCTAGCAGTACATTTGAAAGGTGGGTTTAGTATACCATCAAAATAAACTCAGTCAACTGAAAGCTACCATTAAGTGCTTTTCAACTAGAATATGTCGTACTCCTGACAATACTCCACTTATTTTCCTGTTTGCTAACATCTGCTTGCTGTTACAGAACACTTTGCCAGTCAGCCTCTCCCTTTAAGGTGGAGTTTTCAGCAGTTGCGTTCATCCACTTGGCACCTTTATAAATAAGCTTTAGCAGAACAAATTGTTCAGAAGTCATCCAGAATCAGAGCCTGACAGTCTGTCTTGCTCAGTATCGCTGCTTACATGGATCCGCATTGTACGAACGTGAGTTTCAACACAGCAGAACAAGAATTTCCACCAGGTAACCCGAAAGCTCCGCTATTCTGCATGACTAGACATAAACAGGAAAGTTCTATGATTTCATAACCTAACCCTTAGACTTTTGATTTTTATTTCTAGGCCTTGTTTTTTTAAGCTTTCAAAATATGATGCAAATCAGTATAGTAATATTTTCACAAGCAAGCAGGTGGTCTGGAATAAGATAACTTCGAAATAGGTAAACTAGACAGTTTACATATCAAATTGCAGCCAGAGTGTTATGAACCACAGAATTCAGTACTACTGCAATAAAACTTGCAATTTGCTACAATCAGGTGATGTTAGAGTTCTGTGTTCACCTGAAGCAAATAGCTTGTACCATCACATTTTCCCCACAAATAGGACTTAAACTGGTAATAAGGGGAGGGGACACACACAGAATCTCTTGTCACCAAGCTTCTATCACTGTCACAATATGTTGTGAAGCTGTTAATATGATGTTAAGGGGACCATTTTTCATCACATAGCTTCAACAAAGCTAAAGTAAATTTTGTTATGTTTACTCCATAATATACATCTATCTTTTTTTTTTTAAAGTCGTCAGCATTTATTTTGAGACTTCATTACTATAGAGGCGGGGAACAGAAAAAAAAACCAAGAAAACTTTACAACATAATTCTTGTCCTGTACTCTTCTATTATAAAGAGTTCTTTAATGGTAAAAAGCACAGGACAGGCACTATACTGCCTCCGTATTAGAGACAAGGCCTTCTCCATTCCTACAGTGGAGATGCTTGCTCCTCTCTATCCCATTGTTCTCCAGATCAAGTAGTGACACCAGTTCATGCTTACTCATGTTTAGTTTCTATATACAGCACAAACCAAGGAAATCAAAGCTCACATATTAAAATAATAATAATAATTATTTTAAAAAGTGAACAAATTCAACTCTCCAAATTTATTTGCTGTCATGTTTTTTGCAAGTCAAGTTTTCCTCATCGTAGTTGCAGGAACATGCTAAAAGAAAAAAAAAATAACCCTCCCCCACAGTTTTATTTTTTTATGCCAGCTGTCACAAATAGCAAAGAGCTTGCTAACCAAAAGGTCCCTCTATGCATCCCTTCACCCACTTTTGTCTTTATACTTCCTATTGCACTAATGTTTAGACTTTAATTCTACCTTAGCCAAGCTCTGTTGTCTTCTCCTTTAAATTCTTTCTGTAAAACTCACTTAGAACACAAAAACTGTGCAGAGTAAAAGCTTATATTTTCAGCATTTTGTAATGTTGAACCATATATACCAGCTCTTGAAGTTAAGATAATGACTTTTTTTAGGTACAGTGGGGAGATCAGCAAAGAAACATCTTACTTATACCATGGTGATGTGACTGGCATTAGTATAAATAAAAATAGGTGCAAGTTCACGTAAATGTGGTATTCATGAGTAACTTTCCTTTCAAGATTATAGCAATTAATTGTTTAATGGTATTCCACCAGATTTCCCTTTACATAGAAATTCAGACATTTTCTACATATATCCATGTAATGCATAGCTGGTTTAGACAAAGACAATTACAGCTGAAGGAAGATTACCAGTGTATAATCTCCAGTGACCCTGAAGAGCAAGAAAAGTTACCCAGAACATTTTAACCAACAGCACTGTATGGCATGTGAATGAAATGGAAAAAATCCAAAGAAGAAAAAAAAAGTGTTAGAAACTCACAAAGAAGACATTAGCAATGTTTTACATGATATTATTGCTTTGAAAATATTACCTAGGTGAAAAGAAAGAGGTAGTGTCCTTTGACTTTAAAATCTACATCTGTCAGTAAGCTTTGAAACCAGACCTTGGACTGGAACTGGACTGAAACTTGGAAACCTCAAGTCCTCTCCACGATAACACATGGAATAATGTTTATTGAATTGTCACATAGGTGAAGAAATAAAATACAGACTAAGATGCAATCCCTTTGAGAAGTCCTACCATAGAAACACAGGACTGGAAAAATCCACTTGGGTCATCATGACCAGTCTTCTGCCAGAAATTGTGCAGTATACATGAGAACTCTAAATCCTGCATCCTTTACAAGGCATGGAACACCTGAACTCTATTGGAAACTAAATTGGCTTGGCAGAAAAAAAAAAACCTCACAGTTCAGACATGCTAATCTGCAAGCAGTGATCTTGTGTATCACAAAAAGAAAAATGGAATGAGATTAGATTTCCATTTCTGCCGTGTTTTCACACAAGGCTGAAATCACATAATTGAGACTTCTCAAATGGATAAAGCAGGTCAATTTTAAATTCAAATTCCAGACTCAGAGCGGGATGCCAGGGATATATTTAGGACAACTGTGTTGTCAGTGAAAGCTTTAGAAGTCTAGCTAGGAAACTGGAGGAATGGCGCTGTGATCACAGAAAAAAAGTAGTCTAGAGTGCAACTGCTTAAAAACCCACACAGTTATCCATGGACATATTTTTTAGTAACTGCGGATTACTTAAAACAGTTTTATTGAGCAACAGTGAATTAAATTAAGTCATTTAAGGATTTCTGTTGTTTGTAAAATGCAGAGTCCCAGGTTTCAGTTAAATTAATAGCTCAGTGATCTTTCTCAGCCATGATTTCAAACACATAGAGGCTTTCTACACATGAATCATCACATTGCATTTACTGAACTCTGAGGTCTATGCACATACCTGTTGCTGCCCTAGCTACATTATTCCCTGTGGGATTCCCCTGCTCTGTAAGCTTATAATTACTAAGGACTACTACATTACTCACATATTAGTAAGAAAATAATCTGTCAAGTATCACTAGGGCAGCCAAGAGGAACTTCCCTTTTCAACTGGTCCCAAGAACAAGCACTGTCCCTGATATTTCTAGGAACATATAGTAAACAGTTCAACCAAGAGTCAAGCATGCAACCCACAATTTATTAATTCTACTTAGATTTTGACTTCTTTCAAAGCATTTGGACAAAGCCTACTTGGCATTGTTTGTGGGACGTTCTCCATCTCTACTGCTTCCCGTGCTAGCCTCTGCATCTGAAGGTGTGGGTTTTGCCGGTTCTGCTATGAGGTACTGCAGTTTCTCACACAGTTTAGTAACTTGCTTAAAGTACTTTGGGAATTGGGTCTTTGTTCTGGAGGCTTGCGACTGACCTGGTAAGACAGGGAATGGATCTTATCTGACTGGCTTCCTCAATCCTTGCTCTCCCTTCCACTCCCATTCCTCTAACTCAGAGTCCACGTAAATCTCATCTTTTGTCCCCAAAATTCTTATGCTGCAAACAGCTTTGCTCACCTGTATTGAGAAGCATCAGGTACTGTGCTTACAACAGTTTTGAAGGCTTTGTTTTGAAGTGTTTCCCTCAGGTCATCATCAGCTATAGATTAATCAAAGTCCTATTGCTGTTGTATGTTTTACCTTCTTTCCTGTTATTTCTTTTTTCTTAAAGCTTTAGCATGATTTATGTAGAGGCATCACTTCTGGAGACTCTGAAATCTCAGATCTTATGGTTTAGCATTATCTGACATCTACACGTGCAGGATCCATGTTTATAATATGCAGCATCTGCTGTGGACAGATTATCAGATCTCTTCCTTTAGCTGGAAAATTAGAGGGGGAAAACACCCCACAAACTGTCAGTATTCTCATAGCCAGTGTGGTATGTGATCTCTGAAAGGACATCAGGAAAGTCTCTGCAAAGTCGCCTGCTTTCTGCAAGAGGTGCATTTCAAAACTAGTAGTCGGAGGGCACGACAACAAAACAGCTACGTTCTTACATCTTCGTTTTCTTCTGCTTCTTTGTCTCTGACATGGAGCACAACTCCACTATTCCTTATTCATCTTTTCTAGCCTTTTTACAAAGCAAACAGGGCACAGATCCTCCCCAACAAGAGCGCTGTCACTTTTAGTAAACACTTTAAAGCCCATGCTGGGAAAGCGTCTTTCTTTACTACCAGCTTAGGCCCACTGAAGAAAAACTCTTCTCCACCGGGAAGTAAATCCTAGGTAAAACAACTAAATTGACCTGTGTAACTTACTAGGCCCAGTCGAGAGATGAAGGACTGAGTGACATAGATAGGATCTTTTCCTTACCTCCCTCCATCACGTGCCCACATACACACGAGTCAAAGCAGAGCTATGCGGCTCTATAGTGTAGAAGCTGTGCAAGAGCAGAGTCCACTTGCATTAGGTGCGGCTGATTTTTAAACTTCTCTCACCTCTGTGGGGAGGGGGGAAGTATGTTCTCAACTCAGAAATAACGTTTTGTTATCCAGTCATTTGTAGCAGCATTCAAAGAAACTGGTACAGAGTCACGAGATTAGTTTGATGCTTGTGCTCCCTGTAGATGAACTTGAGAACAGATCATCTGCATCCTAATGCCACATCTTCCACTTTCCAGGAAATTGTTCTGGTTGCCTTAAATGGAAGGTTATCTTCATGTTTGTTAGTTTTTCGTCCGATTTCTTGCAGAATTTGTTCTATTTTTTCCATGGACTATTTAAATGTATCGCCATGCCTGAGACATGAGAGCGCAGGAGTTCAAAAAGAAAAAAAATACCAAACCTCCACAGCCTCTTTATTCACCTATTTGAAGAAATAAAAGAAATATAAGCTCTTGGTTAAAATTGAGCATTTGAATCAAAGTGAATTTCAGTGTCCTTCAGTATTTCGTATTTGGGAGAATGCTATAATCACTATGCTAGTGGATCCGTGATGAAGGAACACCTACGCAGCTAATTCTAGGCACACTATATTTCAGCATGTTCTAGTGCAACTAGTGAAATCATTTGCAGAGGTAGAGTTAACAGACCAAGATGTGTTTCTCTCCTTCTAACCCTACAGGAGTTTAGAACAACAGATGAGCAAACAAAGAAACCACCTCCCCCTTTCCACCCCCAAAAACCTGCCAAACATCTCTCGTCAGTTCCTTCAAAAAAAAAGTTCTCTATGGTAATATAAAAAAGGCAAGAAACACAAGGGTAGGAAGGATGTGTACTGTAACAGGAGACACACAAAAAATTTTAAAAGGAAGGAGGAATGAGAAGAGAGTAGTTCAGAAACTACTAACTAGAATTCTCCGAGAAGCTATTACAACAGGAGAAATTAAAACAAGAGTCTAGTTCCATTCACCTTCATATAGGTATTACACTAATAAAACAACAAGAAAAAACACTAAAGACACCCATCCCAAACAAAAAAGTACCCAAACACCTAAGGATCAAAAGAATAGTTGGATTTTCTTGTTGTTTTTTGATGTAAAACTCTACGATCTGAAGCATTCAATGCCAATTGCTGATGAGGAAGAACAGGGTAATCCATCTGAAGAGTGTCATGTTTCAAGGAAAGCTGCTTTTGAAAATTACTAGATTCGTATGAGAAATGCAAGGGAGAATTTTTTTGAAGCATTTATTATTAAAGAGAGGAGAGTTCAGTTGGAGATATGCTTTTGGAGGACCATGAAATCTCTAATCTGGGACCAGATTGTAATTTGAATCAGAAACCAACAAACAGAAAAATACGCTGTCAGGATTCTCCATCAGACCTAGGGAAAGCATGACACAAGCACATCTATATCTTAGATTACAAGCTCTGACAAGAAAATAATGTGATATCACAGCAGACTGAGCTAGCAAACTATGAAGATACATGCAGGGTTTAAGTGAAATTCATACACCAAGAGTGAAAAATACAAACAGAAACACCCTTTCAAGAAGTAGAGCGTACAGTGTGAGAAGAAGCAGAACTAAGTGCCATTCTGCATTTAAACAGAGCTTCTGTATTTAGAAGAACCAAAACCACATTGAAGAAATTTAGGCAATGCCCTAAACAAACCACCTATCTTCTTAGAACGTATAAAAATCCTCTCTGGACCAGATTTGTAGCTATAGCAAAAATTAAGTGGCTTGTTCAAGAAACAGCTATAGCCAGCAACTGAAATGTTACTCTGAATACAAATGGAACACATTCTTAATTCTAATAGATGTTTTAAGATAATAATTTTGAAAGCAGAGAAGTAACATTCATTAGATTAATCCTAATTTAGATGTCCGAGAACTACATACAACTTCTTGAGAAAGTGCCCGAACACCACTTACAAACTACTAAACAGTTCTCAATTTTGCTATTCCTTTTAAAATAGCTTCTGTTTTAGAGGTAGGAACACCTGAAGATAGAAAAATCAAGAAACCTACTAATATAGGGATGACACGGGAAAGGAAAAACTAAAATTCCTGCAAATGGATAAAAATCACGGGCGATAAATGATAGTACAGTAAACAGAGCTATGACAAACAAGAAAAAGTAAGGTCACACCAGAGCACAGTGGTATACATACACTCATAAAAATGTTTGCATCTATCAATATTTCATACTTATGACTTAAATGCCACTGACCCACCCACATAAAGTAATTTTCTTGGAGTACTTACACTACCTTGAAGCAGCCAGGCACTTTTCACTCCATTAGCACTTAAGATGGGTGTTAGGAATATCTACAGGACTAAGCTTTTTAAAACTAACTGGTCACAGAGATGAGCCGCAATAAGAACTCTAAAAGCCCTGACTCAAGGTTCAAAGGTTTTTTTATCCCCCCTCCTCCCCAAACTGCCCTGGTACTTAAAGATCTTTTAAAAGAAGAAAACCAGTATCAGAAGTACAAACAGAATGATGACAATAATTACTCTATAATTATTTTAATGTTACTTCTTAGGTAACACAAAGGACTGCAGTGCTAGACAACCAAAGATGAAATAGCATTAGTTATGCTCTTATACAAAAGTAGGTCTCATTAAATAAATCTTCTTTTTCTCTTTGACAGAATTACAGGTGTATTCTTCCAGGTTAGTACTACACAATATTCCAACTCACACATCAAGACCATCTAAAGCATAAAATAAATAAATTATTAACAAGTACTTCTTAAGATGTATCATCATATATGATTTATCCTTTAACAGAACTCACTTTTACCACAAAGAATACTTCTACCATTGACTAGACTCCAGTTCCACTCTTATACTAGACAGTAACTCAAAAATTAGTGCGGTAGACAAAAACACCCCAAAAATACACACAAAGCTACATAATGTTTCCATTTCACAATCAAGTTACTTAGTAGGGGTTTTTTTCCCCCAAAGAATATGCTTTTTAGTACCAACATTAAAAAAATTACCTCTATTATGCTTTTTAAAAAAATAAAATAAAGTAAAATAAACAAGACCACAAAAGTAGCATAGTTGTGATAACTTCCAGCACTGTACAACTACTGCAATTAAACAGACAGGCTTTATTTTACAAACAAACTCAAAAAGAAAGTATTGTTCAGTTCATCAAGCAAACAAAAGCCTGCTGCTAGTCTTCAGTTCATCTCTCACCTTCTTTTCCTTCCTCTTGTCATCCCCCCAAAACATCATTCTCTCTGAACTAGGACCGCCTTTAAGGTCATCTGTTGGGAATCATATACCTCAGCTGATTCACAGCTGTGTGCTATTTTTTCACAAGATGAGGCAGGCTATTTTTCTAAGTCCTTAAAGAGTCTGTACTTTGTCACCATAACATCTAAGCACAGTGCTGTATCAAAAAGGACTTAAGGTAATCCTTGATTACAGAATGGAGAAGTGGAGAAGTGACTCTATCTTTACATACCATGTTGTCAAGTTATACCTCTTCCTCCTGCCATTGCACTTAGTAGAAGGACTCCTTACTGAGCTTAGATTGCCAGAAAACAGTTTGGATACCTGCTAGCAAGCTAGAAAGATCCTTCAGGTAGCAATATAAAGGTGCATAGCTGGAACAAGGAATACATCTGACCCCATCCTTTGTCCGTGCCCCAGAGGTCAGTGAAGACAGGCAGGGTCTCATATATTTGTCTGTGTAACAAAACTACTATTCATGTCTGAATTTTATATGTTTCTATGAAGACATTAAAGAAATACTTAGAAACAAACAATTCACCAGCAAACATCGATATGGGGAACTACAAGCTCCAGTCAGGAAATTTAAGGTTTTAAAAATAGCAACTGTTAAAGTAACAACTGTGGAAACTAAGGTATAATGTTCGCTGCATCAATGCAATTCGGAATCAAAGATGATGACTTCTCAAATATTCTGTGAAAAAAAGTGTTCACTAAATAACATTCTTGTTATATAAATTTAATGCAAGGTTAGTATTGTGTTGTAGAAATCATTAGACATCAGGTGAATGAGCAGCCGTGCTTTTTAAGTAGAAACTTATGTATTTGGGTTACATGTGTATATGTTTACACAACCTATATTTTTATAGTCTACAGAACAAAAAGTAGAATGAATTGATATATTATAGAGTATTGATATATTCCTCTTCTATATTTTTTAAAATAAACTTCTTAATTCATGATTGATTGACTGAGTAGCTATAGAGCAGGTGGATTAGCCAATTCATTTAATTTTGAATGGTCTCCATTTTAAAACTAGTGTAACACATTCACTAACTAAAAAAACCCAAAAGAACAGAAATGCAAGAATGATATTCTCTGAAGTTTTACCCAGAAATGAATCAACAGTTTTGTCAATGCTATATCCTTACATCTATATAAAGGCATACAGATACAGGTGTTTGGAGCAATGTACAAAGTAACAAGTCATATACAGATGGACTATCTCGACTTCTCTGTTCCAGAGCCACTTGCAGGTGATGTGAGACTAGGACTGTTTGCAACGTAGTGCTTAGTAATGATCTGGAAGCACCATGTGTAGCTGTTGAACTTAGGATCATAGAATCATAGAATCATAGGTTAGAAAAGACCTCTAAGATCATCAAGTCCAGCCATCCACCCAACACCACTACGCCTGCTAAACCATGTCCTGAAGTGCCATATCCACATGTTTTTTGAACTCTCCCAGGGACGGTGACTCCACCACTTCCCTGGGCAGCCTGTTCCAATGCTTGACAACCCTTTCAGTAAAGAAATTTTTCCTAATATCCAATCTGAACCTCCCCTGATGCAACTTGAGGCCATTGCCTCTCATCCTATTGCTAGTTACCTGGGAGAAGAGACCAACACCTGCCTCACTACAACCTCCTTTCAGGTAGTTGTAGAG
>Ga0065711_1050116_pt1 | contig 10979 bp, 1 predicted proteins | sample Hoacrofraction12_FD_59098 | JGI IMG/M metagenome (GOLD analysis project Ga0065711, IMG submission 59098) | Hoatzin crop microbial communities from Cojedes, Venezuela - Epithelial fraction 12 v2 (version 2) | ecosystem: Host-associated > Birds > Digestive system > Esophagus > Crop | place... | reverse complement strand
AATAATAAACCTGCCTCAAAAGTGATGTAAAACCAGACAATCAAACTGCATTTCCATTGAGCAGTTCAGAAAAATAGAGAAAACTAACTACACAAGTGGCACACAGAAAAATCATAGCTACAATACTTCCTGACTAGAAAGACAACACGACAGAAACAGAAAAGTTACCACTTTTAAATCATAAGTTATCACTTTTTCTTTTTTTCCAGATTTGTGGTCTTGAGATATAACACATGGGAGATATATAGATATTAAAAAAAAAAAAGAGAGAGAAACCAAGTTCAAATGATGCTTTTCTAGTATTTCTTCTTTTTTATGATCACGTATTATAAACAAGTTATATGTTGCAATGGAAGTTTTGAAAAACTAGAAGTGATAAAACTGCATTTGAAACCTAAAACTAAGGCCTCTTGACAAAGAATTCTTCTCTCTACTTTATCCTGGTGATAGAAATTTGTAGCGAAACTGTTTGCACAAAATACATCAATAATATGTTTGTATAAATACCGTCAAAGCATAAACTAAAATGTATTTTTCTAATTGCTTTTGGCCACATTTCTCAGATATCATTAAAAGCACGTATAACTGACAGCCTCCTTAAATGTGTGACTTCTACTACTGTGTAACACAGACAACAGTGTTAGAATTTGCAATTAAAAAAAAAAAAAATCATTAACCAAGGCCAAATTCAGACTAGAGACTGCTTTGTATTTAACTGTGGTCAAAATGCAATGCATATTTCTAAACTGATTTTTACGCCAATGCAAAACTCTAACCGCAAAAAATGAGTGGTACGAAATACTGCACATAAAACCACAGAGAGACACAGTAAAGTAACTCTGAGAGAACTTTTAACATGATAAACGTCACCTAGACATTCTAGGTACAGCTAAGCAAATATGAAAAGGCTCATTATATCAAGCAGACAGACATTCTACCTTAACAAATGCATAACGGAATCTAACATAATTTACCTCCATATACAATACCAAACTGACCAGAACCCAGCACTTCGTCAGCAAATATTTGGTACACAGAGCTGATATCCTAATGCATGAAAAAAAGAAATCACAAATATCAGGAGTAATCAAAATGTTCATGAGCATATTCGTACTGGCTAGGCGGTGTTTACATCTGACACTCAGCAAACCCTGTAAAGGGTGCCATCGTTACCCTGAACAGAGCAGGAAAAACACAACAAACTTGTCCAGAAAAGGATCCACTTAGCTGCACTGCAAGCAGAGACATACATTCATATAAACTCACAGCTGTGACAGGCAAGTAGATAAATTCCCATACATAACACAGCCTTCTTTAGCTACAACAGCCTCGTGTTGCTTTCTCATCCAGACACTGTTACTACCAATTATTTTGTAATACCCAGGTGAACAAACATCATTATTATGCAGTGCATATGACTCACCACGTTCTCCTGGACCTGGCAATTCGAAACAGAGATGCTTAGAGATAACTCTTCTGCAATAAAGAAGATAGAACTAAGTAAATCAGAAGGGCAGGCTGCTTCTAGTAAAAATGGGGATAAAAACCACCCCACAACAAAAAACCTTTACCGATTTCTAACCCAGTCATGGTGAAACGATTTTTATTGATGTTCTGCAGAAATATTACACCCTGCAACTCAGATTTCACAGATTGATTAGATAAAGAACCTTGGGAGTTTTTCTGGGATTATTTGTCTATTTTTGTCATACCACTGATTACCAAAATGGTAGAAGAGTACAAGTGTGTACACAACAGAGCTGGAGAACCAAAAGCAATAGTAATGTGGCAATTGTATCAGAGTTCATTAAAGTATTAAGAATTTCTGGTAGTAACACAGAAAAATACAGGGAAGAGGACCAGACAGATCCCTTATAGTCAAATGAATGTGGTTCCTAATTGTCGGTGGCATCAAGATACATAGATCTAATGCATAAGAAAAGGAAACAAATCAAGCAAAGCAAGTAACAAAAGACTTGATAATTAAAAAGGCAATAAAATCAATGATATAAACAATCTTTGTTTCATGGATAAACTACAGAAGCATATCAACCTCTGGAATATAAGAGCACATCTAAGAAGTGTAATTTCCAAGTAAAAGCACCAGATAAAGATACAGAATTTTTCACCCTGCAGCAGATGTTGACATAAAGTTCTCATTACAGGAATAACATCATGATGCAAGGACCAGAAGAGATGTGTCAAGGAAGGCAGAAAACACCCTTTTCCTTTGACTTCTAAGACAGAGGTGAAGCATTTCAAACGAACAGTCACCTACCATTTGTTAACTTCCAAAAAAAAAAAAAAAGTAGAACAAATTCATCTACAAGGTGGATAGAAGATATACTACAGATCTACCAGCGCTTTCAGAAGAGCCTTTATCACCCTAAGAAGAGCCTTGAGCTTTAAAAACACAATTTCAGAGAACAAAGACAGTATCTGTATCTGAGTTTTTCCACCTGTGCTTTATCTCAAAGACGGAATTTACTTAAGATAGCAACAAATACTAGTTCTCAAAGACACTCTGAATCCTGCATCTGAAGTATGAACTGGAATTACAGCCTTGCGTATGTCTACTGATTATTATAGACTACACTTGTCTGTATTGGAATAACACTACGGAACACAAGGAAAAACAAGAAAGGTGGCAGATGACAAAAGTTACTAAGATCAACTGCAGCCAGGTTGAAACAAGGCAACTAGAAAGTGAAGACATTTCTTGAAACTGTTTAAAGAGAACACACTGAACCCTTCTCCACAGAAGGATAGAATACAAATAGAATACAAAGCATACAGAATACAAAGCATCTGGTAGGTAGAGACTGAGTTACTCCTTCCAAATAAATCCATTTTTTAAGTGTCTGAAACATGTAAGAATAAGGGCTGAAAAACTGTCACTTCTGAAGAAATCAGTAATGCCAGGATTCAACATGTAATCTATACCAGGCGACAGCTTACTAACCTTCTCTTTCTCATTTCAGCTCAGAAACACCCCACAAACAAACAGCCCACCCCACCCATCAGTACAAGGACAGAAGGGATTCTTCCCCCAGGGTCAGAGAGGAAGAGCATCCTCATTTCTAGCCACTTTCTGGCCAGAACATGGCATGAACTGACTAGCTGGTGTCTTGTGGACATTATGACACTACAGATTCCCTGCTGCTGCAAGTATTTCAAGCACTAGCAATATCTACCTCCTCTTTTGGTCTTTTCACTTCAAAGAACATCTTTGAGGCTTACGGGGCTTTTTTAACTAAAAGTCTACTTCTCTTAAAGGCTCTTGTGATACATTTCATGGCACACAATGTGTAGGACGAAGACGGATGAACCGACATTTTGTGGGCTTTTTAGAGTTTAAAAACCAACCCAAGTTGTCCAAGAATATGCAAACGCCACTCCACAACTCATGGTAGTTTCTCGTACTCCTACAATCCTAAACGTGCTAAAATACTTCCTCTCTTTATCTGCCCCTGCAGCCCTATTCCCTATCACTGTCAAGTTTTAATATAAAAAAGTTACTATTTATATGTGATTTCCGATTTGGAAAAAGCAACTGTCTTTGCAAGTCTCAACAAGAGTAAGCCTTAGGTTCCACCAAACAAAGAGAGCTTAGGTACATGTGTATTTGGAACTAAGAATTTCATACTGAAAATGGCATTTTATGTACATATAAGGCCAGTTATGAGGTATCATCTTACGGGTATGTTTCTTCACTGTAATTAAATATGGATACCAGCACTGACATTTCACAGTTTACCATTTCAGACCATGGTTGCATGTTCAGAAGGTGCATTTACCCCAGACTAGCATTTACACGTTCTTAACTGTTAGCCAGATATCAGAGACAGAGAAACTAATTTCAGAGTCTGCTGCAAAAGAAAAAAATCACTAAAAGAAGATTAAGGAGTAGCTGGAAGATGAAACTAAAAATGAAAGCATAAATCTCAGTACAGAATGTGAATGAATGTCATTGCAAGGAACAAGGAGATGTTTGACAAGAAAGAATACAATATATAGTTTAGTGGAGCCTTGATAATGAATATGATGCTATGCTAGAGAAAGAAAGGGAGGGTACTTTTTATTACTACCCACAACTCTGCAAAAGTTCTTTCCATCACTGGCAGTATTTACATCGCATCGCTAACTCCTCTTCTCCTTAGCTATTGACATCTCACAGAATTTAGAAAAAAAAATATGTAGGTGATAACACCAAAAAGCATCCAAATTTAGTTCTTTCAGAGTGTATGTATATAATCTGAATATATTTATTCATTTATTAAAGTATATTAGAAACATCTAAACTATGGTCCCTTTTTACATCCAGCAGCTACGTGTGAGCTCTTAATGCTCCTACAATAAAGCTCTGCAATATGCATTCATATTGTAAATCTGATTCTTACCTACTACTTCCTGCTACAACAGATTAAAGGATTTGCCCACCCTCCACAAACCTGAGTGTCACTTTTTGAAGACCTGTGGAAAATTAGGGACCCAATTCAGCACAGAATAGACAGACAATATTTCACTCTAAATAAGCCCTTTTCTGAAAGGAATCTCTGCCATTAACAGCTTCAAAATATGAGTAATAGCGCCTTGTCTGCCTGCTTACTGTGATCTTTTCCTTGTCCTGCAGCAGTGCAAACGCTAGCTTGAGGAGTGACTGGCATCAAAGCCTGACGAATGGCTTTCTCCCAGCCCTGAGCTACGTCAAGTCCAACTCCGGTGGCAGCAAGAACAGGACTGTGGTGACTGCTGCCATTGTTTTCGCCAACAAAGTACACCATCGTGTCAGTGATGATCTCAAAACAGTATGGGTTGCTGCCCTGCACCACGTTTGAAAAATCTCGAGGCTGAGTCACCTGGAGAATTTCTGAAAGTGGAATCTCCTGAAGAAAAATATTAAAGATTAAAAAATGAAAACGCACATAGTATTTTAATATACTGATATTCAAAACTTAAAGTGTTTGCAAAGAAATCAAAGCAAATATATCAAAATACCAAAACCAAAATATCAAGCTTCATAACTAATGTCAAACTGTGCATGACCATTGCCCACCCACAGTTTTCTGAATTTCTCTATACAATCCTAGAGAGACTTCCAGCCCCATCGCAGTTCTCTCTATACAACTGCTATTTTCTACTCAGACAAACTGCATTTATATTCAGAATGAGACACGCCTCCACCACATACAAATGATGCACAACTACTGAATGACAATTTTCCCCTTGTAGTTTATACAGCTTAGCTAGACAAGAACATGACAGGGGAAAAAAGTGAAACAAGACAACATGGAAAAGAGGATGGGGTTACAGAAGCCAGTCAATAAGCACTGCTTTACGCAACTGAATCGTTTTGGGTAAAGATTCTCTTTCATACAAGTATTAACAATTTCTACTGACTCCTCTACCTTGTCAGTTTAAGACAACAGTACAAGCAGTACTAGAGAATAGATCTGAAGGAAGAAATGGTTGCCAGTTCACACTAGCAGGAGGAGGACATTCCACATACATGGGAAGGTGTACAGGTGGACGTCACTTGCAAGAGTAGTGAACAAGCAGGTGAACACCGGGCTGGCATTAGGGGGATAAGAGACAGTAGCTGATTAAGACGAAGAGCAAATAAATGTCAAGCCAAAACCTGTGAATAATTCTAACAGCAAAGACAAATAACCTGAGATTCAAGCAGTTAAAAAAAGGGGTGCAAAGGGGCAAGTCAAAGGACTAAAAGCAGTGACATAACGGAGCAACAAGCAAGGAACATATTTTACCAGCTGTGTTTTGAATGCACAGGGCAATACAAGTATCAGAGAGGTCTGAGAAGAGACTGCATTGGTCAAGATAGGGATGAAAAGGATCTGGGCAAGTTTAGCTGTGTGTACAGAGAAAAGGCTTGATCTTAGAGATGTTATAAAGGAAGAAGCTGCAAGATTTGGAAGCCCACCTAAAGGTGTAAGACAAGAAAGGGAAAAATCCTGTTTATACATTCAAACACATTTTCTGTATATTCCACCACTGAACACATTACTATATTAACAATATACTAAACTTACTGCTAAACTTCATTTACACAACGCCAGGCCGCACAGAAAATTTTACCCTAAGTCTCGCTTGCAACTTTCACTTGTACAGTTGGGAATAATTTAATTTCAGGAACCTCAAAATAAAATACATAAGCATGCAAACTTTCAGTCGCTATCTGTAGAATGCAAAAATCCTAGCCTTCATTAGACTGGTGGCCAAACAAATTCTCTGGTAATTGTGCAGAAAGCTTAATACAGCAGGTAATTCAGGAGAACAGCACATGTAAAATGTAAGAAGAGACATACTGAAGGGGATTAGAACGGGAGATGCAAGCAGCTTCTCAGAGTTAGTCTTGGTCCTTTTCGCTAACAAGCTTTGGCCAACAATTAACCTGGTCACAGTTTTGATTAAAAAAGATGGGGAAATGGACATAATACTTCTACTGCTCACAAACAGATTTCAGATCTACAAAGCACTGAGTAAATCAAGTGCAACATAATTATTACTCATCATTAATTACCTTGTAATATTTTGTTCCAGATTCATTTTGAAATAGCGTGAGGCATTTGCTGTCCAGTCTCCAGTAATGTCTTTTTCTCTACAAAATGCACAGTACAATAACATAACCAATAAATCACTGCCACAGTTTTTATCTGATTATTTAAATGAAAAATTATTTAAATTACTCAGGTAATCAAATAACATTAATCTACAGTTGCATCTTAGACTAGATACATGAAAATATACACTTTCGGAAGATTTTTTTTTTTTTTTTTTAACTCACAAAAAGGTTAAAAAATTATTTCCACAAACCAGACAAAAATATCACTTACCTTACAGTAATAGCAGTGACAACAGCAGTTATATTGTACAAGAAAAACATTTACCTACACAGGTTTCACTCCAGGTGCATGGGCTCATAGAACCTGAATTATTTTAATTCAGTGACATTTGTGGGAGTCATGCTTTCTCCCTCTGTGCCCTCACACCAACATCACGAGGGTTCAAGGACTGAGCAAGAAGCCTAACAAGTCCTTAATTCTTTTGTCAACACGGAATTCTAGAAGGTCAAAAGCACACAACTGCAAGACAGACAGATTATGAGATTCAAGTGGACAAAATATCTTGGGGGGAAAAAAAATAAAAATCAAGATGGACTAAACAGCCATTTTCTGGAAGTCTCCACCAAACAGAAGTATCACCTCCACCAAAAGGTAGTATGAATAAGCCATGGGACATAACTGTCTTGTAATTTTAAGCAGAAGAACACTCCTCAAAACAAAGAAGCTTTTAGAACGCTAATATGGCTGTATGAATCTAACTTACTTTGCTTGCACCATCATATAGTTAGAAACCCATTTTCATTTTTCTATGACAAAAATCCAAGACCCTTAACTCTGGCCTAGGATGACAAAGCCTGAAACATAATACAGCAGAGCCTACCTCACTCCAATCATGGGGACACTAAGACTACACCTGTAGGAGTTAGACACAGAAAGCTAGGTCATGAATAGATTTGACTAAATGGAATTCCCAGCCAGCACTGAATGGAAACTGGGTGAAAACATAAGGGTGAACCTGTCCTTTGGACATATATGCTCTTTATTAAAACATGAATCAAGGAAGATTTTGGATGGGAGGAATTAAGGAACAGGTTGGTAATTCACTCAGGGATTCAAAATCTGCACACACCCTATTCTGAGAACGGATGGGCTCAGAGTGAGGGAAAGAATACAGATGATAACCAAGACACTTCTCATTATAAAGGGTGAAATATCTTGTTATCCAGGGTCAGCAAGAAACATACAGATACTGCTGTTAAAACAAACCTCTTTGGAATCAATAGAAGGCCCAGGTTGTTTCAGGAATAGGAAACAGTCTGACGCTGCTGAGAGCAGAGTGTTCAAGGGAAACAGCCGATGCTGTAACACCTAACACGGAAGTCTCCTCCCATTAGGATGCTCTACGAGATCTTGCTTGGCTGAAAGTATCTTGCTTTGGGGCAGAATACTCCACTTCAACTGAGTGGCCATTTTCAGTAGGTATCCTCTAGGTACCTCCAGACTGACAGATGAAGAAAATCAAACTAAGCTAAGGTGTACAATCTGATCACAGTTCCACAAAGAGGTTCAAAGAAGTCTGCTGAAAAATGTACTGGCTCTCCCGAAAGATTAAATCAGAGCTGAATACCAGGTCTGCCCTGAACAGTTCTGCTAGAACTATTCATCTTCATCTGCTACCTGGCCTTAGTTTTTCCGTTGCCAGCTGATGAGAATTGTGCCTGTTAGGCACCCTTGGCTGGAATCTCATCTGAAATACCCCAGATACTTACTTTGGTTTGCGATAAACACATCTAGGTATTAGAAAACTCTACCAAAATGTTCTGTAAGGCAGTTTCTGACAGACCACTTGCAGTGGTCTGTTTAGTTGACAATCATAAAAAGTAAAAATACTACAATAACCTGAGCTATCATCACCCCTCAGCTTGATTTCAGCAGAAGTTAAATAACTTTGCTTCTCTAAATTCCTAAAGTCCCCTTCAATCAGACTCCTGCGTAAAGACAAAGCAGGTAAAAGTATTTATGCTGCCTTTCATGAACAACTGCCATATGACACACTGTGCTTCACGAGATCCGGGAACTTCTTGACTCCATCCTTTTCATTCACCTACCAAAAGACAAGAGGATCCACTCCCTCCCATCAGACAACTCTAAGGAACCCAGTTACTCTTGCTTATCTTCCTCTTCAATACAGAAAACCAAGGAGTTTGCCTAAGAACATTCGATTAAGAGATCATTATTGTTGGCACTGGAAACAAACAATGCAGTCTTTTTGGAGGATGCTTGCATTCCCAAGGACATCCAGTCACGGCACAACTCTCTACTGCATTGACATCAAGAGGAATAGTGAGTTTGGGGGGATGATGTTCCTTAATGCTTATTTTTAGACAGAGTGAATTGCTAGAGGAATGAAGGGCTCTCATATCTACACATAAAAATTTACAAACACCTAGATCATTAGAGTAATAATGTTAACGATTTCAGTACTCATCATTTCGTAATGATCTCCAGCTTTTCATGTAGTAGAATAAAACCATTGATACAAATGTTTAGTTCAACTGCTAAACAGAAAGAAGTAAATTATTCCAAATTATTATATCAGAAAAGCTGAAATCTTAAAGATGCAATTCATTTGAGACAATTTAGAGATGCTTCTCCTTAAAAAGAGAGAAGGAAAAGTACTGTTGAATCACCACAAACAATTTTAAATAGATTACAGTTTCTTCTTTGCACCAGATCTCTTTATAATGAACATCATGGCTAAGTTCTTTCAAATGATACTGTACATTAGAATATCTAAATTAGAGAAATAAAATACTCTGGTTTAGAGAAACAATTTAACTCAATGTAGGAAGAAACTAAAGTCACTGACCAGATTGTCTCTACTGGTATAGTGGACCATCCATCCTTCCTTCACCATTGTACTGCTCTTCCTCTTTGTGTGCTTGATCGACTGTACAACTCTCATGAGAGGAATATTATTGCTTGTTGAAGGACTAAAAAAAGATAGAACAGTTCATATTTAACAAGTTAAAACACAACAGTACTGAAATTACACCGGTACTACGCATTCAGCCCATAATTTTCAGGAACAGACACCTTTTCTTCCCACACAAATTTCATCGGTAGATGAAACTAGTTAGATACCTGAGCTCCCACTAGCTCTCCGAGTGCAAGTATTGCAGTACTTAAATCACTCTACGGAACACAGAAGAAACACACTGGAATGAGGACACCTACAGAAATCATCCTCTCTCAAAACAATTAGCTGAGACTGATGGTCTTAATCCAGTATAAAAATATAATAAACATCAGCATCACTATTATTTTCTTGTCTGTGTAAGCTTACAATGCTACTTCTTAGTATGGTTATTACACTAATGAAGGTCCCTATCTAAGCATACTTTCAATTTATGAAAATATAAGCAGGGAAGTGTTAATTCAAATCACAGCTGCACTAGAAAATTGTATCAATGCTCAGAGATAACAACTGTCCCACAGACAAGGATTTGTCAATCTCTAATACTCTGACAGAGTCAGTAGTTAAACGTACAGGTAATTGTCTGCTTAACACCAGAGCTCCTACACGCGGCACTAACAGAAACATCTGTGAACACACGCGAAATCACAAGGCAGATTTAAAACCAAAAATGATGATGCTTTAAGACAGCACACAGTTGAATTGGCTGTCACAGGATGCTGCACATGCCAAAAACTTTAATTGCTTTGAATCCAATTAGACATAAACAGAAAAACAGAGGTGGAACACAAAAAAGATGCCACTTCCCACTCAGGAAGTCCTTGAGCTATAAATCACTGAAAGTTGCGAAGGTATCACTATATGCTCTCCCTCACGTACTTGCTATTAAGCCCTGAGCTAAAACGACCTTTAGTTTGACCTAATACAACTGCTTTTATGTTATTAAGAATGACTTAAGAAGATCATGATGACACTACCCAGAATAATACAGAAAGTAAAAAGATCAAACGATTAGAAGAACTACGTAACAGTTATCCGACAGATTTCAGAAAAATCACATTCGAGGTAAAGCAAATATCTGCCTAAAATACATAGACTACAACGTGAATATTGAAATATCTTGAGTAATTCCTTTTAAATCAACATCTGTACGACAGTAACTAAATTAGGCTAATATCACAAAGACCTCACTCATGTCTTAGCCATGTTAAGTCACAAAATTTACCATGTTTTGATAATCTGGGTTTATTACTTTGATAACAGTCATAGCACAGCACTTTTTTCCAATTAGAAGATAATATATTATTTTCATTTATTTATGTTTCATATTTTCTTGAGACCGGGTAACTTTACAAGGCATTTTCAAGTTTGGAAAAAAAAAAAAAAAAAAAAAAATTAAAAAACAACACTAAGTAGCA
>Ga0065711_1015769_pt1 | contig 10979 bp, 6 predicted proteins | sample Hoacrofraction12_FD_59098 | JGI IMG/M metagenome (GOLD analysis project Ga0065711, IMG submission 59098) | Hoatzin crop microbial communities from Cojedes, Venezuela - Epithelial fraction 12 v2 (version 2) | ecosystem: Host-associated > Birds > Digestive system > Esophagus > Crop | place... | reverse complement strand
AGAGAAGGCTGAGAGGAGACCTTATAAATATTTAAAAATATCTGAAGAGTGGGCATCAGGAGGATGGGGCCAGACTCTGTCCAGTGGTGGCCAGCGACAGAACAAGGGGCAATGGGCACAAACTGAAGCATGTGAAGTTCCAGTTGAACATGAGGAAGAACTTCTTTACCTTGAGGGAGACGGAGCCCTGGAACAGGCTGCCCAGAGGGACTGTGGAGTCTCCTTTTCTGGAAATAGTCAAAACCCCCCTGGACGAGGTCCTATGCAGCCAGCTCTAGGTGACCCTGCTTTGGGAGGGTGGTTGGACTAGTTGATCCCCAGAGGTCCCTTCCAACTCCGAACATTCTGTGATTCTGAGAAAGTACCAGTCCAATTTGAAATTCTCTTTAAGGGTTGTGAAATGGGCAAGATCAGAAAGTCTGTCAAAGGGAGATTTACCACTCAGCCATGGTTGATAGTCCCATGCGTGGACTTTTGAAATAAAACTGAATATTATGAGATCTACATGCATTTAAAAAAAAATATTCTGAGGTGGATTCTCTGTGTGTCAGTTGATTATCAATCTCATATTTTCGTGGGTAATGAAGAAAAGCAGGGAACACAGCAGGAGTGTTCTCTGTCGAAATGGTTTTAGTTCAGCTACAGATTAAAAAAAAAATGGTACTTGCTTTGCTTTTCTTCAGGTATTGAAGATGATATATAGCCATAAGCTTAGATCTCGGTAAAGCTGCACCTCTGCTTCAGCCAGCATTGCTGGCTGCTCTCAGGCCTCATGAAGGGGCTGCAGATAGACTCTGCTGGATGCCCAGAGATCCCCATCCCTGCAGCAGGGCACATGGCGGGGGGGGGAGGGGGTCTGCCAGGTGTGCCGTGTGGTGCTGGGAGAGCTGCACTTTAGCATCGGAGTCCGTTGTAGGCCTTCAGGTCTTCCAGCAAAGCTACTGGGGCAAGGGATAATATCTAGGAACTGGGTATTAGATTCCTTTCTCTTTGTGAGCTGCTGACATCCAGGTTCTTCTGTATCTAATTCCTGCCACCATCTGTATCCTTGTAGAATCATAGAATGGTTTGGGTTGGAGTGGACCTTATTACATCATCTAGTTCCATTCCCCCTGCCCTGGGCAGGGACCCCTTCCACCAGACCAGGTTGCTCCAAGCCCCATCTGACCTGGCCTTGAACACTGCCAGGGAGGGAACAGCCACAGCTTCTCTGGGCTACTTGGTCCAGGGCTTCGCCACCCTTGTGGTGAAGAATTTCTTCCTTAGATCTAATCTAGATCTACTCTCATTCAGCTTGAAGCCATTACCCCTTGTCTTATCCCTACATGCCCTTGTCAAAAGTCCCTCTCCTCATCCTTATGAAAGGAGAAGATATGCCAAAGCAACAAAATGAAATTGTATTTTTAGATTTTTTTCATATGATAACTTCTGAGCATGTGGAAAACTCTTGCAAGAGATGACATGGTGGGGGCAATAGCTGTAATGGTGTTTGCAACGGTACCAACTGGGTGCACTGACTGAGCAACTCAAAGGTCTGTTGATGATCACTATTCGTGCATATATGCGTATTCAAACCCAAGAAAATAGGTCATGTAGATTGCAACAGTATAATTTACCTATTCTTAGGCAACTTTCCCAGTAATGGTCCTACAGGTACTTTTCTTTTCTTACTTTAACTGTTGAACACCCTTCATTGCAAACTATCCTATTGCTGTTAATGTAAAGAAGATCTGGAACCTAACACAGAACGTTATTGTTAAAGCTCTTTTTCCTGGAATGGAGAAAATTTACCTTTACTGCCATCCATGTCTTACTTCAATACAATTTCATTTGAAAATGATTGGGAAATTGCCAGTGTAAATACCAAATAAAGACTCAAAGAATTGGCCCTTCATGATGAGCAATTTATGATTTATACTTTAAAGGATGTAAGTTATGTATTTCTATTTGGATTTCAAAAAACAAGCCAGTAAAAAGCAACTATAGCTTAGTAAAAAATGTATACAGTCGTGGAATGCTAGTACAGTCTTTGGCAAAGGATCAAGTAATGATAAGGCCCGACTCTATAGGGATATTAACATTTTTAAAGCAATCAATGTGAAATAAATCTGAGAATGCATGTTTAAATTCTGAAAAACATACTGCATGAATATGCATTTTGTAGCTGACTGCTCCCTGTTGTTTTGGGCAATTGGCCTGCTTTAGTATGATTTTTGAGGAGGAAAAAACCTGACTAGAGCACAAGCTATATTTCAAGTCCTATTTTAGGTGGTTTGCAATCACGGATTTCCCTATTTTTCTTTTCGTTTTTCTTTGATTTGTTTTTTTTAAGGGTATTATCCAGCTCAGCTTGGCACAGTTCAAGTGCACAACTGCAACCTTTTCCGTGACCCAAAAGTCGGTGCCACTCTGTGGGTTGGCAGTTTGCAAATAAAACATATCCTTAATGAAGTGTGGAAGCTCCTGTTCTTTTGCTTCCTCAGGAGATGTGCCTTAATCTCTGGCTCAGAGCCTTGTCAAACGCTGCAGTGAAGAACTGGCAAGCTCAATGCTGCTAATGGATTGAAATCTCCACCAGGTTGTTCATTTCTTGAGGGTGGTTTTTTTTCTACTTCTGCCTTTTTTTTTTTTTTTTCCTCTCCTAAATACTACGGCAACTAAACCATCGCTCCGGTTCTCAGTCTTCTATAATGATTGGTTAGGGACTTCAGTGACAACTCTATAGTACACGTAAGAGAAATTTAAATTATGCCACTAAAATATACCAAGGATTTAGTTGCTTATGTAGGTCATTTATTAAGGGAAAGCATAAGATTAAAACCAGTGGCTGTTCTGTACGTTTGAAGTTATTCCCGAAGATATAAAATTGGTATTTATACTTATAACTTGTGACAGGTTCTCTAAATCACAGGCATTTTGTCTTTTCTGTAGTAGAAGCTGAAAATGTTAGGATTTCATTTATTTAGTTATTTATTTTAACAGAAGGCAACCATAAGTTAGTGAATCACATTTGAATAGCTAAAAAATACTAAAATTCAGTGCTGGAAATTGTGACAGTCTCTTGGGTTTTTTCAGGATATGTTAGATTAATATTGGGATAAGGGTAGCTCTCACTAGTTCTGGCATAAATGGAGAAATCTGCTTATTTTTCAAAATTTTGTTGTTTTTTTTCTTATCACATGGGTATGCTATGTAATCTCAGGTTACCTTTTCTAACAGCATTGAGTTTTATGCATCTGAAGAAAATCATTAGTCAGAATTTATCTCTTTACAAAGTCATTTTGAGAGGGGTCTAGAAGTCTAGTAAGGGTGCAAAAAGGTATGCACATTTACAGTGTTGTTTGTAATAACCTGTATTGCAACTTGCTCCTGTCCACAGCTTGCAAACTTTTACATCAGAAAAAGAAAAAAAAAAATAGGAAAAAAACAATTATTCAGTCACTTATGCTAGGGGCAGGAATTGGTAGTATTCCTTCCGTTGCTCTTAACCTGGTTCTGTCGATGTCAATAACTCCGTGACGTCCTGGGAAGAGGAACAACCATGGGCTGATGGATGGAAAAAGCAGTTTGGCGCTAAAATGTAATCAAATAACGCATGTGAGTTAGCGCTGTGTATTCTGTGTGTCCTTGTGCTGGAGAGCTGCTGGGATGGTGGTGTTCATCTGAAACATAGGGACTCCCTGAGAGAAAGTAGGCTACCCTCAGTTCTGCTGGTGGATGGAGGGGATCAAAAAGGGATGTTTTTGTACCGCTGCCTCTTTAGATTCACGCTCTAGCACGTTACTGGAGGGACCTTGGTGCGGTTTATCTGCTGAGCAGATGGGTTCTTCCAGCGGTGCTTTTGCCAGATCAAAATGATTGCATGCTGCGTCTAAGCTGATGATCTCCATAGAGTTCCTACGCATCTGTGGGAACTACTGGGATACTGGAATAACTATTCTTCTTGAAATATTTCCATAAACAAGGAATTGATATGACCTGCGATGACCTCATATCTCGTTATTTGTCCCCCTTAAAGGATTTCATGAAGGAAAGTGTGTGAATGGAGTCCATCCACGCACCATTGCACATAGATGGTCTAGAGCCTCTCCAGCATCTCAGCAGCTGCCTGTGCTGCAGGTTGCTTAAAAAAACTTACAAGCTGCCTGCTGAAGGAAGTGGTTTGCAATCTGTCAAGACAGCAGTTAGATTTAAGATGGGAAATAGGATATAATATAGGAATTGACATAAATATGAAGTATTAAATCAGTTTATAGACTTTGGAGGGGGGGAGGGAGGGAAGTAGCGTTTTGCTATCTTTTCTTAGAAGACTGTATTTTATATTAAGCAATTGTGTTTCTGGAATGACTTGAAAGAAGAGTGAAAAGACACCAGAGTCCTAGGGAAGAAAAGGAAATTTGCTGAGCTTGGAGGCTGCAGAGAAGCTGAAACTCGGAGACAGGAACGGATGGAGCTGTCTGGAGTGGGAAGGCGTGGGAAAAGACACGAGAGGAGAGATTAAAACTTAATCTGTTCCAGTTTTGTAAGGACGGATGAAAGAAATGAAATATAACTTGTAGTGAGAGGAAAGAGCTTAAGGAGCTGCTGGAATTTGGCTGTATTGTTTTGCTGCTGGATTTTGGATGCAGAGCTTTGGACATCATGGTGCAGTCTGTGGAGTATGTACAAGTGAAGGGGATCATCATGTAGTTTTCCTCCTCTGCACAGACCTTGATTAGTGGTAAAGGCCCAAAGTGACTAAGACACCTATTAATGTAAGGCCTCCAGCTGTAAATCAATATTTGAAATAAATGATTTTAACTGTTCATTATGGAAACTTCATTCTGAGAATAATTATAAGTCTAAAAGTGAAAGTGAGATTTAAGTCCTGTGTTGATCAGCAGAGATTTGGCAAACAGCGTACAGAGTTAATCAGTCAAAATGTAGCTTCCATGCTTAAGACGGAGCTTGCAGCTTGTTTGTTCTGCGAAATACAGTATTTTCATTCGTCATGTTTATTTAAATTAGAGTGCCTGAGGAGTAATGACAACCTTATTCTGCAAAATTATCTGTGCCGGTTTAAAGAATGTGCCTGCCAATACAAAAATGAGTAAATCTGATCACGGCATGTTGAAAAAGAGTTTAGCAGCCCACTTTCATCCTATGCAAAATGTCAGAGTTCGCAGCATGCGGTCCCATGGCTACCGCATCCACAAAGATACAGTATTTGTAACTTTACATTTCTTTTTTATCTTGATAATCTTCTGTTATGTTTATGTCACTAAATGTGAACTTTCATTGACCGCACTGGAAATTTGGGCTGTATCAGAGCTACACTAGGAACCACTGTGCTAATTGCTGCTAAGTTACTTTAGATGTTACTTTTTTCTTTAGGAAAAGCAAAACTTTGNTATTAGNAATGCTTTTNCTTGATGAATTACAGCTATGTACATCTANCTTACCGAATTTCTTTACCTTTTTTTAAGGTACTTTACTTTTTATAAACTATGGTTATTGACTGAGTAGTACATGCACTGGCTGTGGGAATAGTTATTGTTTTTCTCTGTTCTTGTAGAGGTCCTGTTACCACTTTCTCCTGCACCTCCTCTTACTCCGAATTAAAAAAATAGAAATAACAATAACAGTCTTGCTCTTTCTCTCCCTTCCAAGTAGGTAGGGGAAAATTGCTTGATTAGATTATAGGGTCTGTATATGTGTGTAAAGAATTTATTGTGGGAAATCTATATCAGAGCCAAAACGATTAATGGTAATTAATGTTCCCACATTTAATAACAAAAGAATTAATAGTGAGCAGCCACTTACCATGAAGTGTTTCCTTGACATTTCTTACTAAAAATAAAATTTCTGAGCATGCTGCGTAGATTTTTTGTGACGGAAGAAAAAGAAATATTAGGTAAAGAAAACCTCTCATTGTAATTTAAACCATTATTTGTCTGACAGCTTTTTATCTCCTGTCTGGAAGAAATAAACATATTAAATTTTTTTATTAAAATTGTTAGGCTTTGTAAGAATATTTTTTTCTCAGTGCAATAACAAATATTTATTTCTGCCAGAGACAAAGAATTTTGTCTGTGAGGCTTTTACCAATGCTTAGCCAAAGGTATGAGTCTCTTACACTAATAAATACAGCTCTTATGCACTTTGCTTTCTCTTCTTCAGTACAAATTTTGATGTATACATAAGATTCCTACAGAGCCCAGGTCATCCACTAGTATTGATCATTTGCCTTCCTGTCCTCTGAGGTGCTGGCACCTTTGATTATGTTTTATGAAGGATGAAGTGCACTATATCAACTAAAGAATAGCTCCGCAATACAGAGTTAAACCACGGCCACAGTAAATTTCCAAATAAATAACAAGGGCTTACAGCAAGATCTTCAGACATACGGGCTGGACACTGGATGTGGCCAGAGAAGGAGTTGAACGTGACCTAGCGAGCTCTTGCAAAATCCTCCTTCTGTTGCTTCTGCTCTGCCTATCCCCTGTTGTGTTCAATTGGCATTGCTTTAAATATCACCTCCTCCCCGGCAGCGCAGCGGGGGCAGCTTGTCTGGATGACATGGTGGGAGACTGGTGTTAGGCACTCAGATCAGAAAGGGGATTGCATCCATTTGGGAAAAAGCTCTTGGCCAAAGAGTTCAGTACAGAGTGAAATTCCATCCTTTTGAAGAAAAAAAAGTGCATGGAAGAAAAATACTGTCAGATGTCCATGTACTATTAACACAGAATAATTTATGCTGAATTCTGCTCTTACTGTTTTGGTAGATCTGTGTGTGCTCTGCCTGTGATCTGGATGTGGCTGGGGTTTCTATGTCTGTGCTTCTGGCAAATGTGGTCAGTATTTAACCCAGACTGTATTTTTGTGCTTACCATCTGCTTAATTCTGAATGTCAGATCCACAACTGGCCCGCTAGTTATTTCTATTCAGCTATTTTGAACTCGCCTTGGTGCAGCAGATATGAAAGGATGTACCAGTTATGAGAAAATGTCAGCTGAGCTGAATCTCCTCCCAGAAGCTAAAACCAAATCTTGCTTGGTGAAAATAAGAAAAGGTGATGATTCTCCTCCATTTTTATTGTACTGTCTTCTCCTACTTTGTGCTTTCTGTCTGTTGTTGCAGATAGAAAAAAATGACAATATAGTAGCGAAGTCTGAGCTTGTGAGAGTTTTCTATCTGGTTGGAATACCAAGTCAATGGGCACACCACACTGAACTCTTACTAGGTAATTTCCAGTAAAATTCTATAGGTTTAGGTGTGGAAAAACTTCAGTATGTGACTTAGCCTGGAAATGTTTAGCTGAAGCGGGCTGTTAGATCTAAGTCCTAACCAGTCTTTCCTACATGGCCAGGCTACTCAGATACCTGTTTGAACATGTCTGGAGCATCTAATAAGAAAATAATTGGGAAGTTTTCTAACGACTTAGTGCTACTTAGAAATCTGGATGTAATGCAGGAATACTGGGAAAAATGCTTACAGTTACTTCTTGTAAGAGAAACTACTTCACACTCATAGTTATTTGTATACTTCACAGGTCTGATTCAGCCTTACAGTTTTGATGTCTCAAACAAATGTCAGCACCTTTACCGACAAATGCACTGACAAGCAAGTGGGCTGGAGAAGGCATCTGCTTCCAGTCTTCTGATGTACCTCGAGGACCTACGTCTGGAGGTAGGAGAACTGCTGCAGGGTGGGAGGGGAATCCTGCTCTCAAAAGGATACTTTTTGGTGCCTGTAACTTGGGTTGTATTAGGGGGAAAATGGGACAGTCAAGCCTTGAAATCATGGGATTTTGCCCATCTCTTGGGGTAGCAGTTCTGCTGTCTTTGCAGTATGGGTACAATCTAGTAGAAGTCGCCAGTGTTCTATGGCTCCAGAATTTCCTCTGGATTGAAAAATAGCCATTTTATATTGATAAGGTTTGAGGAAATGTTATGGGAAGGAGGGTTTACTTTGGCGTGATCTGCCTCCTAAGCCACAGCACATCTGTGAAGTGTGGACCCCAAGACAGGAGGCTGAGGTCAAGAAGCCCAGTGGTAGGATTAGAAAGAGGTTTTTTGTTGGATGGCACGCCTGAGTGACTCCTTTGAAAAGAGTGCTGCATGTGCTCCATCTCGCTGAAAGGCAGTTCTGCCTGCCAGACCAGCGATGGGAGAGTCTAGGAGGGTGTAGCTCTGCATTCAGCACTTGGACACCCTTCGGGGAGATGTTTTCTTTCCTTACCTTCACGTAATCCTTCTGCTCAGAAACAATCAAGTCAAATGAAACATCAGTATAGGTGAATAAACCTGTATTAAACGGAGTCTACATGCTATCCAAAAGCAGTTATCCAAATGGTGTCTGCCAGAGATTAAAATGTTAAGGTATGGATGATCGTAAGCCATTTATCGTTTATGAATTCACAGTCCTCTTGGATGTCCCCAGGTGCTGGATTTTGCTTATAGATCTCTGAACTAGCTGAAGGAAATGTAAAATCAAATGTAGACAGACAGCTCCCTCTTGAATACATATCCACAGAGGCTTGGGAACACTTGTTATGCTAGCAAGGGTGTGGAATAAATTATGCTCAAGAAATTTGCTCTAGATCCACCTATTTTGGATGATAGGCTTTGTGCGCAACATTAAAGCCCCTCCTCGGGGAGCTGCCGTCACCGTGGTGCAGACAGGTGGATCTGGAGACACATGGTCTTGCGGAGTGGCAGAGGACCAGCAGATCAATATTTAATGCGAAGACTGCTGCAGCCCCTCACATGCATAATTTATTCCCGCTTTTGGGTACAGATGGACCTGAATCAAGCCATGCATCCAGACTACAAGGGTATTAGAAGCAGGTCCAAGCATTTCAGATTGTCCTCACCTTCAAAATGGGGACAATTCAAAAGCCAATATTCAACTATTTCCTTCCTCCCTCCTTTGCATAACACAGAAAGAAACACTTTGGGGAGGTCTTTGAAATTTGTGTCGAATTACACTGACTTTCTCTCATTGAGGTCACATTAACACTGTATTTCAGAGCAGAATTAGGGTCTTAGAAAAAATTAAGCATTTCTGAATTTAATTAATTGCACTAACAGCATATGAGCAAAGTCACTCTCATAAAAGAGAACTTTATTGTACAAATTGACACAAAACAAAAGCCCTTTGGGATTAAATAAACAAAAACCTGAAAAACACATTATAGTCAGCAACTTAGCCTCTCTGGCTCATTTCAGTGAGTGAATATCTCTGCTTGAGAATTTTTTTTTCCCTGACAAACGATTAAATACGAGCGATAGGATATCTTGCAATGCTAGCATAACAAGGTATGAGGAAAAGGGATTTGCTCTTGACTAGTTAAGAAATAAGCTTACTAATTCACAAATTTATTATAAGATTAGCCTTTAATACCTGATAATCACCTTCGTCAAGGAAAATTTCTTCTCTTCAAAAGGCAAATGAAATTTATAGATGGGTCTTGAGCCAGACTCGTGGGCGGTAGACAACATTCACGAGAGGTCCAGCCTTTCTCTATGAGCAAGGGAAGAGACAGCGTTTTAACAGACTGGGTACAGCATGCAGCGCAGCAGAACACAATAGAACAGAAACAAGACAGGCATGGCAAAATCTCGGATGCCTGAAGATTATTAATCTCTTTGTAGAAAACAAGTTTGATCTCTGTCAGACCTGTCCATTAATTTTGATGGAGATACTTTTAAGATCTTATGTTTGTATTTTAGTTGGGCTATTACAGCTAAATACACAAGAAAAAATGCATTCTTCTAACACATACAGACAAGTATTGCCATTTCAAAGGTGATGTTGTCATACAGATATAAGAACATCAGTATTTGTTGGAGTCTTGTTATTATCTACTTTGCAATAGGCCATCTGGACTTCCACTGAGAAAGGGCTCCCAATGTGTTAGGCTCATGCAAACATCTGGTGAAAAAAAGGCCTTTCCGCCCAAGGACTTTTAGCTCAAACTAATAAAAAAGGCAAAGTGTGGGAGAGGAAAAAAGAAGGACGGAGGGGGGAAAAAAAAGAAAAAACTTTCTGCAGTCCCACAACCTTTTACTAACAGATGGAAGTCTGTCTCCTGGTTTCCAGTCTAGTCCTATTGCCAACAGAGGATATTATGTAATTGCTGAGCACAAGTATATATCCAAGTCACTCATGCAACGTTATTCTGAACAGGTACGAGAGCAGCATGAGCTCTGTCGTATGCCAGAAGTTACTGTAAAGATGAATAGCGACATAAGCATCAGCTGAATTGCTGTTGCTAGACTTCAGGTTCAAAAACTACAGGTGGATGAGAAGATTTCATACACAGATGTAGAATCTGGTACAAAATTCTCCTCTACCAAGCAGTCGCGCCAGTTTGATTGTTCTTATATTCCTCTGCAGAAACTGGGTGAAATAAGGATTTGAGAATTAGCACTTGCAGAAATGAGGACAGCAACATAAACATTGCACCACGAGATGCAGAATTACTGAAGCTTCATTTCTTATGGATTTGGGTCCTTTATTTAGTTACTCTCCCCTCAAGGTACTAATGTCTCCACCTTCTTGCACTACCTCTTGCCACCTCCCGTACAGCCTACAAGACTGTGCTTCAGTTTCCCCTCAGCTGCTGATGCACAAGAGACTGGGACCTCTACGGACCCACGCAAGTGCCTCTTGGCCAAGGCCAAGCCAACAGAAATGGCGCTGTAGAGCCTCATGTTGCAGCTTTTCCTGAAGCAGAAGCACTCCTTTCAATCCCCTACCTGTCTCCAGCTGCCAATATTTCCAAAACTTACAGGATTTTAATTACCTTCAGGCCTTCTGCCTCTCTATTGAATTGGATTGGAATAAGCCAATGAATTTGCATACGGTTAAGGAATAAAAGGCCTGGCAGACAAGGCCAACATGTAAGTTTCATGTCTGCAGAAGAGTTGTCCAAAAAACCGAACTCAGAGAAGTGTGGGATTTTGAAAAGTATAAAAGTGTATGAACTCTAACAA
>Ga0065711_1013411_pt1 | contig 10979 bp, 8 predicted proteins | sample Hoacrofraction12_FD_59098 | JGI IMG/M metagenome (GOLD analysis project Ga0065711, IMG submission 59098) | Hoatzin crop microbial communities from Cojedes, Venezuela - Epithelial fraction 12 v2 (version 2) | ecosystem: Host-associated > Birds > Digestive system > Esophagus > Crop | place... | reverse complement strand
GCGGCAACTCAAAGAAGCCACCGCAAGCGTTGAGTTCGAAGAGGTGGGCGTCGTGCTCACCATCGGCGACGGCGTGGCCCGCATCTACGGCCTCACCAACGTCACGGAGAACGAGCTCATCCAGTTCGAAAACGGCGTGATGGCCGTGGCCATGAACTTGGAAGAGGACAACGTGGGCGCCGTGCTCATGGGACCCTCTGAGGGCATCAAAGAAGGACAAAGCGTGAAGCGCACCGGACGCGTCGCCTCCATCGAAGTGAGCGACGAAATGCTCGGACGCGTCATCAATCCCCTCGGCGAACCCCTCGACGGCGGCGCTGCCATCGGCGGCGAGAAGTTCCTCATGCCCCTCGACCGCAAAGCCCCGGGCGTCATCTATCGCCAGCCCGTGAGCCAAGCCCTCCAGACCGGCCTCAAGGCTGTCGACTCCATGATTCCCATCGGACGCGGACAGCGCGAGCTCATTATCGGCGACCGCCAGACCGGCAAAACCGCCATCGCCATCGACACCATCATCAATCAGAAAGACAACTACGAAGAGGGCGACCCCGTCTATTGCATCTACGTCGCCATCGGCCAAAAGGCCTCCACTGTGGCCACCACGGTCGAGACACTGCGCAAACACGGCGCCATGCCCTATACCATCGTGGTCAGCGCAACGGCCTCGCAGCCCGCAGCCCTGCAATACTTCGCGCCCTTCGCCGGCGCCGCCATTGGCGAGTATTTCCGCGACCGCGGCATGCACGCCCTCGTGGTCTACGACGACCTCTCCAAGCAGGCCGTGGCCTACCGCGAAGTGTCGCTCATCCTGCGCCGCCCCTCCGGCCGCGAAGCCTACCCCGGCGACGTGTTCTATCTGCACTCCCGCCTGCTCGAGCGCGCTGCAAAAATCAATGAGCAGAACGAAGTCGCCCAGCAAATGAACGACCTGCCCGCTTCGATGAAGGGACACGTCAAAGGCGGCGGCTCGCTCACCGCACTCCCCATCATCGAGACCCAAGCCGGCGACGTTTCGGCCTACATCCCCACCAACGTGATTTCCATCACCGACGGCCAAATCTACCTCGACACCAACCTCTTCAACCGCGGCCAGCGCCCCGCCATCGACGTCGGCATCAGCGTGAGCCGTGTGGGCGGCGCCGCACAAATCAAGAGTATGAAGAAGGTGGCCGGTACGCTCAAAATCGACCAAGCACAATATCGCGAACTCGAGGCCTTCGCCAAGTTCTCCTCCGACATGGACCCCGTGACCGCCATGACCATCGACCGCGGCCGCAAGAACAACGAGCTCCTCATCCAGTCGCAATACAGCCCCATGCCCGTCGAAGAGCAAGTCGCCATCCTCTATTGCGGCACCCACGGCCTGCTCAAGGACGTGCCCCTCGACAAAGTGCGCGAGTTCCAAACCAACTTCTTGCAAATCCTCCAGTCCAACTACAAAGAAGCCGTGCTCGAGAAGCTCGCAGCCGGCAAACTGGACGACGACGTCTGCGCCGCCATCGAAAAAGTGGCCGCCGACGTGGCCGGACAATACAAGAAGGCCTAACCCGTGTCGGGATGTTTGAAAAAATTGTCAATTGTCAACTGTCAACTGTCACCTGAATAAATGCCGTCGCTAAAAGAAGTCAAAAATAGAATCAACTCCGTAAACTCTACGAAGAAGATTACGAGCGCCATGAAGATGGTGGCCTCCGCCAAACTCCACTCGGCGCGCAAAGCCATCGAAAGCATGCGCCCCTACGAGTCGCGACTCAACCGCATCATGGCCGGCTTCGTGAGCGCCATCGAAGGCGACATCGCCTCGCCCTACGCCACCGAACGACCCGTGCAGCGCATCGCCTTCGTGGTCTATTCGTCAAACTCCGGACTCTGCGGAGGCTTCAACAGCAACATCGTGCGCGAACTCAAGAGCGCGCTCGACGACTGCCGCGCCAAAGGCATCGAAGTGGAGGGCATCTATCCCGTAGGCAAGAAGGCCTGCGACGCCGTCAAGAAGATGGGCTACGACAAAGCCCCCGACCTCAGCGACCTCGCCGACCATCCCGCCTACACCCCCGCCGCCGAACTCGCGCAAAGCCTCATGGATAAGTTCGCCGCCGGCACCATCGACAAAGCAGTGCTCATCTACCACCACTTCAAGTCGGCCGGCACGCAGGTGCTCACCCGCGAAACCTTCCTCCCCGTCAGCCTCAACTTCGAGCAGAAGAGCGAGGATAAGAGCGGCTTCAACGCCGACTACATCGTGGAGCCCGACAAGGCCACATTGCTCGTGCGCCTCGTTCCGAAGGCACTTCACCTCAAGGTGTTCACCGCGCTTCTCGACAGCGTCGCCAGCGAACACGCCGCCCGCGTAGTCGCCATGCAAGTGGCCACCGACAACGCCGACGACCTCCTGCAGGAACTCACGTTGCAATACAACAAAACGCGTCAGCAAGCCATCACATCCGAACTCCTCGACATCGTCGGCGGTTCCATGCAGTAGGCGCTGCGCCAAGCATACTTCAAAGCGCGGCCGCAAGGGAGCATTTCTCCTTTGCGGCCGCGCTTTTTGTTTTTTAGCCGGTTCTAATTCTGAAACGCGGGGAGGGTTTCGTCAAAAGATGTAGATGTTTTTGGCAAAACATGGGCATGTTTTCGCCAAAACATGTACATCTTTTCCGAAAAACATGTACATCTTTTGGCGAGAGGGTCCCTTGAAAAAATCAATCGGAGGGTGGCAGACTTTGGAAGTGGCGGGTGGTGTAGGTCTGCAAGAGATAGATGAGGGAGAGGATGATGGCGACTTTGTAGGGCGACGTGGCATCGTCGGCGCCGAAGAGGGTGGTGGCGAGCGGGCCTACGATGATGGGCGAAAGGAACTGCCCCAAATAGAGCGCCATCGACAGCAGCGGCATCACCGTGGTGGCTGAATTGCGGCCGCCCTTGATGGACGCGATGGTGTTCAGATAGGGCACGCCGATGCCGTTGGCCAAGCCGATGAGGCACGAACCCACGAGCGCGGCGAGGGTGGTGTGGCTGCCGACCAAGATGGCATAGCCGCCAAGGAAGAAGAGTGGGGCGAGGTACTTCATCGGGCGACGCAGGGCGTGCATCATTCCGCCAAAAACGAGGCCAACGGCGAAGGCCACGGCGTCGAGCGCGCACATAATCAGCGTAATCCAGCCCACCGAGAGCCCCGATGTCTGCGCGCTGATTACGGCAAAATTCGTGGGATAGACGAAGAAAATGAGCATCACCAAAAACATGCCCACGACCGAGGGGTGGAACTTGAGCAGCTGGCGAGGCTGAAAGGGAACGCCGCGTTTGTTGGCGCTGCCGAGCCGTTCGTTGGGCAGAAACAGGGCCACGAGCACCATCGCAATCAGTCCCAACAGATAGACCAAGAAGGCGTAGTTCCATTGCACGTTGGCCAAAATGCCCGCCAACATCGTGGCCACCACGCCGCCCATTTGGTTCATCGCGGCCGAGAGGCCCATGAGCCGCGCCTGCTCTTCGGGCGGATAGTAGTAGGCTAAAAGGCCTGTCGACAAAGGCATTACGAGACCCACGCTCACTCCCAACAGCGCGCGCAAGGCGAGCAATGTCCCAATGTGATGAACAAAAAAACATCCCGCGCCGGCGCCCACGTAGAGCGCGAGTCCCCAGAGCGCGATGGTCCTCGAGCCGACGTGTCGGCTGATGGGCAGGAAGAGGAAGTTCGTCAGAATAATCAGCAAGGCCGGCATGCTCACGATGAGCCGGATGAGCATAGGCGACGCGCTGCTGAAGTGTTCTTGAATGATGTTGAGTGCCGGCGCAATGGCGGCTCCCGCCATCACCGTGAGGAGCGACATCGAGAGGATGGTCGCCGTGAGAGCAAATGTGTTGTGTTTCATAAACTTTTGGCTTTATTCGCGGAGTTGTTCTTGGCCTATTTTCGTCGAGCGAGCGAATAAAATCCAAAAGTTCTACCAAACTTTAGCGGCGCAAAAGTAGGAATTTTTTTGAAAAAATTGATTTTTTAGAAAGAAAAAAGCAGAGAATTTTTGATGTTCTCTGCCTTTTAAATTGCTCCTTGTCAAAGCCCTTTCATGCGCACTTCGACGTAGGATTTGTTTGATTTCAATTCTTTGATGGCTTCTCGCGCTTCGGTGTTGCCTTGCAGGTGCCAGAGGAACCATGCGGTCACGTATCCGTCGCCATAGACCAGCATGTCGCCGTGCCCACAGTCGTTTCGGCGCGCGGCCACTTTGACGATGTTGTTGGGCAAGGCGTTCCACAGCGCGTTGTAGTCCTTGAGCGGTGTTAGTCCGTCGCTGTTGGCCACGAGCACCATCATCGGGATGCGAATTTTCGACGCGTCGGCATCCCAACGGAGTAGGGGATTGTGNCCGTTGTAGGTGCTGGCGAGCATCACGGCGGCTTTGTATTTCTTGGCGCTTGGCTGCGTGGTGATGGCATTCTCAACGCCCGTTCCGCCTTGCGAATGTCCCACGGTTCCNATGTTGTCGAGGTCGGCATGCTTGTAGATGGGCGAGCNCTTCTTCGCATTCAGCCCGATGAGCCATTGCAGCGTTTCTTCGGCCGAATTTCCGTTCCAAGATGTGCCTTCGTCGTTGCCCACCACGATGAAACCCCAGCTGGCCATGTGGCGGAACCATTCGGGATACTTCGCGGCGGCCCAGCCTGTGCCGTTGTTCGACACAATCACGGGATATTTCTTTTTCCCCTTGTCCATATCGGCCGGAAACCACACGCGAAACGTTCCCAGAGAGCCCTCGGCCTTTTCTTCGTAGGAGTTCACCGCGTGGCTGCCCATCTTCATATAGATGCTCTCCTTGGGCGCGAGTCCCGTCAGCAATTCGTAGTACTTATTCGAGCCGCTGGGATGATTGGCATTATACGCCTCCCACATTTGAGCGCAGCCGGCGCAACTGCCCACCACTGCCAAGCATACAATGATGCTCAAAAAAATATGTCTTTTCTTCATAGTTTTTTCAGACTGCAAAAATAATAAAATTTTGGCGAATATTTAGCCAAAACTACAAAGATGAAAGAAAATTTTTGGCTATGTCAGAAAAAATTAGTATATTTATAAAGGATTCAGAAATTTGAAAAAAATGACGCCTAAGGAAGAATCGGATTTTCGAGCGTTTATCGAGAAATGGGCTGCGTTGGTCGTGCCCTACGGTCGCACGCAAACGGCGGATGAGCAGCATGCGTTTGGCGCCATCAACGCAATAGATTTCAGCAAAATATATGTTGATTTGTGTTTGTCGTACTACGACGATTTGAAAGTGCGGGACTTTCCTGCGGACATCATCGAGGGCTTGAAAGAGCACGTTCGCAACGTCAGAACGCTGCTTTGGCGCGGGCAGTACGACCGCGGGCGTTGGAAGCGGACGGTGCCATTTGAGACGTGCATCGAAGAGGGCGAGAAACTCGTGCGACTGCTTGTCCCGAACTTCAGAAGGGAAATCCGTTTGCAGAGGCGAAACATCCTGAAAGTGATGCCTTTGCGCGCTCCAGACAAAGACAAAGCGCCCGCGAAGGCAGCCTTTTCGAATAAGTTCATAGGCTTCGGCGTGCCCGGCTCCTCAACTGCCGCCTACGCCGCCGAGATTGCCCGCAGCGGCGTGGCCGTAAACGTTGAGAACTACACTTGCGACGATGTCGTATTCGTCTCCATCAATGGCAACCGCGCCGGAGCCGCGCCGATGCAAGAGCAAACCATCGAGTTGGCACGCCGTGCGCTACTTCAGGGAGCCGTGCTGCTGACGGACGATGAGCACCATCGCAATCGCGCATACAACACCGGCGAGCGCCTCTTGAGCGAAGACCTTCTCGCTGCCGGTGCCACCTACGAGCAGCAAAACATCGACGGTGTCAGCGTTGGCGTGTGGATGCACAATTGTGTTTGAACATGGACGGCAAAGAATCCCTCTCAATGCGCAATATAATTTCACGCTCACAGCATTGTAGAACCGACAAAAATGCCACCTCGACGAAAAAAAACATTGGGACCAAAAAACGGGACCATTTTCAAAACAAAAACCTCAAAGCGCTGATAAACAACAACTTTGAGGCTTAAGTTTGTGGTACCTCCAGCGAGTGGAGAAAGTTTTCTCTATTGTACTTTAGTTGAGTAAAATGAACTTATTTCGTTGATTGCCATATATTTTATAGTAAATTTCTATCCTTTTTCGTTCGAGGTGGTCAAGCAGAGACTGGGACCACTTTTCTAGATTTTGTTGGCACTGTATTTTTGCACAGCAAAATTGCGATAACTCATTGATAATCTTGTTTTTCTATGAAAGGGAGACGGGTGTCAATGCTCTCGCGATTTTTGCCGAATCAAGCAAAAATTTACCAAAAAAATTAAAGAGAAAAAATCCGAACATGAAAAAGGAAAAATTAACGATTGTTCCCCGGTTGCAAGCTTCGGGGCGTATGATTATCCGTGTACGATGGAATGGCTGCAAAAATGAAGTTGGCTTTGCTACGAAGATTTACGCAGAAAAAGAGAAGTGGGATAATGATTTGCATCGCGCAATCAAGGGGACTTCCCACTGTGTGCAGAGCAAGAAAACGCATCTTCAAAGGAAGTGCACTGCCTCTGACATTAACGCGTGCATCGCCACATTCAAGGAGGCCATCAATGAGGTTTTTTACTCCTATGCCGACCGCAACAAAATACCCACGGTCGCAGAATTGAAGGCTGATGTGAACAAACTTTTGCAGCGTGACAGGGGCGTAAAAGTTGAAAAACCAGAGGTGAACGCGATGGAGAAAGCGAAGCCCGAAACGATGGCCGAGATTTTCAATCGGTTCCTTGTAGAGCGTGGCCACGAACGTAATTGGACCGAGAGCGCAAAACAAAAATATCGCCAAGCTGTGCGCTTATTTATCAAGGCGCTGCCCAAGGTTACGCCGCAGAACATCACTTATGCTCATATGTTGAGTTTTCGAGACTGGTTGGTTAAAAAAAGGTATATGAATAGAACTGTAAATAAGTTGTTTAGCGTTTTTCGTTCGTTTCTAAAATGGGTAAACGAACAAGATGGCTGCAATGTGCCGGAGAAGGTTCGGTCGTTTTGCACTAATTTGAAAACTTGCAAGAAAACTGTGACGTACCTCAATTATGATGAACTTATGAAGCTTTATAAATACGATTTTAAAGAAAACAAGCGCTTGGAATTTGTGCGTGACATGTTTTGTTTCACGGCTTTTACGTCGCTTCGCTTCGATGATCTTGCCCGTTTGAAATACGCGTATATTGACGGCGATTATATCAAAATGAATGCGGCGAAAACCGATGAACCATTGCTGATTTTCCTTACAAAGGATGCACGTGCGATTTTAGAAAAATACAAGGACCAAGGTACCCCCGATGGCCGTGTTTTTAAGCTGTACAGCAACCCGCACATGGATAAGTTAATCAAAGAAGTGGCGCGTGCTGTGGGGCTTAATCGTATAATCAATGAACCATACTATATTGGCACGAAACGGTTTGAAAAAAGCAATCCGGTTAGTGAGGTCATTGCATGGCACTTAGCCCGCCGCACATTTGTCACGTGCAGTATGGCCATGGGGATTCCGGAGGGGGCTGTGCGCAAAGCAACCGGTCATCAAAATTACGCCACAATGTTGCCCTATATCGCGACGGATGTCACAACACTCAAGCGCCAAATGACGAAATGGGATGGCCAGGAAGCGAAAGCCGAAGTATATGATTTCGTGGACAGGGCCGATGAAGCGACCTTGGCGAAGATGCGCGAGTTCATGCGGCAAATTGGGTGACAGTCGAGCGTTGCTCGTAATCGGAATCGTGATCGGATGAGATATACCCCTCATCCGGTCTTTTTTTTGTCCATCGCGGTGCAATGACGGAAATAAGCCTGCCAATTTTTATGAAAAAAAGACAACTAACGCTGACCTAACAACCCGTTGTTCTGACCTAACCTGACCTAACCAAAAACGAACCTGCCTGTTAGTCTGCAAGTTGCTGATAATCAAACGATTTGGCACAAACATTGCAGGGCCACAAGTGGACTGGCCGCAATAATGCTGTCAGAAAAATTTAATTGTTTGAATTATGACTAAAAAAGAACAAGACTATGAGAAGTTCTCCAAATTGCAGCGCCGGGCGATAGATTGCTCTGTCGGCGAGTTGGCGATAGCAGTAGCGGACGAACTTGAGAAGCGCGAGCAGCAGCGACAGATGTCAGCAATGCAGACTCCGGCACAAAAAAAGGGGACGCCGAAGGAGTTGGAAAACCCCATATATGGTTATAAAGGCCTTATGGAGTTTCTCGGCGTCTCGCACACTACCGTTGCAAACATTATGCGATCAGGCATGCTTGCGGAGGCGACGTACCGATGCGGTTCGCGCAACCTTATGTTTGACCGTGCGAAAGTATTGGAGCTAATGAAGGAGACATCACGTAGACGCAAATTGATTTAAATTTATATAATTATGGAAAAACTATTTCATATACATTCTGCCACCCAAGATATGGCAGCAGCGACGAAAGTTAAACGTCAACTCTTCGGCGAATACTGGCTCGAGGGTGAAATCGCAATCTTGTTCGCCGATGAGAACGCCGGCAAGACCATTCTCGGATACGACATCGCCTTAGCCATCGCCAGCAACGTTACGCACTGGCCGTACACCTTATGCGAGGCGCGGCAGCCCGTGTTTTACTTTGACTTCGAAATGGATAAGACCCAATTCGGGCTGCGATATCCTGCGGGCGCAGTCGACATGGACGATGTTAAGCGTGCCACGCTCGGCGCAGGCCAACTCGTCAGCGATCCGGACACCTTTCTCGATGCGTTGGAGGAAACGGTTAAGCAACCCAACGCGCCCAAGGTGGTGATTGTTGACAATCTGTCATGCATCTTGGGCAACGCCAGCGGGCGCGCAGCAATCAACTTCCTCGCTCGGCTCAAAAGCATCAAAGCTATGTACGGTTTGTCGGTCTTGCTCATCGGCCACACCAAGAAAAGGAACCCGACCAAGCCTATCAGTTCCAACGATCTCGCAGGCAGCAAAATGCTCCCCAACCTTGCAGATAGCATGTTTGCCCTGGGCAAATCGGCCAAGAGAGCAGGTGCCGCATATCTCAAACACATAAAAGCACGTTCCACGACCAAGCAGGACCTTGTGGCTGAATTGACAATTGTGAGTGAACCCTACCTGCATCTGAAATTTGATGTCTTCAACGAGGAAAGTGAACATTTGCAAAAGGTCGGCCAGCGCGGACGAAAGAAATTTGACGGCGAAATCATCCAACGTGTATACGAGCTTTCCGACGCTGGAGCATCGTGTCGTGACATTCAACGCGAGACGGGCGTATCACGATCACGCGTGTCCGAACTGCTGAAAAAACGGTCCGAGGCGCAGTGGAGCATTACAGCAACGGTTCCACCGACACCTACACCGCTGCCACCACCGCCGCCTCTTCCTTCGGCAGCAATCGTTCCACCGCCACCTCCCACAAAAGGAACTCCTGCCCCGAATTGAAACTCCAAAACCGAAAAAGCGCCGCCTAACCAATGTGCGGCGCTTTTTTTACCGGACAGACAGCGAGAGCTCCCATAAACACTGGGCTGGTGAGGTGTCCGGTATTGTGTCCTGTATTTTAATCGGACACCCCCCAAGCCTCTCGTACGATGCGAGGGGATCTATTGTATTTGGAGGCAAAGGCGATGCGTCGGCGCAGGTCTTTGCTGGCGGTCTTCCAAATGAAAGAGCCGAAGCGTTCGGTGTGTCGCGATCCACCGTGTCCGTGTAAAGGAAGGGAGTGGGGAATACGACAACGAAAAAGACGGGCCTTCTTGTCGGAGGTCATCTTTTATAATAACGGCAAAAATTACGGCGCGGTCTAATCCGAAAACAGATCGTCGAGTGTGAGGGTGCGGAGGAAGAAGCCGCTGTATTCGTTGTAGGTGAGGCCGTAGGTGGTGATGAGCACGGTGTGGACGGTCTTGCGCTTGGGCAGGGCCTCAAGGAGCCGACTTTGCCTGTTCTGGAGCGTGCGGAAGTAGGCCTTGTCGATGGTGAATTCGTCTTGGTAGAATTTCATTTCGCAGAGGTTCACAACGTTGTCGGCCCTGTCAATGAGCAGGTCAATCTGGGTACCTTCTGTCTCGACGTCGCCACGCAGCGCCCACGACGACTGTGTGCTTTTCACTCCCTCCACGCCCAAGGCGCGCTTGATTTGTCGGATGTGATTCAGGCAGACTTCTTCGAATGCGATGCCGCGCCAAGAACTCACGGCCTGCGAGGCCACGTTTTCTTTCCAGAAATCGACGTTTTCGCTGCCGTTGCCCTCCACGAAGCGCAGGTAGAAGAGGCAAAATGGGTCGATGAGTTTATAGTGAACGTCTTTTTGAGAATGTCCGAACGGCACATAGCGCAGGATGAAGTCGCTCTCCTCCAGCGCTCGCAACATGGTGGTCAGTCGTCCGCCGCTTAATCCCAGCGCTTTGATGATTTCCAAGCGCGTGAAGCCCACGTGTCGCGTGGCCAGCAATTTCACAATTTGTTTCACCTCTTCCGGTTGAGCAAACACCGACATAAAGAGCCTATGAAACTCCTCGCGCAGCTTGGCCTTGGGGGCAAAGAAAATTTCGTCCACGTTTTGAGCGAGACTCATGCCCGCCTGCATATAGCCGAGGTAATAGGGCACACCGCCCAGAATCATATAGGCCTGCACAATGTCGTAGCGCGACAGGCGAATGTTCTTTTGCTCGTAGAACGCTTCGCATTCTTTCAGTGTGAACGGCGAGAGTTTGATTTCGTAGGTGATGCGGTCGTAGAGTCCGCCGTGGTTGTTGATGAGATTGTTCTGAATCCACGAGGAGGCCGAACCGCAGACGATGAGCAGCAGGTTGGACTGCTGGCATCCCCATCCGTTCCAAAACGCTTCCAAGGCGGTGATGAAGCCCGACCGCGGCGTGTCCATCCAAGGCATTTCATCGAGAAAGACCACCCA
>Ga0065711_1050114_pt1 | contig 10980 bp, 8 predicted proteins | sample Hoacrofraction12_FD_59098 | JGI IMG/M metagenome (GOLD analysis project Ga0065711, IMG submission 59098) | Hoatzin crop microbial communities from Cojedes, Venezuela - Epithelial fraction 12 v2 (version 2) | ecosystem: Host-associated > Birds > Digestive system > Esophagus > Crop | place... | reverse complement strand
TTTTTTTTTTTTTTTTTTTTTTTTTTTTTTTTTTCCCAGACCTTGTTTTTGACCTACTTTTGTCAGTGTTCATGTGTTTTTAACAAGCTTACTGATGGGAATGGTCTGGGATTCTCAACTTGTGTCTTGTAGAGAAAATAGTGGTCAATATAAACACTGGTATTGAAGACTGGTCTAACTTACTGTTTTCAGTCCCAAGACCGATACTAAAAAGGAAAAAAAAAACCAGTGAAAACACTTGTAAAATAACCAATTTTCAGAGTCAGCTTTGGCTTCCAAACACACTAAAAGTGCACTTGTGCACACGCATAATTATACAAATAAAACAGAGGGGCAAGTACTGCAAGTAATTCAGACCGTATCTGCTGCTTCACCCAAATTCTCCACGGAAGGATGCTGTTCCAAACTGTCACATTTTAAACTGCTGAATTCTCAGTTCATTTGCCAGTACTGCAGCTGGAGTTTACCTGTACAAGCTGAAAAACAAACTCCAGCTTAGCAAAGGCTGAAGGCTGTTAAGCAGTTTCACTTCCAAACAGAATTCTTTTTCTTCAGCAGGGTCTCAGCAATGTTTATATTGTATAAATTACACTTGAAGTAAATGTGAATTTTGTCCTCAGTATTTTTAACCCTTTCTCATGCTACTTGGGTACGGAGTTCCTTTTGCTGCCAAGGCAGTGGTTGGGTGTGCAGTACTTACTGACCAACCTGCCAGGCTACACAGTGACAGTAGTCCTGGAAACGCTTTCTCCCATTTATCCTTTTCCTTTTAATGTCCTGAGCTCCACAGTGATGCTTGTCCACACAGGTTTGGCTGTCCTCACGGCTGGTCCAAGTGTTACTCCGTAAGCAGCCGACGTTTCCCTAGAATATGGTAAATCCTCTTCCAAAACCACAAGTAACTTCTCTGGTATTTGACATCTGACCTGAAACGTACTGTAGAGCGCAGTGAACAGCACGGCGCTGGCCACTTCTGGGGGCGGCAGCAGAATTGTTGGCTGCAAAAAAAAATTCTTTTTGACTGATTTTTGTTAGTTTAGGTCTTGTACATAATTATGTATGGAGGTCACTGTTGAAATGGATTCCCCCCGCCCCCTTATAAACGCCTGCTGAGCATTCCTTCCCCTCCCCTATGCCCCCATCATCTGTTGCCTGTGTGTAACGTTTGTGTAACGTTTGCGCGCCGTGCGGTAGGAAGGGGGAACCGCTTCTTTCGGTTTGCTGCTGTCCCACCCCAAACCGGGCTAAGAACTGTAAAATCCTGGTTAAGTATTTGGGTTGAAAGGTGCATCAGCAGCCTGTCACTGCGCATTTCCTCACCTGGCTGCTTCTCACAGCGGGTTTTGCCTGGTGGCAGCTCTCGTGGGTTGGGTTGCTCCCCCCCCCCAGCATAGTAAATCAAACTGGATTTGACATTTGTAAAACTTTAAAAACTGCTCTCCTATAAGAAAAAAAACTGCTCCTCCTTTAGCTGAAGACATCCTACAAAAAAATCTTCACTCTTAGCTAAACTTTGTAATATAAACCTGAAGACGATTTAGTATCTAATTGTTGCTTGAATACAAAACTGTAGAGCCGGCCTGGGAGAGGAGACTTGTTAGCACTCTGACTTCATACTGGTAAAGTCAGCTGATACATAGGACATTTTTAAATTGTGACTTGTTTTCTAAAATCCCCATTGTCTTTTTCACAGCTAGTATTTTCACAATAAACACAGCCAAACATAAAAATGTTAATGTACAAATTGTGAAATTCTGTTAATTCCCAACAAAATATTTTTGTATATAATAAAGATTTAATATTGAAAAAAGGTAACTAGCTTTTTTTTCGTGATTTTTTTTGGTCACACCCTGAATTTTAGCCAAGTAAAGAAGTTATCAAGAAGCAGTCTGCACCCATCTGCCTTTTACCTTCACCTCGCCCCTTCTGGCTGAAAACTGGCTCCATGCCGACACCCCGAGCGTGCCCCGCTGGCAGTGATGCGTTGGTGTGCTCGTACCAAACATCCCGGTGACCGCTGGCCTGCACAGACCGGGCTCCACGCTGTGTGGGTCGGTTACCTGAAGCGGGCTGCGCGGGCGCTGCTGGCCACAGTGCCTTTGGGCCTCCTGTAGTGCTCAAGGGCCAGGAAAGCAGCACTCCAGGTGGTTCCGGGTAGCTTGGTGTGGAATCCCCGCTCCATGTACAGCGCTCGTGGGGCCTCTTCAGCCACCCGACAGCTGTAATCGCCCAGCGCGGGCTCCGAGCACCGCAGCGTGACAGGAGTCACTCCCCGGGGCCATCGCTGTCACTCGGGACTGCTGCGCGTACGAGGCAAGCGCTGGTGATGGACAGCGAGGCTGAGCCCGCCCGCCTCCTGACACAGCGCAGACTCTGCGAGAAGAGGCTGCGGACCTCATCTTCCCAGGGCCTGATCCGACTCCGAGTCGCAAAGGTGGGGTTTCCTCCCCCTTCCTCCTGCGGAACGCAGAAGTGTAGCGAAGGGGAGCAAGGTTTTGGGGAGGGAATTTGGGGTGTGGTATCTGATCTCGTCACAAGAAATTGCTGTTGTAGCTATAACGCAGTGGATGCACACCCAGCTCTTCTGAAGCGGGCTCTGAGTTAATCTGGCTCAGCGCAACTTAGGCTGGGGAAGGGCAGGGCAAGAGGTACCTGGAGAGAGACACGCGGCTTCTGCTGTTCCCTTGGGTCTTCACATCCCCACTCTGAGCTATTTTTAGTGTTCCTGTGCATCAGGATCCTGCTTTCAAGAGCATGGAAGAAGGAATGGAGGGAAAACGATGAACACACAAAGTGCCTCCATGCTGCTTTTCTTCCCCAGCTGTGCTGCTCCTCAGCCTGAACCCGACCAGTGGATTTAGCCAAAGCCAAAGACTAACCTACCTCTGAAAGCAAAACAGGAGGGAACACACACAACGCTTCTTTCTTCAATGACATTTTTATAGAACACCTAGGGTATGTTGGGTCTTTCTTCCTCTATAAATAAATCCCCTCTCCAACGTGTATGTTATAGCATGCGCTCCCTGAAGCGCTGAGGCAATACAGTGCACATATGGCTTACACCAGAACTCCGTAAGGAGGATCAGAGCACACGGACCATGGTGCTGCGTGGATGCCCACACATCCTCTTGCTGCCTGTGTGCACCACCTTTCAAGGCCAAGGGAATGACTGTAATCCCGCAAAAAAGAACAATGGAAATAGTCATAAATTATTCTGTTTTGACATAATATTTAATACAAAATTCCAATAAATTAGTTACAGAGGCAGCTTTGGAGCAGCGGCTAGCAAAAAGACAACTTTCCCATTTACAAAGACACACCTGACTGCTAGAAGCAGGGTAAGATGCTTCCACCCCCCAAACGACATTTCCAGATGCACCAGTGCAAGGTTCAGGCAATGCCATCAGCTTCATTTGACAGACGAGATGCAGGAGCGCCAACAGCTCTGTGCGCACGGCTATGCTGCGCGCTCCGGGTGCGGAGAGGCACCACGCTGCCTCTCTGCAAAGCCCGATTCCTCCGGGAAAGCCTCACTGACCCGAGGTTTTAACGCCCTCTCAGATGATCTGCTCAAGACCAGATGGCAATGGAGCAGAAGACCGAACCCGGGACTCCCGCCCACCGGTGAAGCTGCAGGGCCTGGCTGCTGCTCGCCCTCCCTACGCACACGCAGGCGCCTGCTTGTCCGCCTGTCAGCCATCTCACCACCTCACCCGAGAGCACCAGTACTCCACTCACCTGGAACATTGTCTCCCCGAGCCCATATTTACAGTGATCTCTGCTGCGTGTCTGTCCCATCCACACGATCGCAAAAAATTACAATGAAATAAAGGGAAAGCAGTTCAAAGCACAAAGCACTTTACTACACTTTGCTGGCAGTCGGAGAAACCAGAAAAACATCTGCACTCAAAATGTCGTGTGGGCAAAACGATCACTTTTGTTGAGTGCAGCAGGGACACTTCACATGGACATACCAAAAGCATCACCGTACCTCAAAGAGAAAGTTCAAATGGCAATTTAAACAGCTGAAACTTGCTAAGTTGAGTAAAAACTTGTTAGAAAATAGAGAAACGCTGTACGGAGGCACAAATCCCTACAGTGGTCTTAGGTTTTGAAAAAGAGTTCTTTATTTCCTGCAGTGCGCGGTTCACATCCGTAAAGCCAAACCACACTTAATAAATGAAAACCTAATCAAGTGCCTCTTCGAGAGCCCTCCATTCCACTTGCTCCAGAGCAAAGGCATTCTGCACATCAAGTCTTAAACCAGCAGGACATGCACCCCGTTGCAGAACCCTGGATTTCCACAGCCTGCTTGTTTGCGGGCTTACAAAGCTGCAAAGTACCAAGTGCTTTTTCTCCCCTGCATATTAACGCAAGCGATCAGGCTGACACCGCCCTGCAGATCTGACAACTACCGGAAAGGCTGTGTTCAATTTCTGTTCCAGGCTTGGCTCTCTCAATTCCCCCCTCTGTCCCTTATGTACGTATTTTCCGCTGCGGAGGCAGCTCAGTGAAGGGGCAGAGCGACAGCACGCCTGACGGCAGCGCAGAGCGCTCACCCCAGCCATGCCGCGGCCGCCCTGCCCTGCAGAACCCCTGCCCAGGCCACAGAGCCCCCAGCCAAGTGGCTCCACTGCGAGCCCAGACACACCGACGCCGCACTGCAGAGCTGCAGAAGAAAGGACAGGCTGGAGCAATAACTGGATACTTGGCAAAGCTCCTACACATTCCCACCTAAAGCACAAAACCCACACAGTGCAACATAAAGAACAAGGGGGAAGAATCTAGGTTCTTTCATAGTTACAGCTTTTACAGAAGACTCTGCCATTTCCAAACGAATGTTTGATGAAGCAAACAGCCTTTGCACAACGTCAAATCTTCCTCTGTCGGTGAGAGCAGCCACTGAAGGACTGCTCAGCACCACGGTGCCATCGGCTGAAGCGACGTGAGGCTTTATTTATGAGAGAGAGCAAAAGACAGAGACGTTAAAAGGGTTTTCCAAGCAGCGCTGTTCCTGCCATCAGATAGCTCAGTTCTTGCTTACAAAGCCGCCAGGAGAGCCTACAAGGCAGCAGCAAAAGGGCAACGTTCCCTTTACTATCAGCCTGGGCAAGTCCGACATGCTCACCCAGAACCAAAGCTCTGTGGCACCCATTAACAAGAAACATCTCTCTTACCGCGTCCTTTCCCCCAGTCCAGCATCTCTCACTACAGACCACATTTAACTTCCTCTGAGCAAACAGTAGCATGCCCCTCGCCCCCACATATTTAAAGGTTTTTACTATTATTTTTGTCCGTGAGCTTAAAAAGAGCCCTGCCCCATTCCTCCAGCAGTTTCAATGAATGGCCTCAGAGTTTTGGAACTCCAGAATTTGCCAAGGCCCAGGCACTGCTGCTATCAAAGAGAAATTTGTTTCCCAAGGGCAGGTGATTACTGTTACTAAGACTTTAAAATTGGCTAGTGAGACTATTAGTAAATTAAAATTCGAGCTTAAGTTACAACTTTCTTTTGCTCTCAGCCCATGAAATGTCCAAACTGCAGAAACGTTTCAGAAGTCAGGAATCCACCTGCAGTCAATCACCCGCGTCATTTGCCACTGCCAGGCTCTGACCTTGCCTAAGCAATGCCTACAGCCGAGATTGGCACTGGAGCTTGGCATCTTCTTTACGGGTGAGAAACACAGCAACGCTGAGGACTCAGCCACCGCTGCTGCCGGGGCCCACAGGCTACACAGGTGTAGTTTGATTACTCACCAGACAACACAACGCCGGAACAACGTGAAGATCACAGCAGGCACGCAGCAGGACGAGAGTCTCATCAGACAGCTCTGTGAAGGAAACATAAAAGGGAAAGATTGTTTCCAGTGCACACTGCACGGGGCTGGCTGCTGGAAAGGGGACCTTCTCAACAGCGAGCTCCGTTATGGGGTTCTCCTGCTGGGCAAAGACAGATGAGCTGCATTTTTGAGGCCCACTGGCAGGTACAGCACCTTGTGAAATGGACGCTGGAGACCAAAGTGATTCAATGCCGAGGGCAGATGTCACAAGCGCTCTGCTGGTCATTTGGAAGAGGCTGCTCCAGCCCTTTCCTGCCTGCTTCCCAGAGTGCAAAATAAAATGGGATGGGCGATGGGTATAAGCCCCGCACTAACTATCCTTGCCCTTGAGAAAAGGCAGCTTGTAGGAAAGGGGATTTCTTCTCCATCACTCTTGTCTCCTCCCTAAGTATCTCCCCAGTGTTTCACTCCGAGTCTGCAGGCTGGATGAACAACTCAGGCCTTGAATAAAACAAGAACCACTGCTCTCAAGATCCAGATGGGATGCTGACTTCAGCAAAAACACAGTTTGAGAGGAATGACATAGCCGAGACTGCCCTGGGGCAGGGAGACAGACTAAATGATCCCCGTGGTGCCCTTCGACTCCGCAACTCAAGGGCTGTAATTCCCAATAGAAGCAATGGGCGCAAACCAGCTTTTGATTCTTGATCCAGCCACATTTACGCCTGGACATTAGCAGCAGACATTATGTCCAAAGCCAGGTGATAATGCAGCACATTCAATTAACTGCACCCTGCTGTTAACAGCATCTGACAGGCGTTACCGCATCAGTGGGTTTCTGTTTTCTACTTCTCTTCTGTCTCCGCAAATGAGTTAAGCTTTGCTACCTGGGTACAGCGCGTATGCATGTGCACACTGACACTCTGCTGCACAGTGCCACATCTCACTAACACCACACTGGACTTCCCTTCATTATCTTAATGTCAGGAAATTCTTTATGTAAGAGAGAGAGGAGAAAAAACCAGGCAAGTCTGTCTTGGACTTTGCAGGTAGCTTTTAATTAACACTGTGGTGCCAACTAGATCGTAAAGATGGCATTTGTTTGACATTTATGTTTAATCTCCTTTTTCAGCAGCTGCAAAACAACCCTCTAATTGCAGTGTCTCTATGTTAAATTCATTTTTGCTAAATATAGTTTGCACCTCAACAAAATACGCTGTTACACAGAAAGTAACACCTAATTTGTAATTCTCAGTATCTAGCCGGGAAGAAGTCTGGCACACAACAAGAACAGAAATTAGCTTGCCAAACTGGAAATGCCCACACTCAGCAGAAAGCAGAGCGGAGCAGTCTTGGGGGAATGTGTATTTTACAAGCAAAATCTGCCAGTGATTGAGGGCTGAATTTAATTCACAGCCGGGAATGCCAAGCATGGTATATCAAACCCATAAAAAGGAACAGAACAAATTATGTGCACTCAGCTCACCAACTGCTCAAAAAGAGCCATAAACGCTTTAACACAGAGGGAGCTTCTAAAAGGGAAATAAAAAACCAGGGCTCTCCCCTTCATTCACAACGCACCAGAGACAGCACTGATGAGGAGGTGAGCAGCTGAGAAGAGTTCTCCGTCTGGAGGCTGACACTTCTGCAACAGCGGCTCACTCGGTAAACTGCACCCTAAGAGCTGCAAGAAGTCAACAAGGGCTTGCTGTTGTGCAGGTTTTAATTCCTCCAGATCTGGCTTGTCTCCTGTGCAGATATCATCTAGCTGGAAGCAAAAGAGTAAGTAAAAATTCGTGAAAAAAGGAAAGCTCAAGCAAAAGAGAATGCTAGCTCTATCCCAAAACTACTTTTAGGAAGGGAACAAAAGTTTCTTCATCTTACCACGTCCTCCAGGGCAGTTACCATTTCTTCATGGAGCAAGAGTTCACAGAGGGTTTTATATAAAGCTCTTTGCTTGTCTTCCGGCAGCTTCACAAAGGGCTGGAACTGAGTCTTCAACCGTGACAGATCTTTCCCATGAAAGCAGTAAAAAGCAAAACTAAGTATTTCAACACAAAAAACAGTTAACATTTTTGCTATGTGTTTCCTAAGCACATTTATCAGCATATCTTGACATCCTAATTTCCATCAGCACAAGTCACGATGCAAGGCTGGAAGACATCTGATTACATTTCCCTAATGAGCCAATAAAGCACCAATGAAAATTCTAAGAAAGAAGAACAACTACCAAGGATCAACATTCGGTGTCCAGTATTTTTAATATTTTAGAAATCAGTATTTAAATGTTAACTGAACTAACCACATGTTAAGTTTCTCATCTGAAAGTTCATCTCCAGAGAACGTTCACTTACAAGGCAGAATGAACAGTTCTGCTCACAACCTTACTTCCTCATCTGTGGGTTAACAGGAATTACAAAGTCAATGGCACGAGTCCACATGCAGAATTAAAAGTTCCTATTGCGATGTCAAATTGTTATTGTCCTCATATTTCATCAGGTGCATCAAAGAATTACACCCCTTCACCCCTGCCCTGAAAAGACTTACTACAAAAATCAGGACTAAAACCTCTTCTTGACTGAAATATTAAATCCATTACAACACACACAACAGAAGCACAACAGAGTTCGCCGCACTTCTTTCCCCACAATTCAACTATGACACTAAATCAAAATGGTTTATGACATCAAATTACCATTTTGCTAAAAGAAAGCAAGTTTTCAAGTCAATAATGCCAACTGGAAGGTTGGAATGTGTTTTTCCACATTTCAAAAATATGGGTATGCAAGCATTCTTACCCTTGTTTAAAAGAAATTTCACTTCATGTCACTCCGGTCAAGAAACACGCACTCTTTAAAGATGCCTTTTGTATCTAAAAATTACTTCACTGCAGGGAAAAAAAAGCCCAGCCACAGGCAGATATTTTTCATACCTGACACAATCATATGACTGGCTATACAAGTAACAGAAGAGGAAACCTACTTTAAATTGCTTCAGTAGAAACAATTTTTCTACAGTTCAGGTTCAATAATTAAAAGAAACCTCCAAGCCTTTTAAGCAAGAAAGGCACAAAGGGATGTCAAGCTAAAACAGAAACCAAAACTGTGGCATAACATTCTTTCACAAGTAAGTGGATTGTATATACCCATGGAGACACAGTTTTTCCTTTCAGACAGGTCTACACTGGAGAATGACAGAATTTATTTCAGGACAACAAGTATCTATTTTGGTCATAGCTTGTGCATTGACGAGCCATGAACCAAGGGTGAAATTTGGAGAAAGCAAAAAAGATATTCATTGTCAGAACCAGCTGTAAGAACTCTAACAAGAGCCGATGAAAAGCAACGTGTGTTCTGAGGCCTCGATCTGTTTTCCCCTTTTTCATTCCTGTGGTGACAATCCTGCCCCCTCCTTCCACATCCCTGCAATAAACAGGTTGCACCTGGCTTATTATACCAATTTGCAAACTTCCATTTAAATCACATTTTAATTTCATCAGCCTTAGTTGATACTGAAGATTTCTATAAAGCTTCTGAGAAAATAAGGAGTCTAGGTGAAGGCAGGGGAGATGCCTTTGCAATTTTTGAGACTTAAAATAACCTTTATCTAAGAAGCTTGACTGAGAGTATTTTCCAAGTCACGAAAAAATACCTTCAGTGACCCTTTCTGAATGAAAGCATAAATCATCACTAATCTTATAGATCTTAACTGGAATGCAGCAGAGCTGGCATAAAAAACAGATTTTATACAATCATATTTATGACAAAGGGATTCAGGATGTTCCCAGGGAACAGTCCACTGCATATAGCTACTGCAGAAGTAAATTCCTCTGCTCTTTCAATGCATTCTCCCAAGAGTTCCTGATAAGGGCTATTAAATGAACTAACATCATTTCTTATGTACTATTGTACCAGATTATTGCTTCCTATCACATTGCTTAACTCACTGTAATGCAATCACGTAAAGCCTTTCTGGTAATACCTTGTTTCAATACACTTAAAGAAGCATCGCTGGGAATGAGGTTTTTAGCCCCAGAGTACGTCTCATTATCCACAGCATCTGGCTGATAGAGAGACAAAGCATCTCTGAAGAGTGCTGAAGGGGGATAAGTTGAGCCTTCTGTGCTTTCTTTTTCAAAACCTCCTTGCTGTTCATCTAGCAGACAGAATTCTGTAATTAGAAATTCAATTTAAAAAGATAATTAATAAAATACACAAGCAATTACTGAATGAGATGCTAGCTTATATTATCTAGTGTTCTTGCATGTGATTTCTCCATGCCTCATCTCATCTAGATGGGAAGAATTCCAGTGGTTGCTATGCACGTGAATTACCGGGCATTACTGCAGCCCTGATGTTTGTTACAGTGCGCACAAAGGTCCTGTGGTGAGCTACCAACTACAGAACGTGACGCCAGCTCCTGTGAATTAAAGCAACGCAGACAGCAAACAACATGAAAACTTCTCACCAGCACCATGAACCTGAATGGTGCCTACAAGAGAGGCACATATGAATTCTTCACATTTTTCTACCAATGAAGAGACATGCTGCAACGCAGGCCACAGGATCCACTCATGATGGAGACAACAGCGCTTTCTGAGATTCATAAGAACTCAGAGAGCCCTTCAGAGAGCTTCTTCTGGTCATGGCAGTGATGGACTTCTCTTTGTGGCCAAGCCACAGGTCCGTCCTCACGTTTTCCAGATGAGTAGAAAATAGGGTGCTTTTCAAAGTCTCTAAGGACTTCACTCAGCCACGTTCACAAACAGAATCACTCTGCAACAACTTTGTGGAGAAAATAACACTCCCTGGCTGGATTACCCTGTCTGTCTTGTCTCCATGAGGAGCGCTGCCCTACCTCACCCAAACAGGGCTGCAGACTTCCTGCCACCCCAGGGCCCCCAGAGTGATGAAGCTCAGGGCCTCCTGGAGGTACACAGGGAGCCTCTGTAAGAGTTATGCTGAGAAATCCAGAGTATCAAGTTCTGTGCTCCTGTGTCCAATATTAAGCCCCAAAGATGCAAAATGTAATCAAAGGCCTATGTATTATTTTGATCATCTGTTATTGGCTCAAATGGAAGATTTGAAACTGTACCCCTGGCACTCTGCAGCAGGTCTGCAGAGAATGCAGGCAGGCTAGCAGGAGGATCTCAATTTTAAAGTAATACCTGACAGCGCAGGCAAAAAAAAAAAAAAAAAAAAAA
>Ga0065711_1050113_pt1 | contig 10980 bp, 7 predicted proteins | sample Hoacrofraction12_FD_59098 | JGI IMG/M metagenome (GOLD analysis project Ga0065711, IMG submission 59098) | Hoatzin crop microbial communities from Cojedes, Venezuela - Epithelial fraction 12 v2 (version 2) | ecosystem: Host-associated > Birds > Digestive system > Esophagus > Crop | place... | reverse complement strand
TGATAAATATATTGAACAGCACCGGTCCCAGTACAGACCCCTGAGGGACTCCACTTGTCACTGGTCTCCATCTGGACATTGAGCCGTTGACCACTACCCTTTGGCTGCGACTATCCAACCAATTCCTTATCCTCCGAACGGTCTACCCATCAAATCCATTGCTCTCCAATTTAGAGAGAAGGATGTTGTGGGGGACCATGTCAAAGGCTTTACAAAAATCCAGATAGATGACGTCCATTGGTTTTCCCTTGTCCACCCTTATTGTTATAAGTGCAACTGAGCTATTCTTAAATACCAAAAGCGCCAAAAGGTAACTGGTGTACACAGATAAACATAAAAACATAGGTGGAAAGAAAGCAGATAGCAAATATTTACTTTGAAATCGTAAGAAATAGTTTATAGCTTATGTATAATATTATTTTCATTTTGTACAGATTTTTATTTTCATTTACTAAAAATCTGCCTTTGAATATCTCTACATATGTAGCAAATACTTTGTCCTCACTGAAAAAAACAAAGCAAAAATGTAGGATTTTCTTCACATTACTTTAAGGCTTCTAAATTACATAGAAAAGTTAATGGCAAAATCCTTTATTACACATACTGCATGGTTGCAAACCTCCTGCATTGTTCCATGTGGCATGGGCAGTCACCTGTAATGCAGTTATGTACCTTCGAAGTGATATCAACCAATTTATCCTACAGAGTACTTCTAGGCAAATAAGTAACTGCATCATATCTGTTAAAATATCCCTTCTCCTTACTTCAGGTAAAAAAAGAGACATTAATTTTAGAACTGTAGTGGCTATTTCTAAGAAGTTGTTTAGTGCATCCGTAAACATGTTCTATAAAAAATATTTCTGTTTGTTTTTGAGGCTTAGCTATGAAATATTAATGGTCTAAGCCAAAAGATATTCTGGACATTATGTAGATGAACACAAAAAGCATCCTGTTGCAATTGACAATTTCTTCAACAAGCAGTAGCAAAACAAGGAGATTTTAAATGGATCTGTTCAATTATTAATTTCAGTAAAAACATCAGCTCTAGAAAGATTTGAATTTTCTAATGTATGACAGAGTTTACAAAATAATTAAAAAATGAAACCAAATTACAAAATTATCTCCACAGTTCTGGACTGTAAAATGCTAAGTCTTTTCTCATGATACCTAGGAGAGACATATCAGCATTAGAATTTCATTTTGTTAGAAGGAAGATAACAGTTCAGTAGGACACTTTTTCTTCCTATTTGTATCTGCTCCATATACTTCATTTACTCTCAAAATGTGAAGCTGTTTTATTAAATGTGCAGATTAAACAGAAAGTCTGTATGGAAGTTACATTCACTGAATAGATATAAATCTATTTTCCCAGCAGGTGTTTACACTTGGAGGTGTACCTGCTGAACAGCAGTTTTTAAACTTTCTGTTCCTGAGGCAACTGCACAAGATAGAATCTCATCTGGATTACAACTGGTTGCAATTTTCTTGGGGGAAAAAAAAAAGATTCTTTGGAAAAAGGGAAGTTACTTACTTGTAACCTTTCTTCTTTGATATATGTTATTAAAACATACACTCTCGCTAGATGTATGTAAGCCCAGCAGCTGAATGATTTCCTGCTGTAATGATACTTAGTGGAACACAAATGAAACTGATGCTTCTCTCGTGCATCCGAAAAGGCTGGAGGATGTTTGCACCTCCAACTTCCTCTCATGCACAGATTTCCTGTGTCTTCTGTAGGGACCTGGAAGAAGAAGAGGTGTGAGAGGGAGGGTACCTATAGACGAACGGGCCAGGTGTAGGGACTGATAGTCATGGGGCCACAAAGCATATGGGAGATAACTGATGGGCTGGGCACACCATCCCAGAGTAGCAGGGAGATAAACACTGCTCCAGGGACTGTACTCACAGCACAGCCTGGAGGCACTGGGTGGCTAAAATCAAACATTGTGATTTCAGTCAACATATCAGAAAGGACACAGTTGTATTCAGAAATGCCAAAACCTATTCTTAATGAATAGTAAATCAGTAGCTTCTAAATCCAAATTTCTACTCTGGTGGTATTTCAGATTTTGACCCTGGTTTAGGACTAAAATCACATAGTTAATAGTAGAATTTTCTCCTGGGTAGATATTAGTTATCATTTCTCCTTATAGCCATTTTAAACCCTTTGTTTCTATGTTACCAATGCCCCTTGCTAGTTGGTCTTCAAATAGCAGCATGACAATCCCTACCGTAAAACCTTGTATCCAGAAAAGAACCAAGCAGCTTTTGTTCATGTGTAAATAAAGGAGTAATTTAAGATGCTTCTATGCTTTCAGGAACACCCAGAAGATCAGAAGGTAGAAGATGGAACGGTTGTGCCAGGCGAGACACTTCCTCCTGCAGAGCCTCGTGGCAAGTAAATTCTGGCAGTGAGAAAGTGACTAGTCCTCAAGCATTCTTGCGTTTTCAGAAAAATCTTATCTGAACTCTATTCTAGGTAATTGTTTCTTCTGACTTTAACTGCTTCATTTTGGGTCAATGCGTTGACTGTACTTAAGGCTTTATTGAACTCATGATTTACACTGTGGGAAGTGGTGTTTCCAGTCCTGTGCTGCTTGAGACATCGTGGTGGTAAGCAAGACTCCTTTATTTTCATTGCATTCCCTAGGAGCTGAGAGCCTTAGCTTCCATGGATATAAGTGCAATTACTTTGAACTTCCAGATGTCAGAAAAAGATAAATTAGTTAAAAGGTGCAGATGTTCATTTTACATGGGACTAGGTACGCATATGCATCAGTTTTCTTTAGGAGTTATTTGCTTATAGCTCAGCTACCAAACTAAAAAATTTCCCCTTAATGCTACTGGGGTAAGTATGTAACATATGCAGCTTTATTTAAACGGTGCTCTAAAATGTTATTGCTTGAGAATTATCTTCTTTACCTTACTTAGCAGGTGAGGGTGGCTTTTGTTGCTAAAATGTCAGTATGGCTAGAGATCTCAGTGAAATACACTTTAGAATAATCAAAATAAACTCTCCTAAATAAACAATGTGTATTTGGAGTTATTGACACTTACATTCTCGTCCAGATTGTCCTCTTTATTCTGAATAGACAATACCACTATCGGTAACATCATCCCAGAACTCCAGTATAAAGTATAAGCAAAGCTTTAGGGACATTTTATTGTGGAAATGGAGGACAATCCCAGCTTCCTGTATAAGTAGCAGGTGGGACCATGCTTAAGTCTGCTTCTTTTTAGAAAATACAGGTATAACGATTCCAGAATTTATAAGCTGTTAGTGAAAAACAGTTTTTATTTCCTTTCTCTTGCCACTTTAGATTCTGAGAATTATCTTTGAGTAGTATTATAATTTGTGATTCATGTGGAAGGAAGACTGGCTAGAATGAGGAATGAGAATTAGATGCATATTTCAATTATATTACTTTCCTGTATTGTAACATTCACATTTGTCTTCAGAATATTTAAATTAAGCTCATTATTTAAGCTCATTATACATCCTCATAACCTTTTTCACTTAAAATTGGTAAAACTGATGAAGACTGAATCTTTAACAAAGTAAAGAAGTTCTTTAAAATGGCAACATTACTAAACTTTAAATCTTGTTTAAGTGAGCATAACAAGCGCATTCTTACATCTACATTTATGGAACAAGTGCTGCATAATGGACAAAGGCATTAATCATTCTGAAACCATTTTATTAATGTGATTACAATGCTGTGAGATAACTGACTCAGAGTTTAATCTTACAAATCAGACATCTTCTGGCTACTGTGATGGAAATCTTCAACCACCCTCTAAAACAGCTTAGAAGAGCCAGAATAAACAGCAGTTGTGAAATATCGTTCCTTAAACTTAATTAGGTGGCAGATTCCTGTGGAAGCCTTTTAGACTTCTAATACACAATTTACAGGAAGCATAAAGTAATTTTTCAGCTTCTGACATCACAGAATTATATTACTGCTGTATCTCTTAAAATAATTGGAAATGTAGTGTCAATTAATAGGAGAGAGACTGCCCTTTTTTAGGAGTGGTTTTTTTTTTTTTTCCCCAAAAATAACACTTCAGGACATAGGGAGTGTTTCTGAAGAGCTCTCAAATTCTTTCACCCTTGAAGTGTCCTAAATTCTAAAAAAATTGTTTTAAAAAATTCAGTGTACTCAAAGGCCTTCTATAATATCATCATTCTGTGGCTTCTAAGTAGCACCAGACACTGGGAGAGATGGATTTATGGGAGTATCACAAGGGAATGTAGGAGTGGGCAGTTGCTCCACTGTGCAGCCCGCAAATCAACCCCACGGGTGCTTCCAGCCTTAGCTCAAGTCTATCAGTGGGCCAAGTACGTGTTTCTTTTCAGAAGCGTAGCGTAAATGTTTCCAGAGAAACTCAAGCAAGCGTGAAGTTTCCTATCCAAGTTGAGTTGCTGCTCTCTGAATTTACAATTCTGAGAAAGTATTCGACTTAGATGGAAAAACAAACAGATTCCCCTACTCGTAGTCCCTTCTTCCATGCGCACAGACATCTGGCATTAGGAGTTTTTAAAAGCTAGGAGGGAGAACACTGCATGCTAAAACTAACACTTGCCCTCTCTTCTCTGAAGGAATCTTTCAAGAATCCTTTTGTCCATTATTTGGTAAAAATCATTAAAACCAATCAGTTCGTTTTGGCTGATTTTGAAACTGATTCAATCCATTTTGAGCTGTTTTGCAGTTGTGTCATTATCCAAACTTGTATGCATCTTTTGGGCTCAGGAAATGTTGGCACAAGTGCAGTGTTCTTAGTTTCAAAAGTATTAAAACATCCTTCCCTTTCACCAGGGTTTATTTCTCTCATTACAAGATACAAAAAGAAGCAAGAGCTCCTCATTCTGCTGCCAAATTTTATTCTTATAATAATAACAAGAAGCAAACTGAAACAATACAAAATAGGTCTTTTTCATACTACATGGCATATGTTTATATAATTAAAAAAGGGTTACAAGAAAGCTGACTTTCCTTTACAAAATCTGTCAAAGTGTCAAAAATTAATTTCTGTTCCAAGATCTTCATAATGGCATGACAAATCAGAAGGGGTGATGGCAGGGGATGATAAACACAGAAGAAATATTAAAGAGAATAATGAAAGTTTGAATATTCAAAATAGTTTGGTCTTTTATTTTGTTGGAACATCACCTATTTGTAAATACTGTGACATCTTTGCCAGGATAGGAAAAATGGTCACAGTGTCACAATGAAATATTCACAAGAAATGTGCTTGAAATTAGTTCCTATGAAGATGAGGATTAAATTAGCTAAGAATAAAATATACCTATGTCATTAACAGATTTACAAAATTCTGTGGCATGTTACAAGTAACAGCAACACCATATTTACTCTGCTACAAGGCTACAGATTTTTGAGATAGGTCTGGGGATTTTTGGGCTCCTCATAAGCTATACCATTCAGATTGATCAATTGATCTATCTACCCATCTTCTGAAATTTCATTCCCACACATGAGTTCTTAATCTTTCATTGTTCTGTGAAGTGCTTCTCTATCCCTTCTCATTTCTAATACAGCTCTGCTCTGTATTTTCCCTTTTCTGCTATAACCACAGTACATGACAAAACTAAACTCAGAATTGGAGATTACATCATAAATTTATATGATGGCTTTAATATTTGCAGTGATGAAATCTGAATTTCTTCATACCTGGTCAGCATCCAGAAGCAGACTGCAGAGTCTTTCTTTAAATACAAGGATTATTTGCATTGTTAATTTTTTTTTCCTGAAGATAGATAGCAATTCACTAAACAGATGTCTCTTGATATTCAGATATGGAGTTAAATTTTCTGTTTAAGACTGACCTATTGGTCTAACTAGGTGAACATGAGTCAGTTTGGCAATAATATGTGTTTTTTAAGTCCAGTTTTGATCAGGAATGGTAGAAAACTTATTTTTCATCGAATTTTAAACTTGAAGAGAATGAATATTTTGAGAGTTTTCAGAAAGTATAATGTCAAAGAGTGTGGGCATTACTAGAATGAATTTATCTCAGTATTTCAGAAAATATTCAGTCATACTTCAGTCAGTCATTATGCTAATGGCTTTCTCTATATTTTTCTGAATACAGTCCAATCTAGCTGCAATATCAAGCAATTTGTTCAAAATTCCTCTTTCAAATACACCTGATACCACATAGTCATACTTTTTTGTATGATGTCACAACATATTATTTATACTAAAAGACAGAAACTGTCCACTGAAGTGGACTAACTGGGGAGTCCATCTGTGGCACAGGTAGGATGAGGGGCCCTGTGCGCCCAGCAAGGGCAGAGAGTAGGCTGCAGCAGACCATGAGCAAACCCTCATGCTTTGCTTCTGGTACTCCTCCTGATTTAAGGCCATGAAACAGGAGTGTCCCACACCAGCTCTGCCGTGCACTGGAAGTTAAAGTTTGATATAGCAGGACAAATCGGGGATCATTATGGTGCTGAAACTGTCGTGTGTTTAGGTTAGAAAGTTTGAATAATCCTCTGGATCGGCTCAGGCCTTCAGCAGGAATGCTGAAACAGCTGAAACAAGGGAGATTTATGAGGTTCAAGCTGCTACCCAGAGACACAAGTGGAATTATTCCTAGGTGTTGCTCTCCAGTAACATGTGGGTGTCTTGTGGGTGTTTCGGAAAGCAGGAGTCTAGCTGGAGGTCTGGCAAATTTTATTAGTCTCAGCAGTTTTGTAAAGCTCATTACTGGAACCTCAGTGACCTTTATGAAACTGGTGCCTTTCAACTGTTCCTAATTTGGCCTTGACTGTTCACTTCGGTGTTATCCACTTAATCTCACACATTTTACCTTGCTGTAATCTTTCAGACAGACTTCATTTGAAATGTAGCTAGCAAGCTGCTTTGGAAGTAGGATGTGGCAAAAATGGGTTACAAGCAGCTTTAATTAATGTTTCCTTTCAAAATCAGCTTGTTAAAAGTAAGTTGGATCTGTTTTTCAAAGAAAGAAGCAACTATATTCTCCTGACTGTGCTCCAGAAGTATACATATGACGATCAAGGAAATTTTATTGAATGGTAGAGAAAGTCCAAATTCTGTTTGGAGTAGAAACCTTAGGGAAATCACCCTGAACAGGGAAGTTACTACTGTTGCTGCTGAACGAAACCCTAGTGTGCATTTTGTTATAGTTTGAAGTGGGGAGAATGAATACATAGGCAGAGGAAAGATTTAAGGAGATCTTAGAGATAATCTCTGGAGAAAAAAGCTTTGAAAATTTAGACAAAGGAGTTAAACCATGAAAAAATAAAAATTCTGGAGTATTTTTATCAAGTTTTACAAATTGTTTATGGCAAAGATGAACTGATTGTAGAAAAGAAGTAAAAGAGGAGTCTGGCATGTGTTGTAGAGAAGTGAATAGTGCAACGGCACGTACTAAATGGATTAATACCCCTTCATATATTATAGTGTATTTTTGATATATTGTGAAAAATTAGCACATGCTGGAAAGTTTTTTCTTCAGTATTTTATATAAAATTTTTTCTCTTGGCACACAGAAAAATCAATCAAGCTGACAGATTTGGCAACCTAGGTAGCGAAAATGAATTAACAGAAGAAACTTATCTGTATACAAGAGATATAAGACATATTATGCATCTTAATTTCCAAATACTGGAAATAATATTTGAGATACAAAGACATAAAATCTTCTGTTTGTTTGAAAGATGATAGCTCAAATAATCTCATGGGCTTCTCTTTCTGTAGCTAGCACACAATAACACAGACGTGTAGCTGGATTCTGAGCAATGACAATGTGCAAACATGCACCTTCTTTGTGTGGTGAATTTGTATTAATAAAAGAACAAAGCATCAAAATAAATATATTATCAACCTAAAGATTTTATTATTTCCTTAATCTTTGATTCTTTTAGGTAACAGTCATTAACTAGAACTCTAATAACAAAAAATTATCATCACAATTGTTTGAAACAACTCAGCACTCTACAGACTTGAAAAGATACATTCTTATTTTGGGTAAAGTATGGCTTTTTAAAATTCTATAAATTTAGATTCTATTAAATTTAGATAAGAAAATGTAAATTCACTGGGTGAGAGGACACTTTGAGTTATAGAATAGGAAAAATTAAGTTGGACAGGACCTCTGCAGATCACCTTATCTAGCCCTGTTTAATAAAGGGCTACCTTCAAAGTTAGACCAAGTGTTCAGGTCCTTAATACCTTCAGTTATTAGAAACCAACAGAAAATTAAATCTGGAAAAACTGAAGAGCAACAAAACACTTCCAGGCCATTTCCTTTTTTTATGTTCTTGTTTTAAATGGAAGTTTCAGACAAGTTCACACCTCGTATAGCTGCAAAGCTCCATGATATCAGACTCAGCAGTTGAAAGAGAACCATTACCATCACCTAATCTGACCACATGTGTAACATAACCGGTAGGTCTTTCTCAATTTATTATTTATTCAGACCTACTACCTTGTGGTTATCTGCGAAAAAAAAAAAATACTGTTATTATATATTAGAACTAGTTAGACGTTAAGGTACAATGAGAACTTTACCCTGGAAAACTTTCTCTGATGTTGCTCCCTCCTACTTCAGGTTATATTTAGTGAGGATTTTCTGAGGAAATTATTTTAAAGGAAATTATTTTAAAGCACTGCAGGTTGCATGAAATACAGACTACCTACATGTCTGACCGAGTTTTAAGGTTGACCCTACACACTTTTTCTTCACAACAACCAACGTAAAACTACCAAAATAGCTTTAAAGCCCTACTACTCTCAAACTCCCAACTTTTGAAACAGAGAGAACTCAGCTCTTCTGAGCCAGTGAGAAGGTTAGAAAACTGGCCTCCCTTCTGTGCTCTCTTACGGTTCGGGACTGGCCCTTCACCCCAGACTTGTCTGCAGCCCAGCAACTTTCAGTGCCTTCCTCAGCTGTGTCAATGTTCACACTGTCCCGCCTGAGCTGCGATCTGATTTTTTCCAAGCACCTCCAAGGACTGGCTGTTGACCTGCGTCCTGCCCACGACCCAGGAACCTTCCAGCCCTGATGCACGTTGCCATATCCCCGCTTGCTGGGCCCATGGCTTCTCTCTGCGTGTGAATGCTGGGCTTCTCCCCAGGAAGGTACAACCTTGCCTCCCACCAGATGTTTCCATCTGACCCACAACATGACAGACAGGATAAGGCCACCGTCTACCTTGCTCAGTAACCCATTTTTAGCAAAGCAGAACATATGGTGCACATGTAGTAAATAGAGGATGAATGAACCATCTGTCACAATGTGCAAAAACATGGAAAATCTGACATAAGCTAGAACATCTCTTTTAGAAAGAAGATTGGACTGCTAATGTGATTTGCTTTGGCAATAATGTTTCAATCCAAAATCACCCCCCCTTGCCCCGAAACATTGTGGGGGTAATTGGAGCGAACAGTTGGGTTCAGGCTATACCTGGGGAGGGGTGGTGAGAGAGAAGAAATTGCTTATTGTTCAGTATAGCACCTGGCAGTTCTGTCAATAAGCAATAAATGAGAGAAATATTTGCTGCTACAAGGGATTCATCAATTACTCATTAACACTTATTCAATCTAAATTTGAATCAGGTGCCTGTAGTTCACAGTTTCACATGAGCCAAGCTATTTCCAAGACTGCACCTTCATTAGAAATTAAGTAATCAAGTAGGAAACTTTTAAAACAAGATTTGAACTAGTGTTTACATATGCTCTTTTCCAGTCTTTTTGCATGAATAAAAGAACTTGGAGGAAAATGTCACTAAATAGAGAAACAATTATATGGTAAGTTTTAGTGAAAGCAAATTCACTGTCCTATAAAACCTTTCAGCTTTCAAAAAATTTCATTGCTGTAGGAGGATAAAACCTGATGCATAGACATGTAACTGAAAGTGTTCCAATTGTGACAGTTTGAGAGGTAACCTCTTCCTAGTTGACTACCAGGTCGTTTCAGGGCTGCCTTTTTTGCTCATCTTAGGTGTGAGGTGAATTTTAAGAGTCTGTCTCATCTCCACTGTCATTTAAACTACTGCATTTTAACTTACAGCTGGGATGCTCCAATGCCACTTTCTGGCATGGGGATATCTCACTAAGGTAAAATAATTTTACCTTGTGTGATGATATGTCTGTGCTCTAAGATTATTTTTTGCTGTAAAAAAGAAGGAGCAAGGTGCTTACAGGTGGTGCACTTTAGCTGATGCACTTCTCTGCGGTGTGAGAGAGCTAAGACCAAGCCTCAACATCAATGCTTACTTATTCATGTTTGGAAACTGAAACAGCTCCAAAAGACAGAAACAAGGCAGCTGCTTTATAAAAGCAAATCATTACAGCAGGCAAGTGTGAACTACAAGATGCCCACATCCTACTCTCTGAGCTGAATAAAGTACAGCCAGGATTTCAATCCACCTCTCAGATGCCAGGAGACTGCTTACCAGTTTGGACATACCATCTCACCTTCCAGCTCTTCCCCTCCTCCCCTTTTTCACAAATTCTTGTCCAAACCGAGCATAGAGCAAAGGTATGGCCTTGGACTTGCACTTCACAAATGGCTTGTGAAACCTGTGGAAATGTAGTCTAAGATTCAGAGCAACATGTGAAAACAGAAAGATAAGTTGCACAATATATGAGAAGATCTGTTTGGAAAAATAAATTGCTTGGAAGGTAGAAACAAGCCTTTCCTAACAAACACTGACATCTCAGTGTTTATCAATAACTCTAACCACAGTTGCCTAAATCATTTCTAAATAAAATTATTCAAGTATTAATTGCTTTAGTAAATGCCTTACTAAAAATATAATTTTGTCATATTGTCAGTGAATGTCAAAGACAAAAAACTGGTGAAGATATTTTTGAGTGAAAATGACAAACTGTTGAGGTGAACTCCCAAGGGGGATGAGGGAATAACTCTCCCTTAGTTCTTCAGCTCAAGACTGAATGTAGTTCTGAATACGTCAGCCAAACACAGCGAATG
>Ga0065711_1050112_pt1 | contig 10980 bp, 8 predicted proteins | sample Hoacrofraction12_FD_59098 | JGI IMG/M metagenome (GOLD analysis project Ga0065711, IMG submission 59098) | Hoatzin crop microbial communities from Cojedes, Venezuela - Epithelial fraction 12 v2 (version 2) | ecosystem: Host-associated > Birds > Digestive system > Esophagus > Crop | place... | reverse complement strand
CAGGGAGGTTGTGGAGTCTCCTTCTCTGGAGATATTCAAGACCCGCCTGGACAAGGTCCTGTGCAGCCTGCTGTAGGTGACCCTGCTTCGGCGGGGGGGCTGGACTAGATGACCCACAGAGGTCCCTTCCAACCCCTACTATTCTGTGATTCTGTGATTCTGTGAACCACTGCCTAGTTATGAAATGTGGCACTTATGACTGCACCTGTAGGAACTGCGTGCGAACAGAGTTTGATGAGACTCCAAGATGCACTGTTGGGATCTTTCAGAGATGCTGGTCACATGGTTGTTCTGCCATACTGAGGACACTAATTGCACTGTCTTCCTTTGTCAGCAGGTTTTCAAAGGAAATAGGATGACCTTTCACTGTCCCCCGCAGACAGGGACTGAGGAGTGCATTCCTTCACTCCTTGTTACCACACCTGCTAGAAACAAACCCACAGACTTGGGCAGCATTGCTGTGTGAGACACACACACAGCAAAGACACAGAGGACACAGAGCTGTGGACAAGGCCAAGCAGGCAGTGGGGCCCATAAGACCAGCTTAGTTCCTATCTTCCTCGGATACGGGTCAACAGCAGACCTCCCACATCCTCCAACAGGAAAAATTCAAGTAGGTGGAGGCTAAAGACAGGGTTGCTTTAGCATGGAGAGGAGATCAAGAGAGAGAGGTTTGTGTCAGTGATACCAGCTCCATCCTCCCACAGACTTTCTCCTCTTAACTCCTTCAATCAATTGCCCCTGTAATTTGAGGCAATACACCGCTAACTACAGCCTCTTCGATATGCCAGTCACTAATGCTTGAATGCTTTAAAAACGAAGGGATTGTGAGAGGGGATGGTGAAGGGACAGGGGTGAAGGTGCGCTGTGGCAGGGAAGGAGCAAGTCCTCTCTCCAGCTCTCTGATGTTGGCTCCTGCTGTTCAAATGGAACCTTACCCGGGAAAATAAATCTTTAGTTAAAGAATGTTGCAAACACCCACAATGGGGCTTTATCGTAGCAATACCAACCCCACTGCAGCTTGTAAACATTTGGTTGGACAGAGGGTGAGCAGCAACAACCCCACACCGTGCTGAAGTCCGCATTCCTAGAATTCCCCAGCGAAGGCAGGCATGCTCAGGGAAGGCAGCTTAGTGGCTCAGGGGTTATTAGCTGAGAGTTCAGGTTCAGATGTGCAATGGGACGGAGGTCAGGGCATGGATATAGCTCCTTGTCTCTCCCTGGCTTTCATTCGAAAATTTTCACGCATTCTCAGCATAGCATCTACAGTGTCCTCTCTCCACCCGCTAGTGCACAAAGGGGTTTTGCTTGCGTTCCTCCAATCATTACAGCCTAAGTGCTGTGAGGTCTCTGGGGCTGGAGTGCAGGAGATCCCCACTGCAGCAGCCTCCTGCGAGGTCTCATGAAAACAGCAGCAAGCAGCTTCCACCCTACCCCCTGATAACCAACCACACCACTACATCAGTGTGAGGGATGAGGATAGTGTTAATGCAGTGGGAATCAACAAGCCTGCTTGTTTCTTATTCCAAAGCGAAGACAAAGGTGGGGTTTGTTCAGCTAAGCGGTACAGCCAAGCCTTTCAAGGAAGGCAGGAAAAAATGTATTTTTGATTTTGGTTTGGACCGAGTCCCTTGAAACAGGATGGGCACAGGAATATTTTATAAAGAACAGTAAAAATTAGAAATACAGAAGAAAAATACTTGTAAATGCTCTACACCTGTCCAGTACCACTGCTCCTCTGGAGACAAAGGGGACTGTGAGGAGGGGACAAAACAGGGAAAAAAATCCAGTGCTTCAAGCTTGTTTTATCCTAAATTCAGAACAAGAAGGAGTCACTAAACCTTTCTGAGTTTTAAAGCAGAAAAGAAATGGAAACAAATATTTGATTTTTGCGCATATTTTAGAAAAAAATATGGCACACCAACACTAAAAAAGCAGAGGTGAAATGCAGCAGGGAAGTCTGGACATAAACCAATAAAACATAAGAGTGAAAGAAGGTCCCCAAATTCCCTATGCTTCTAGCACAGGAACACATATAGCAATTGGAAAAAATGAACTGTGAATGTAGAGATTTAATTCCTATTATTTGGTAGAAATTCTCTGACAAATCAGTTTGCTAGTCAAATCACACAACCCTTTTTTCAAGCTATTCATTTGCAGTGTTTAACAGGAACATTTTCAGCCTTAGACTCCAAGCTGCATCTGGCAGCTACAGTGCTAATAATAAACCGTTAAAATATCTTGCTCCTTCAGCTGACCAACTCCCTTGAAATGACTTGTGGCAGAAGCCAATGTGCTTTTTGACCAGGAAATTAGTTGTCTTGGAGACATCTTCACATACAACAGCAGCTCAGTCAGTCACTTTGAGCGATGCCACCTAGTAATCTGCACATTAACTTCAAACAGAAAATGAGGATATCAAAGCCACTGAAAGAGAAATCATCACCTGCAAGAAACATGCTGTTCTTCTCCCATGCACTGCCAGCTGAAGGGAAAGCTATGGCAAGATCAGAGTTTTGATCTCAAAATGCATTGCTATCTCCTTGAGTAATTAGGTTGCTAAGAGGCTAATGGTGCTCCTGTTCACATAACCATTTATATGAAAATTATAACCAGTTTCAGGTCAAACCTGCAGGCATCACCTCTAAAAAAGCAAGTTACCAAAAGGTTAGACAGAGAGGCAATCCAGAAGTGCCAACACCTAGCTACAACTAAACCTCACAGACTAGAAAGAGGGTTGTAACTACAAAGCATGTGGGCACTTCTACAGCACCAGGCATTACCAAAGACTACCAAACAGTTGTTTCCAACGTAAACCACTAAAGCCAGGTTATTATGTGACCTGATAAAAAAAGATGCTTATCTTCTAGTCACCCTAATGGAATGCTAAAAAGAGATGCTTTTCTCGCAAATGGAAAGTAGAACCAATCCTGCCCAACTGAAAGATAGCCAGAGATGCATTAAACTGCCTCTTACCAGCTCTACACACATACACAAAATGCCAAGGCAGAAAGTGAGTGAAGGCCAAAGAAAGCAGATTCTTGCCAATGCATGTATTACTCCATGGCTGGGATTCAGGATTGTGAACAATAGGACACAATGTCTTTAATCGCCCCCAAAACACATCTCTTGCCTGGCAATAGCCCTTCTGCTGGGCTTTCTCCTGCTCCAAAAGACAGACTGGTGCTCTAGCAGGTGCTGGAACTAGTGAAACATGGACCAAAGCCATCCACCAAGCATCCTCAATTCTCTTCAGCACATGGTCTGACGATCCATCATCGTCAGAACTGACAGATGTTTATTCTCCTCCTGGGCCTTGAGGTCCACTGGAGATGGTGTTCCCCCAAGGCCTTCTGTAAGCACAGAAAGATGCACTTAATGCATCAACATCTTTGCTAGCTCAATAGCTTCTGAAGCCACAAAACTGTTAATTGTGAGTCTGCATATTTGCAGCAAGTCTCCTGCATAATTTTCTTCACAGAACCGCATATGACTTGGGAGTAGTCCAGTTCCTGTGCAAACAGGGGTACATGCAAAGGCTTAAAAACTTCAGGAAGAAAGATACTGTCCCTGTATAGAACATTCCTGCCAACAGTTCCAGCTATGGGGAAAAACAAAAGCCTTGTCCCAGCTGTAATGAAACGTTCCCCTGGGCAGCAAGAACAGTAGCTTTGCTCACAGAGTATTTGCATCTCAACTGAATTAGTTAATGTGTGTTGAACACTGAAAATTGTGAAGTGGTATATAAACTCTAAGGATTGTTATTTATTATTGTCTTGGTGCACAACAGCAGAAACTAGTGCCATTTACAGACGCAAATTAGGAACAACAGGAGGTCTATCAACACGCTGTGGGTCTGGGGATTTTGTTTATTTGTCTCCCCCACTCCTGTCTCCATCAGACAGAGATCTCTTCCATCGGACTCCTGCAACCCTCGCCGCAGGGCTGGCCTCGGCTCAGCGAAGCCTGTCGCCGTGGAACAGCTCTCCCGGAGGGGATGAGACCTCCACCTGCAGACCTCACTTGTATCACTTCTCAATAGAACTCTCCTACTCTCTAAAGCACTGTCATCACTGCCCTTGAACAGCAAGTATCTTCCACCTAAATTATTTGTTTGGAGAAAAGTAAGACAGAAAATAGAATAAAATAAAGGCGCATACATGGTTCAGTGGAAAGAAAGGGTTAGTTAAAAACGGTTGAGAGCTCAGAGTGACAAGCACTAGCACAATAGAGTGATTCATATACACAAGCGATGTCTTACAAGACTGGTCTCAGTATAAAAGCAGATTTTTAGACACCGATTTCTTTACCTGCATTGTTAAGCAGAAGCAGCTTAGATAAAAAGATGATTCTAAACCTCCTTTCTACAGCTTGGGTGAAGGAGTGAGAGGGATTGTCTAGATCTTTAAGCAAGTCAGGAGTGCCTTATGTTTCCAGAACCACAATTTAGGTTTAAGAAGCTCAAGATCACCTTTTTTAACTTTGATTTTCCAGACTAACTTGTAACTTAACTCTGCAGCTCTGATAATGTGTAGTTTTGTTAATTTTTTACATAGCACATTTGAATCCCTCCCCAGGACAACTGAAATAACTGCACAGACGTAGTCACTCTTTGATATTACAAGCCTGTGTCAAAGTGGTCATTTTCAGTATAAGATTGCTGCCTCAACTGCATGCTTTGCACATTCACAAAATTCACAGGATATTGGGAAAAATTGGGGGTACGGGGTCAGGCTTTTACAGACAATTTAGCACATAAAACAAGCACCTGACAGATGCTCAGTCAAAGTAATAGCTCCTTTTTCTCAATGCTGCACTTAGATGTGCATCACAGTCTGCACATTGGAAAAAAACCCTGGCATTTAATTCAGAAGGTGCAGCTTGTTCAGAGGCTTGCTGCACTTGCAGAGAGACTTCCATTCCTTTTCTTTTGCTCAGGTAACTGATTGCTTAGCACCTGGTTGCCCTACAGTCTATGAAATACAGACATGCCAGCAGCTCGAGCTTTGAGGCCCTAGTATCAAGAGGCCAATATCAATACCTGATCTGCCATTCAGCACACCGTATGCAACTTTCAAAAGGCAAATTTCAGAGACAGAAGGCAACAGAGCCCCTGAAGCATTGTTACAGTGACATTCCCTCCTCTATTTGCAGAGCTGCAAATTGTTTTATGAATACCATTCAACCAAAAGTTTAAAATAAACAGCAATTCACTGTCCGTGCTGGAACAGAAGCAAGCTCTGCTGGTTGTATCGCAAGGAATAACCACTGGAGAGCAGCTGTACAGCTATCCCTGTGTACAGATCTGCATCCATACCCAGGCTTCAGCATCGTATGTAACACAGAGCCATGGGTTTAGGCACCGCTGAATCAATATAACCACATCACTCATAGTGCTGGCAAGGAAGAAGTGTATTTAGAAAGAGATGAGGGCATTTCTCCCCTCCTCCCAGGACAAGCCTTATTTCATTTGAATGCAGTCAGTTAGTTCCTTTGTTTGCACTCAACTTCAGATTCCTCAGCGCACCAGGCAATGCTGTACAATCACGTACAAGAGTGGCAATGTACGAAAAAAAGTTTACACGAATTGGTCGCAAAGTACCTACAAGGGCTTGCACGCTCCTGCAAAATACCCTCTAGACCAGGTTCCTGTCGCACTGGGCTAGGGACAGAGATTAGAGTTATCAGCTTTGACACTCAGCAGGAATGTGTCACAAAGGATTAAATCATTATATCATGAAGTGTCAGCAAATGCAGCTTTCCTGCTGTTCTACCACTAAGTTATATATTAATTAGTGAGCTACAAAACAAACACGAAATATCTCCAAGCATCTGCCTGTGGATCAGGCCCAGTCAGGGCTGTTAGCACAGGATTCATTTCCAAGAGAAGTCACTCAAAGCACCACCAGCTCTTCAAGAGATCCATTAAAATGCAAAGAGCAGAAGTGCGGAAGAAAAACGCACAGAAGCTAATTGCAGCGTTTGTCTTAGTATTTTTGATAGCTGTTTAATACAACTCCTTCCTCACAACCTCAGCACCTCATTTTCTAAGCATGTCATATATGCACCACTGAATAAAAGCATCCTTCCTTGAGAGGGGTGTAGAGCAGTGTCAAAAGATCCTACAACAGGAACAGAAGAGTTAAGACATTTAAGAACAGAAGCACATGGCCTAACAGACTATGCAGTAAAGCAAGAACCAACTTTGTTATTTCTAGATACAACCGCAAGTGTTCCCTAGCTGCTCAGCAGTTCTGGACCAAATCTTTTATGAACTCCCACTCCGTCAGTGGGTGGAAAAAATTCCACACGATCTGACTGCAAGCCACAGTAGAGATCTAAGCAGACCAACAACATCCCACACATAAACCTCTACTTTTCATCTAAATCATGAACTTAGAAAGGTGTCACCGGACAAAAAAAAAAAAAATTGTCTGTCAATTCCTTATGGCTACCCCAGCAGGATTTCTAGCTTTGGCCATGTCTTGTATTTTTCCCTTGCTTTCTGTCCCAAACTGCTGCCTGACTCTGCCAAATTACATCAGCGTGCAGACTGTGGCCAGGATGCATTCTTTGAACTAATTTGTCCCAATTTTGCTTTGGGATCCCTTTAGTATAAAATGAGATTACTTGCTAGAACTGTCTAACTGGGTCAGGTTGTAATCTCTCTCTCAGAGGCTGAACTGTACTTGATCTCGATGCCACTAGATCAACACCCAATGACAGAGCAGCTATTTGCCTTCACTATTTCAATACTTTCTGAAGCTAGACTCTCAAAAACAGACTTGCTTTTCCAGCAGCTTCAGTCTCAGAGGGTTGCATCCTACCATGAAGAGCAGCAACACTACTTTGTTCCACTATTCTGGTACCACCCCACCTTTCACAGATTGCTGACACACAGGAGACAAGGAAGGCTTCTGGTAGTACTGAGGTCCCACTATGTGTTCAGAAACTTGTGCAGGTCTGTGTAAACCTGGGGGGAGCTCAGAATGGAACATAGGTCCGGGGTGTCCTGACTCAGTGTTCTGCCTGCAAAGTGATTTTCTTAGGGTGGAACGGATGCTACCACCTCCTGTTCTACAAACCGAAGCCACCCAGGGCTGTGCAAACTTCCGCCACAGCCCTAGACACGAGTGGATTGAAGTAGCTACCGCTGCTGTTTCAAAGATACAGATCTTATGAACCTTAAAGCAATTAATCACCCCCACTCAGTGCTCAGCAAATTGTACTTTCGACACCAGCATGCTCGTAACAAAATGCATTAACAACCGTCTAATTAAATGCTTTAAATTCAATTAAAATCTTACTGTCTGACAGGTGAAATATAATGCAGTAACAGGATTGTTCTAACTTCCTTGGCATCAAGTGTTTATTAAAAGCTCAGAAGTTAAATATGTTGGGGAGAAGGGAATCTATCTTCCTCAAACTGAATGCTACAGCACATGCTGATATCCTTACAACCAGAAAGTCACTGAAATGGTGCTTTGAAAGAACTGCAGAAGTACATGATTCAGAGACCTGTCAAGTTGGGTGAAGTACTAAGGTGCAGATTAATCCACTCACTCCAGGACAATCGCTATTTGCAGTAAAAAGGAATGCAACAGAATGGTAGAAATGAAACAGTAGAGTTTATTAAAGAGAACAAAATCCATAGCAGCATCTGTCAACTGGAACATCAGCTGCTGCTGAAAGATTTATTTTGAATGTCTCATAAGCTGCCTTCCAGTTGCATTAGCAAAAAAAGAAGCCAACCCTCATTTTTGTTAGTCAGACAATCAGACAGGTTTGTGCTAACAGAACTCACAAACCTTCACCGGATATAAAATCCATGGTTAGGATGAGGAACTTACAAAGTATAGTTGCAAGTTCCAATAAAGCTACAGTTCAGTCTCCCAAACTCACATCACACTACCAGTGATCAGAACAAGACTTGGGCAAATAACTTGAGACATCCACTGAAAGGTCATTTTTCATCTCTCTCGCTGCCACGCAGGCGCACTCCTCTTTTCTCAATAAGGGACGTTCTGCGAGCACAGCATCCAAAGCTGCCTTCTGCTTTGGCTCCCATGATAGGTCCTCTGCTTTTCTGAGGGAAACAGCAGGGCAGATACCCTTCTTTGCTTCGCCAGAACTCCATCTACTCTACTGCTTGTTTCGTACTCCAAAGACAGGCAAATTAAAGACAGTCTAAATGTAATGCAGCATGTTGTGCAGATGAATGGACTGTTACCCTCAGGGAAGTTTATCTGCTTGTTCAGAGGACAGCAGGGAAAGCTATCGATGGGCAGGATTAAGAGTTTTCTTTTAGGATATGGAACTTAACCCACCCCAGCTGTAAGTTGCTAAGGGAAAACCTGGCTCAGGAGGTGTGTCACACTACATAATGCATTCAATTCTTACGCCTCTCTTTCCATAGCAAATGAACTACAGCTCTTGCTTCTCAAGTTAGTTCCATACACTAGCATCACCCAGCCATAGGTAACGGACTCAGTGACGGGTCATGCCTCTTAGACTCAAAGAGAGTTGAGAGGTCCACGCCAGAGCCTCTACGTGCAGCTGCCACCACAGGGTCTCACACAGACGTGCCTGGAGACGCAGTTGTCATCTCAATCACTGTTCACAGAGTCATGGTGAAGCAGCCCTCGCAACTGAAGCCCCCTTGGCTGGAGGCAAGAGCTAATCTCTCCGTCTTAACCACATTTCTTCCTGGCACTTTCTTACCTAACCGATCTTGCAAAGTACAAACAGCTAAAGTCTGATCTGGACAGAGAAGAGAATGCAGGGAAGGGTTTCAGAGATGGGAAAACTATCTTCGCAGCAAAAGGACTGGAACCCACAGAGGCAAGAGCGTACATGTCAAGGTCCAGGAAAAGATACCAAAGTTACAGCTGTACAGGAGATGGTTAAAGACAGCAGGAACCTAGCATTTGTCGAATAAAAAAATTAAGAAAGACAATCCCAACTATCCAAAAGACTTGCACAGCTTGGAGATTCCCTTTGAGAAGTCCAAGCAGGACTATTACACCCTGAGCATCCTCTGGACTGGACTCTGCTTATGGACAGCTCTACGAGTACACATCCATCTTATAAATCACCAAAGCTATAATAAAACATGTCCTCCAGCCTTCCTGAGCAATGCTGCATTTGCCTTTAATTTAGCTTCACCTACAAAAATAGCCAGCTGCCTAGAAGAAAGTTGGACAACTGGTTTCTGACTAGAATTGCTCCAAATGATTTAGCATTCATGCAAAGTCATGTGGAAGAAAAAAGGAAAAGTCAAAAGCCCAACAACTCACGTATCCTGGTTACCATCCTCCACTATAATTATAAAATTGCCCTTAAAACATAATTGCATAATTGGGCTTGGCAAGCATTCACCCAAATCTTTAACAAATATTTCCACAGACTGACGGAACAGGCAGTGGGCAGTCTGACAAGCCTGCCATGAGAATTTGTGCCCTTAGGCCATGTTCCTAGCTATTACACTAAACACTTTGCATCACAGCCTAATGTTTCAAAACAGTAGTTAAGCTAGCAGAGTACCAGCATCTTAAAACAAACCGAGAGAAAGATCCTCAAACTATTTTCACTGCACACGTACATGGCGAACCAACCCCTTTGAACAAAGACACAGAGGGGGCTACCGATCCTTTTCAATTAGTTACACACAAAGAATCTCCAGTTAGATGAAATGTGTTGACTTCTGGTGGCTGTAACCAAACAGAAGCTACCAATGCCTTGCTAGGTTACTTCACCAGCATAGCACCCCGTCCCTTAAAAAAAAAGCCAACACAAAACCCCCACAACCTCAAAGGCAAATACGGAAACATGCAGCCTGCAGGGAGAGGAGACCCAACAGAAGCCAGAAATGAAATCTGCAATACAGTAAGGTTGTTTTTAACAGCTGTGCATTATGCATTCAGCAGCACAGGGGATACCAGCAGGGAGCCTTTATTAAGATAGGCCTCAGAGTACAGTGTGCTCCTATCATGATTGGCCTCTCTTGAGAAAAGGCGCACACACACAAAAGACTTAACCCTAGAGGGATCACTCCAATGCTGTTGCTATTTCATCAGCTCGACACCACAACAGAAACCAGAGAATTTCCGTGAGGTACCATAGGCAAAATGGTAACACTTCCAACAATGCCTGAAATCTAACCTACATTAGAAGGCATCATCAGCAAGTTACGCCAGGCAGGGAAAGGGAGTAAAAATGCTGCACAAACCCACACAACAGAGCCACATTACCAATGCTGCTCTGCTCTACAGTACAAGGGAGAACCATGAAATGCTCCTCTTGTCGAAGACGCTAATAAAAGCAAGCTGTTGTCAGGACACCTGTGTTCTCAGCACAGCAATCTGCACCTCCACTGCACATGTTTTCGGGGCCCATCAGTCCAAGAAACAGCTGGAAGTCTTGCTACAGATGCAGGGGCCCAGCAGGGTAACTCACTCTGTTTGGGAAGCTGGTATTGGCAGCAGAAATCTTTTGCTGATGCCAGCTCTGCCTCCACTAGGAGACTTGCCTCTATCACAAACACTTGTTAGCACACCCAGCTCAGCACTGGGCAGACACCAGAGAAAAGGGAAAGGCTCTCAGAACAGGCTCGCCACCTCTCCTGTATCAGGTGCTGATACAAGCTCTCTAGAGGTCTTGTCAACAGCTCTAAGTTGCAGCTGGCTGCAAATCCTCAAAGTGTGGCCTGTCCTGGTGGGCAGCTCCAGTCCTCTCCCACAGAAGTGAGATGTAACCACTGAAGTGACAAAAAGATATACTACAGGCCTTAAAAAAAAAAAAAAAAGCCACTGCAGCACCAATTTAAACCAGCTCTTCCCCTGATTTGGAAGGCAGAGGGCAATGAGAGGAACCCTCTACACTGCCCTGGTGAGGCCTCATCTGGAGTACTGTGTCCAGTTCTGGGCTCCCCAGTTCAAGAAGGATGAAGAGCTACTGGAGAGAGTCCAGCGGAGGGCTACA
>Ga0065711_1009490_pt1 | contig 10981 bp, 9 predicted proteins | sample Hoacrofraction12_FD_59098 | JGI IMG/M metagenome (GOLD analysis project Ga0065711, IMG submission 59098) | Hoatzin crop microbial communities from Cojedes, Venezuela - Epithelial fraction 12 v2 (version 2) | ecosystem: Host-associated > Birds > Digestive system > Esophagus > Crop | place... | reverse complement strand
GGGTGACGGAGCACTGGAACAGGCTGCCCAGGGAGGTTGTGGAGTCTCCTTCTCTGGAGATATTCAAGACCCGCCTGGACAAGGTCCTGTGCAGCCTGCTGTAGGTGACCCTGCTTCAACAGGGGGGTTGGACTAGATGGACCCATAGAGGTCCCTTCCAACCCCGACCATTCTGTGATTCTGTAAGCAGAGGGAGGCAGCAGCGCAGGGCACAGTGCTGTGTGTGGGGTAGGTGTGTAAGCAGGGGGTAAGCTGGCAGTGGGGCTCCTGCCTGCATACTCCACCCTAAAGCATAGCCTTGGTCTGGGGTGTCCGGGTGCAGGTGTGGGGGCACAACATGGAGGGAAAGCCCTCACCCCTGTTGCCCCGAGCTGTGGATGCACCACTACCATGACAGCCTCCGCTGCTCACTTGGAGCCCCTCTGCAAGCCTCATGTCTCCTGCATGTCCTCACCCAGACTGCTTCCCGCGGGGGAAATCTTCCCACCCAGCTCCTCCCGGAAGGTGAAATGGGAATGATAATATAGACCACAGTCACTCATATAGACTAGCCCAGTGAGTCATCATCGTATGCGTCTTCACACCTCCCCCTGTTTGGCAGCCCCTCGCCACAGAGCCCCTCGTCCTGCTGCAGAGCCCCTTTTCTGCCCCCTCCCAGGCTCCCACGCCTTCCAGCTCAAAACTCCTGCCTTCTCTTCCAGCCCCAGCTCCTGGCACACATTTCCAACACCCATCTACCAGCTGCAGACACAAAAATTTCATTCAGAAAAGAGCCCAGCAGCTTAAAAAAAGAGGATAGGGCTGAGAAAGAGGGACCCATTGTAGACTTTCTCAGGCCCTTTATTTATCCTATGATTAAGGTTGGGTGACAGAGGTGTCAAACTGCAGAGGAACATCGCTGCCATGGAAGAAGGTCCTTCAGAGGTAGGAGGCAGCTGGAGCCTGCGTAGGCAGCGTTTGGATGGGGCCTAGGGAAAAGGTGCTGGAGAAAGGAGGATCTGTTTCTGCGTACGGAGACAAGCTGGGGCTGTGTTTGTTAACACAGGGTCATTCATGTTTTGTTTCCAGAATAGGGTCTTCATGCTTTTAGTGGGTTAGACAACCAGTGGTACTTTGGCTTACATTTTACCTCTTGTTTTTTCTTTCATACTGTCTGCACAAAGAAGGTGTAAGCTGGGTTTAAACTGGGGCTGTTTTCTACTGGAGATTGGTGAAATTCTCCTTGAATAGAGCGCTAAGGGTATTTGTTACAGCTTTTGCAATAGCAGTGATATGTCAAGATTAGAAAAAGCGTAACCATGCACCAGGCTCCAGGGTCTAACAGTACAGGAGAAAAACAATTTACTTGAAAATCAAAAATTTCCTCTCTACAGTGCAGGAATCCATTTTCCTTTTGACTGTTGTGGAAAATGCAAAGCCAGGAACTTGGCCTGGCAGTAAACTGATTTTGGGCTTGATTTCTTCCCCCTTACACTGAGCACCTTCTTTGAGAGGGCCTATTCATGAAACCAGCAGTACTGCTTGCCGAGGAGGACGCTGTGCTGTTCAGTAGAGGAGGCAGAATCATCCCTTCTGAGACTCCTGAGCTATGGCTTTGTTTATAAAGAGGCACAGAAACCTTCATTCCCATCTGCTGTTTTCTTTGTGGGATTTATTTATTAAAAGTGAGCCGAAGGATGCACTATGAAAACCAGATTAACACGGATATGCAAACGAAGGCCCCTGGTATTTGATAATTTACTGAGTGAGTGTGATTGCCTGGTCACCAGCTGTTAGAGTGAATCCTGGCTCAGAACAGGCAAAGGGGAAGTCATAGCTAGATTAAAAAAGAAAAAAGCAAATAAAAACATCAATAACTCCCTAACAAAATATTTAGCTTCCTGTCATCCTCAGGAATCCATTTCTTGTAGTACTACAATTCATCATTTTCTCTGGCTGAAGAAATGGTATCGTTACATTTAAAAAAAATTCTGAAAGGATATATCCATTAAATAAAATTTACATAGAATGTCTTCATATATAATGATTTTACCCAGCAGTATCAAAGGTACTGTCTTAAAACAGCACGGTTGTAGATTACTTCATTTATTTCCGAAATAAAGCTAAGTAAGCTTTCAACTTAAAGATTAGTCTAAGTTAATAGTATTTCTCTTAAACATATCCTTTTAATGTTAGCATAAACAAACAGAAGGAGTTAAAGAACACTGTGCCGAACTGAAACTGTAGGGTTGATTTTCAGATAGGCACACTGAATTTGCTAGAATTAGAAATACACCTGCATACCTGACTTAGCATCTTCCTTTTTACTTCTGCATCACTTGCTACACTAACAGTAGAGTGGTAATGATAGGTGTTTTCTGCCTTTGGGACATAAACACTGGAAGAATGGCTAAAGGAATCTTAAGGCTTCTGGATCCATTCCTGCGATCACTGCACAAAAAGAATTTCCCCGAGTTTGTCCTTTTAAATGAAAAGAGTCTTAGTTTTGAAGAACAGTCTGATAAATATAATAGTGATTAAAATACAAGAAAAGGAAACTTTACTCCCGTAGGCACTTTTTAATGATGTTTTGTTATTTTGTAACTAGTGATCTCATAACTTAGTTCTAGTATAGCTGCTCAAAACTATACCAACAGAACTAACAAAACTATACCTGTGCCACCTTTTCTGTGTCTTTTCTGTGTCTTTCTGCGAGTTCATGATGATATAATGCAACACAGATCTGTTCTATCTCGGTATCTTCCCTAGCCAACATGCCCAAATAACACAACAAACACGTGGTCTGAAGTATCACATGTTTGCTAGAGATTCCTCCAATACTTATGCAAGCCAGAAGGGCATTTGAAAGACGAGCTGATGTTTCTAGCTCTGAATTTTTGGCTTGGTATTATTTATAATTCAATATTGAATAATGCTCATAGGCTGCCACGCGTAAAGAAATGTCTGCATAATTTCAAAATAGAGGGACTGACCAGAGGGCAGAACAGAAATTTCAGTTCATTGGTATAACTTCCTTGATGACTTCCTTTAATGAAGTTTAAAGCAGCTAAAAGACTGGGACAAACAAATGATTGGCTGAACCTCTTCCCATGCATTTTAAAGGTCTGAGGACACTGTATGAGATGCAGACTGCTAGCTGTTGTCCCAAGCCTCAGCTGCTTTCCACTGAAGGAACCTGCAGCAAGGCTATAGGAGACTGCCACACTGGCAACATTAGATGAACTCCCATGGGGGATGCAGGAAGCCAGCAGAAACATCTGCAGGGTGAAGGGGGCTAAAAACCTCCTGGAGTTCTGCCTCATCCTCAGAGGTAGGGGATATGTAAGCAAGTCCAGTCTTCTCCCACCTCTTTTTTGTGTCACACACTTATTGTAGGCATCTACATAGGTTCTTCAATTAGGTACATACCTCAGAGACCAGTTATTCCTTCCCTTCTCCTGAGTGGGCTACCTTGTCTCTTACCTTTTCCATCTTTTGTAATGAGATTGTCACTTGCCTTATTGCTTCCTGCCCTGGTGACAGTGTTTTGGCAGTGGCGGGACTGTTGTGAAAAGGGCACCCAGATACCATGATAACAAGCCTCATGTAAACACCTCAGGAGATAAGATGGGAATGCCATGCGTGACGGTGGTGTTCCCTCCACCTGACCAGAGCCTCATGTAGGCCAGTTCATCTGCACGAGGCAGTCAGGCTGTGCTGGGATGCTGCATCCCTTTCCATTGGGTAAGCCCTGCAGTGTCTGCAATCCAAGGGCACGTATTTCTAGAACATGAATAAACTTCATCTAGTTGAGTTATGTCTGTTTAACATAAATAGTTACCAATGGGAAGATACAAGGAGTATCTTAAGAGTAGAGATGTCACAGTCAGTGTGTAGCAGAGCTGGTGTTAGTCACTCACCTGGTAATAGGCATGTATAAGCTTATCAAAAGTCCAACTTCAAAATACCATGCTTTAGAAAAGAGTATGCGTGAAGTATAAGGAATAGGAAGATAGCAGGCAAGGTTTTTACTGGAGAAAGGTTGAACATTATAAGTTTCTGCAGGGAAAGCGGATGAAAACCAAAGACAGAGCCTGGTTTACGTTTCCTTTGTACCAGAAGCAATGGCAGATGTTCCAGGTTAGCATGGTCTGGTTGTATTACGCTGGTTTGTTTTGCCTCCTTATTGGAAGCAGCTATCCAGGGGTGCTATAGGGTGTGGTTCAAAGGAAAAAGGTGTGTTTTCACAATTTTAATGCATTTACCAACCACTGTGGTTACTGGGGGACAAGAGAGTGGTGCAGCTCTAACACCCAGGCCCCCATAGCAAATCATCTGCTACCCCATCTGTCTGCCCAAGATTTAGTGACACATTACACTCCTGGGGCCTTGTGGCTGCATTTCAAGCTTCAGAGCTTATTAACTTGGCAATTAATGGGAAAGGGTTTGGTAATGGGCAGCACCTGCCCAGTATATTCTGGGCTGGGATTTGGAGTTAGTTTTCAAAGGATTCTACCTGAGGGATAGGCAACTGTGTCTGCACTTAGATACCTAGATTAACTAGCTTTGTTCTCAGTTGAGAGTAATTACACAATCTATTTGACATTTGTGGTATCATTGACAATATCATCTCTCACTTTGAAAAGTGATACAAGTCTTCTTGCAAGGAGGGACATGTGGTGATGGGAATTGGGGGGGGAGAGAGGTATTGGAAAAAATGCTCAGGCTCAAGATACTCGTCGGTAGGACAATGAGGTGAGCGATTCAATTTCAAGCTAATGTTCTGCCTGCCTTTCACACTGCATGTAAGCATCAGACTGCTCTGATTTAAGGTTCTGTTGCAGAAAAAATGTTAGGTCATCTTCTGACTCATCTCTAAATTTCATTTCCACCTGTTACTTCCAGCAATATAAACACGAGAGACCAACAGTCTGCAAATTCTTATGTGCTGTGGTGGCTTTGTCATTTTGTTGCCGCTGAGAGTCAGTATGCAAGGGTTTGTTTCTTTTTCCAAATGTTTAATTTCTGCTATATAACATCTATTACATTATACGTAGTGTAATATCTTCCTGGTGTTACAGAATACTTTTTTTTCCCCTTTCTGTCTCCTTATCATGTAACAGATTAGAAGACATTTAGGACTGCCGAATCATATCTCATGTGACAATGAAGTGACACAGAACTGAAAGCATCTCAAAATTTATAAGAAAATGATTGCCTCAAGAAGTGTATCAAATCCAGGATGATTACTGGTACAATACATTTGTGGAAAAGCTACTTTTCTGATAAAGATAGAAATTGAATCTTACCAAGGTGTCGGTTATGAACTCATTGGTAAAGCAGTGAGAGCAATCTGTGCTTTGCTTTGTACTACTGGAAAGTACAGTTTGGCTTATGTGACAGATAAGGAAACTGAGGAAAAATTATAAAATCCATTGAAATGCATGCAGTATTATTTTACTGCCACTTGTGAAATTGTCCATCTGTGCTTGTTTCCTTAAAGATGCCCATATGATTAAAAAAGGCCATATGGGGACTTTATGTCAGAGCTGGGATTAAAGTTCAACATGAAGACTGAACAGGTTTTTTGGGGTGAACAACCTGCCCTTAGATGTAGACTTTGTCAGTCTTAAGCTATTTGCAGATCTGGTTTTGAATCTCATGAAACCGTTTGGGCAGATATGTACGAGGAAAAGCAGAAAGGAAGCAAGCATTGCATAGATGTTGATATCACCTGATTCTCCCCCACTTCTTTACCCAGCTTCATCCTCTCACCCCCCTAATTTCCTTCTGTGTGTCCAGTTTTGCCAAACCAGCCAGGCAGAGGTAACAGTCTGCAGTAAGATGAGGGAGAATGAGTCTTTGTGCTGGTGGTTGGGGCACACATCCCTGGGATGGAGCCACCTGTCTTTTGGGCCCTGCTCCAAGGATTAGTCAAGTATTATTCACGTGGCAGAATAACTGCAATGGGAGACGCTGAGGGAAAAGATATTGGCAATATCAGCTACAGTGGTAGTCACTGAAGGCATGAGCAGTCTCTTGAGGTGCTAGGCCTTCTTCACATCCCTCCATGGAGTGAGGAAGGACAAATAGAAAACGGGTCTTCCATGTTGCCACTGAGCAAAACTTTTATGACTTTAGACAAGTGATCTGGATCTTCTGTGGGGAAAAAAAAAATCTCCACTGAAATGGCAAGACCATCTGCTTCATTTGCTTTTTCTTGAAAGTCACCTTCTCCCTTTAAGTCTTTGTATTTTATTTCTTCCTGACAGTAGATGCAATGTTTCATATACTCTTGAAAAATGCAGGTGTCACCCACTTTTCCACCCCTCTTAATATTATTGCAGTTAGAGGATATATGCTTCTCATTTTTTTCCAAATTTTAGCACTCTGATATAGCAAAATGATGAAATATGAGTACTCCTGATTTGAACTGAAACTTGGAAAGCAACAAACAAAATGTGCTGCATGATCATAGAGGTCCTTTTGCCAGCCCTGGTTTAGATGAGGCAGAGGTAACTTGCAGCAATATCTGATTACTGCAGGAAATACAGGTCATCTTATTTAATGAACTGGAGCTGGAGATGTATTGCAGCTTCCATCTGTCACTCGTGATTAGTGTAGAGCACTGAACTGGACTGGAAATGAGGTTAAAGAACGATAGGATCCTGGTGAGCGAGGCTGGGGGGAAGGACATCTGGGGTAAGGGAGGTATCAGGAGCCGCTACTGCCCACCACGGTCGCTGTGAATGCAGCAGGATGGTGTTGGCACTGCTTCCTTGGCAGACTGGGTTGGAGGTATTTTGAAGTGTGTCACTAAAACAGCCTTTTACTCCAACTCCTGGAAACAAACATGGATGTAAATGGGCTCGGTTCCTCATGTGCTGCACCTCACACAGACTCCCTGGCCTCAGGGCCCCACCAGGCTGTTCTCAAGAGTTCAGTTTTATTTCTAAAGACTGGGTAATGCAAGTTTGCTATACCATTCATGTTGTTCTCCCTCATTCTGGTTTCTAAAGCAGCCTATTATAGTGTGAATTTGCACTCCCACCTAGTTTTCTATTTGCAAGATTAGATTCCACAAGCCACCTCCCTGGGAAATGGAAGTTAATTATGATCCAGGAATTCCAGTAGGAGCTGTGCTCTTTCCTGAAGCTCTTACTACCCACTGAGGTCTGCATACTTAAAGATATTTAAGTTCCTATTTGCCCCTTGAAATATCGAGATCTGTCTCAGTACACTGACATGCTCAAGACCACTTTTCAGCAGCTCTGCATTAACTGAGGGAGCTGAAGAGTGGCAGGAGAGCGCTAGAAGTCATTTCATTCCAGGTACATTGCTGTACTGGAGCAGAAATTGGAAATTTGTGGCACTGCAAATTTGGATATTTGTGGCACTGCAAACTTCCCTGTACCAGTCAGCATTCACCCACTGTGCCATACTCAGGTTAGATATATTTTCAGTGGTTTGGGCTCAGCTGTATTTTTCACGTCTGTCCAGAACTTGTGCCGTAAGAGCCTGACGCCAGGAACCAGAGGTTTTTCATAGTAACATTGCAATTTTTAGTAAGCATTAAAAAAGATGCTCAACAGATAGTGATGGCATTTACTTTAGCTTGATTCTTGCAGAGTTTTGGCAACTCCTGTGTCTCTTCAGACTGTAGAGGTGTTGACCAGGCATCAGCGGAAAGAGCCTTTCCTTGTCATGTCCAGTAGCAAAAGCAAATGAAAAGAAACAGGCAGTTTTGAAACCTTTGAGATGTTGTCCTCACATTGCATTGTATTGTAATGCTTCATATTCCTCTTTTGTTTACACAGAAAAATGAACACCTGTTTGTAAATTTTCACTTTGTGTCACAGCCAGTCATCTTTCTCAAGTCCTGAGAATATGTAATGTAAGCAGGGTCACAGACAGAGGCTAGGGGCAGAGCTCTGGAGAGAGACTCGCTCCATGACAAACACACATAACCTTAAAGCATTTGAAAGTGGTATTGAAATGCTAACTCATTCTATACATCTTGCTGACACTGGTGATAGGCTGTACCAAAGATGAAATCTGTACATGCAGCTCTTTTTTCCAATAAGTAAAGAAACTGTATCTCAATGCATCTTGTAGAACATAATTTTTGCGCCCACAAGGGCTAAAAATAACTACCTCTGAAAATTTACAAAAGGGAAAAGGAAAGTCTGTGCTCAGCTCTGAGTCTCTTAAATATTTTTGTTTCCGGTGTCTTCAGTCTGAAATGTTTTGCTAAAGAAGTTTTGCTGGAAGTAAAAGATTTAGCTATGTCTGATTTGTAGCAAGCTGTATCTGATTTTTTGTAGGTACGTATACTCTCTTTTATGGTTTCTCATAACTTTCTGTCAATTCTATAGTAACATATTTCAGTATGTTCCATTCCCTGAATACTGGCTGATGTGCTATTCTGGCTAGTCAGTAAATGAGATATTATTCTTTTAAAAATTAATTTTAGTTTTTATAGCATTGATTCTTAAGTGCCTTTAGAGTGATTTTTAAGTGATTTGAAAAATTTGTGTAGCATTGATATTCTGTGTTCCCAACAAAATCTTTATAAATATGTTTTTATGTAGATAGGACTTCAGTACTGTCACTTACTAAATAACAGGTCAAACTACTGTACTGCAGTCGTGATCATGGACCTGCTAGTGTAATCAGCATCCCTGATCTAACTCAGTGCCAGGGAGTCATAGATGCTTGTGTAGTCAGATTACCTTTCAGTTACAAGCAGCCCTGGAAAGGGTGAAGAATAAGACAGCAGTAGGCTACTCGAGCTCCATTCATGTCTTGGTATTGAGCTATGCCTGTGACGCTTAGTTTTGTGACCTAAGAAGAGAACAGATCACTATGACTCCTGTAAGACCTATTCATAAACTCCCGTAAGACTATTCATAAAGTGCTGTTTATGTTACATTCTCTTTTAGGCTTCTTCCCTGTTGCACCTGGTGGGTCTCTGTCACACAAATAGCCCTGCTAAATTCGTCACAGGGGGCTTTTCTCTTGTAAGCTCCTTGAAGGCAGGGCTTGCCTTAGCTCGGCAGAGCACATGGAGGACTTCCTGAGCCAGCAACCTGATGATTCCGAGAGCTCTATATTGGTCTACTTTGTCCCAAGTGCATGAACAGATTGCTTAACGTTCGTAACAGCAGAAAATTAAAAAAGTTACGCAAGATGAAAAAGACAGCTGCAAACCCCCTGTTGTTACAGATACCTGCAGAAATACAGTCTTCCTTCTTGCTTTTTCAGTCCTGGAGAATAATCATCAAGGCAGCTGGACTCAAGTCCCTCTGACTACTGTCTGGTTACTAGTGTTATAATTCTGTAGAGCACAGAGGAGGCAAGTCAACTGCTATAAGCAAATCTGACAGAGCCATGCTAGAAGCAGGAGATGAAAAAGCTCTTAGTAAAGTGCTAGACTTGCTGAGCTACGACACTGATGTAGCACAAGAGACAAAAGAAAATGTGTTGCTGAATTTAAGGCTCAGGACTTGGGCTGTGTTTTTAAACGTGCATTGGTTTGCACTGATTGACAACTGAATTCCTTTTTGAAATGCATGTGGCAGTCAAATGAAGGTAAGGTTAATGGCGATCAACATTTGTCTTGTGAATATGAACCCAGTTAATAAAAATTAATTCTGTTGCATATGTCAAGGTGATGGACAGGACTGGGCATTTTACAAACAGGCATACTGCCCCACTCAAGTAGTGAGGGATGCTCTTCACCTCATAGTCCAATAAATGCTGTGCTGGACCATCCCTGGGACAGCTCTTAGATTAGGTTTGGAGATGCAGCATCATACAACTCTTTATTTAACCACAAGCTGTGGACTCTTCAAATCCTGGTTTTAGAAAAAAAAAAAATTCCAAACCTTCAGCAAAACAGATTGACTTCAGTTTGTTCAGTGCTTAGTGCATGATACGTTGTACTGCCTTTGCTACTTTGCAACAAGCAGGAGAAGAGTCATCCTTCAGCTATTGGTTTTCTTATTCCCCCCTTTTACTATGACAACTAAGTAACATGGATTACAGTCCTCCCTACTATCCCACCGAAAATCTGTGAAGGAATAAAAACCCAGTATCTTCCTAAAGTCCAAATAAAGCAGGTTCCATCATATAATAATTCATCAAGACAGTGAGTTACTGCTCCCTGTAGAAATCATGGGAGAAAGTGTTCATCCGCTTCTTTCTGTGGACATTTGAGGTCAGCCACAAAGTAAGATTTGATGCATGTCAAAAAAACTGACAGGTTTCTAGCGGAGTGATAAGGTACGCAGAGTTACAGTGTTGATGGGAGATGTCAGCCTCAAGCGTGTTTTGCTGAAGTACTTGGGTGGTGAGGCATGGGCGGTGGGTGCTGCCTGTGGGCAAGCATGGTTGTGTTGGAAGAAAATAGCTTAGGTGTTCGCAAGTGGAGTCTGCTCTCGTCTGTACCAGCGAGCCATGCACAAAAAGGAATAGTCTACTTTGTAGGACCATGTTAACTCAGAGTGTCTAAGATTCCTTCTGCACTGAAAGACTGTAGTAAGGTCTTCCTGGAGCCTTCTCTTCTCACCAGCTCTCTCAGCCTTTCCTCACAGGAGAGGGTTTTCATCCATCTGATTATTTTTGTGGCCTCTTCTGGACCCGCTCCAACAGGTCCATGTCTTTCCTGTGCTGAAGGCTCCAGAGCTGGATGCAGGACTCCAGGTGAGGTCTCACCAGAGTGGAGTAGAGCAGCACAATCACCTCCCTCAACCTCCTGGCCACGCTGCTTTTTATGCAGCCCAGATACAGTTGGCCTTGTGGGCTGTGACTGCACATTGGTGGCTCATGTCCAGCTTTTCATCCACCAGCACCCCCAAGTCCTCCTCCTCAGGGTTTCTCTCAACCACTTCATCCCCTAGCCTGTATTGATACCAGGGATTGTCCTGACCCAGATGCAGGACCCTGCACTTGCCCTTGTTGAACCTCACGAGGTTCACATGGGTCCACTTCTCCAGATTGT
>Ga0065711_1050111_pt1 | contig 10982 bp, 4 predicted proteins | sample Hoacrofraction12_FD_59098 | JGI IMG/M metagenome (GOLD analysis project Ga0065711, IMG submission 59098) | Hoatzin crop microbial communities from Cojedes, Venezuela - Epithelial fraction 12 v2 (version 2) | ecosystem: Host-associated > Birds > Digestive system > Esophagus > Crop | place... | reverse complement strand
TTGTTGTGACCAAAGTGCAGGGCTTGGCATTTGGCCATGTTGAACCTCATAGAATTGGCCCATTAATCCAGCCTGTCCAGATCCCTCCACTGAGCCTTCCTACCCTCAAGCAGTTTGACACTCCCGCCCAGCTTGGTGTCATCTGCACGCACTTACTGAGGAAGCACTCAATGCCCTCATTCAGATCATTGATAAAGATGTTAAATAAGACCGGACCCAAAACGGAGCCCTGGGGAACATGCCTCGTGACCGGCCGCCAGCTGGATTGAACTCCATTCACCACCACTCTCTGGGCTCAACCATTCAGCCAGTTCTTTATCCAGCAGAGAGTACACCCATCCAAAGCATGGGCAGCCAGTTTCTCCAGGAGGATGCTGTGGGGAACAGTGTCAAAGGTCTTATTAAAGTCCAGGCAGATAACATCCACAGCCTTTCCCTCATCCACTAGGCGGGTCACCTGGTCATAGAAGGAGATCAGGTTGGTCAAGCAGGACCTGCCTTTGATGAACCCATGCTGGCTGGGCCTGATCCCCCGGCTGTCCTTCGCATGCCTGGTGAGCGCACTCAAGATGAACTAAGAGGAGAGGGGTTCCATCCCTCTGGTCATTTTTGTGGCCCTCCTCTGGACAGGCTTCAACAGGTCCATGTCCTTCCTGTGCTGAGGACTCCAGAGCTGGACGCAGTTTTCCAGGTGGGGTCTCACCAGAGCAGAGCAGAGGAGCAGAATCACCTCCCTCAACCTGCTGGCCACAGTTCTTTTTATGCAACCCAGGATATGGTTGGCTTTCCAGGCTGCAACATTTGACTGTCCTCTTATTCTAGGTTTTGTTCACAGTGATTACTACAGTACAGCCTCAGTCTACAACTGTGATTCCTTGGTGACATTACGTTAAAAATGGTTTGTCATAAATAATCAGTAACAATGATAATTTTTGTAAGAATTATCAGCTCCTCTACCACAAATTTTCTTAAGTTTTGCAAAGACTGAAGATATTGGTATAACCTGCATAGGCAACTACTGAAGAAGCTGAACTATGGAACTTTAGAAAGAAAAAAAAAAAAAATTCATGATGAATCCTTAGCAGATCACTCCGATATTAAGATTTTGCTAAAGCATGAGGAAAGACCAACATTTTTCTGGGAGATCAAGTTATAATAAGCATGAGTTCCCAAAACGTCTATCAAGAACTTCAGGGTTCTCTTAGCCTTCCATTCATTACATATGCTCCGGGAATATCTAAACTGTATTTTCCTGTTCGCAAGACATCTGTGTGCTCTGTCTAGCTGCATGAAAGTAAAATCACATTCTCCTGAAAGCCGGAGGAGCTGAAAACGTTCAACAAAAGCAAAACAAGATAAGAATATGGCAAGATGAGAACTGAGTGGCCAAGCTGAGTATGTGTTATGATAAAAGGTGAATTCCATATTCTTGTCACTATCAAAGCATATTTCCTGTATCTTGTCTCCAGAGAAATATACGCCATCGGTGGAAAAACATTGCTTTCTATCTTCCGATTAATGTAACGTCACTCAGTAACTACAGATACCACATTCATCTTCAAACAGAAGTGTGGTTTATAATATTTAAGTAGAGGAGCCATGAGCAGGGTACACTTACACAAGAATGGGAAAGAAAATTCTCACTTTTCAAGTTTTTTGTTTGATTTTTTTTTAAGATAATGAAGCAATAATAAAAAGCCATAAATAAATTTAAAGATTTAATTACATTTAAGCTATTCAGACTTATTCAAAATGCTTCAATCTCTTCGTGAAGCTTGAAACCTCTTGGGACAGCATTTCACAGCAGAATATATAACATTTTTACATTTGCGTTTTCTGAACTTGAAATATATCAGATAACTCTTAGAATGTATATATTTTGCTGGTTTTGGTTTTGTAAAGAGAAGAGGTCTGGATATTTCTTACACAGTGTGATCTACAGGAATATGTAAAGTTCCTTTCAAAATACTTCATTTTTAAAATTCTGTCAAAAGTATTTTGACAATTATTCTACCTTCCCTCCTCGAATCATAAACCCTTCTGTTGTTTTGCTCTTTATGGGGAAGAAAGGAGAAACGACAGGTTGGTAAGTGATGTTTCTTTCACAGTTTACCTCATCTCTGACACTGACTGTGCATCATAGTGTGATGGGAAGATAACTCCAGTGAGGTGGCCACTGCTGTTAGCTTTCCTGCAAATGGTATTTCTCAGCAACCTGGGCTTGTTCTAAGACACAGACTACTACAGAAAACGTGAAATTTCATTTTCCTCACCTTTTTCAAGCTCTTATCAACTAATCTGAAAGATGCCACAGTCTCCACTGTATGGCAGTTCGTTATGATATTGGCATAATTTACAAACTGCTTGATTGTCGGGACTGAGCAAAGCACAGAACCCAAATATTCACTTTCTCTTTGGTTTTCTATGCCTGCAGAACCAAGATTCTCTCAATAATTCATTTTACGTTCTTTTAGAGACATAATACCCTCAAGTAGTTCCCTCATCTTCCCTCACCAGAATTTGAAAAAATATTTAGCTTGGTGGTATGGAATGTTAAAAAGAACAGAAATTAAAGCATTCCTGGGCCTGCAGCCATGCATGTTTGGGTGTTAGCATTCCTAGTTCAACCAGAAAAAATACTTTTTCAACCACCACCTATCAGATCTTTTGCCTATACTCCAAGATAGAAAAGTAGACTGCATCATCCTATTAACAGAAAAACAATGAATTGTCATTAAGAAAATTCTAGCATGGCTCTTGTAAAACCAAATAAATTCTGACTTTTTGAAACATTTTTTCTGGGTGGAAGCAGGACCACTCAGGACATGTTCTCTTAGAAATCGCTGACAACATAGTAGAATCATATTAACTAGTATGAAGCAAATATTGTTTAATATTAAAAGGTCAGAGACACACAAAAACGTCATCATAAAGTTATGATGGAAGGAGCACCGTCCCCAAAGCCACCAATAAAATCAGAACTTGAAATTTTGACACTTACTCGTTGTAGTGCAAGACTCACTATAGAACGGACTGAAGCAAATGGAAAGTTTTTTATGACTTTAGTCTGTGCTGGGTGTTGGCCATTCAAAGATTGTCTTCTTTGAAGTGTAATAGAAAAAGTGTTATATGCTTGAAAGCATTTAAAGCAACTATACTGGAACAAAAAAAATTGTACAGATTGTAAGAAATACAGAGTGATGGGTGAAAAATAGTCAAAAAGAGCCACATATATTTTAATATGGAAAGCATTTAACAAAGCAGTTAGCTCAAACAACACTTAGCTAAAAACACCTGTGGAAGTTCTGATCTTTAGGCTTGTCTTTCTTTTATGTAACTGTACCATCAATGTGTAGGAACTAATTGAAAATTTAGTGAGATTAATCTTTGACTTTAAGATCAACTTAAAGATATGTTTAAGCATATTTCACATTATAGAATATGAAGTAATTTTTTTCAGCATATGTACAGTAAAATTCATTCTCACCTTCCTAATATTCCTTAATTTATTGATACGACTCATTGGTAAGTCTCACCCATATTACATCTATCATGATTTGCTCATGCAAATCCTTACCATTTAATTTTCCATTCTACCTTCCATTTACTTCCTTCCACTGATTGTTCTTTTATGCATTGTGCCATGTAGATTGCAAAAAATAATGTACTACATTAAATACATAATTGGAACCATGATTTGTGTATGTTCTAGGTGTTTTGGCTGTGTCCTTTTACCCATGCATTTACCAGAAGTCATCCAATGTAACCAGAGGCACTGAAACACCCTTCCTGGAACCCCAATACTTTTTAAGGCTCCAATGCCAGAGTCCACAGTTTGTGATTGCTGACTAAGGATTACCACCTCTCTGGGAATTGCTACATTATTACTACCTCATGTTAAGTAGTAAACAAACCGCATATTTAGAAGAGGTAGCAGCTAAGCTAATTTGCCTGCTTACTGAATAAACTTCTACTTTGTCAAGTCCAGATTCTCACAGACAGCTGTGCAGCAGATTTAAAGTCCAGAAGGCCACATATTCAATGGGGTTAAAAATCTCATCGCTGCCTCTGCACCAGTAAGAAATGCTTTGTGATTATAAAGATTTCAACACTATCCAGCTCTTGCATACATACTTGAGTTACATCTAAAAACACACCTACACAGCAGCAAATTCTTACCTGTTTTGATATTTATGTTATTGTTTTAGAGTGAAAATGTCTCAGTACCCTTCTACACCTAACCCCAAGCAATTCTAGTCCTACACAGTTAGCTAGGTACGGCACACGCCCTTGCAGCGTGGGTTCTCCAGCTGCGCACCCCTCCTGCGACAGACGTGGGTGCTCCAGCTCCGTGTGTACTCCCGCTGCTTCCTACCACCTCCTAACGCACACGCTGGCGAGAGAGCACCCCACGAGCGCCCACACACCCTTCCTGAGGCAGTGTTCCCCACTTGCCGCTCCCTGCATACCTGCCCGATGGCTGTGGGGTGGCTGCTGCTCTGTTAACTTCTTCTCTCTCCGCTCCCATTACAAATTCTCCCGCTTTTCAAGCTGACACCTCCTTTTTTTCCAAAAATTCTTCGGCAGTTCCATGTATAGCATTTTAGCTGAAGGTCACTGTAAGCAATGACCTGTTGAATAAACAGTGTTCTCAGTTTTTGAGCAAATGCCGCCTCAGGTAGTTTTGTGTGTCCCCCCCACACCCACCGATCACACTACTGTCACAGAGAGGGGAGGAGGGAAAGGCCACAGAGGTTACCCACATGTACCTAATCTGTGCCACCTGAACTTAACTCAACCCTAAATAAATACCAGCATCGCCTTCAAGGCGACATTTTTCAATAAAATCTCCCCTGAGGAGCAGCTCTGGTGCCAGCACTACCTGCAGCAGAGTGCTCCAGCTCGGTGCACAGGGGGATTTCCCAAATCAAGAGAATCTCAGGGGAGTGAAGACACCCACCAGGAGCAATGGTGCCCACCTGGCAGAAAGCCATGGCCTCTCTAAGCTCTTCACCTGTCTCAACTGACGCAGCTTCCCAGACAGAGCTCCATGGGAACATGCTCCCACCCAGGTGCAGGCTGCCGGATGTGCCCTGCTCTTCTGCCAGTACGGGACAGCACCACGGTGGGAAGTGCGTCCAGGCAGGGAACTCCTCCACTTAGCGACAGAGCTCCGGGAGGAGATGAGTAGGTTGAGGAGGACCAGGGAGTATGAGGGAGAAAGAGAGACTACTGACATCGCATCCTACCCTTCCTGGGAGAGACCTGTCAGGCAGACAGGACACTTGATATGGAGGATCACGTGGTGGGCTTAGCAGTCCTAGGGTAATGGTTGGACTCGATCCTAAAGGTCTTCTCCAACCTAAATGATTCTATGACCCAAAGGCAATCAAGAAAGACTTCAGGGCCTTGGGCGACTGGTTAAGGGATCAGGAGCACAAGTAGTGTTCTCCTCTACCCTTCCATTTGCAGGGAATGATGAGGGAAGAAACAGGCAGACCCAGATGATCAAAACTTTGCTCTGTGATTGATGTCACCAGCAGAACTTTGGGTATCGATCACAGGATGGTCTATATGACACCAGCCCTGCTGGCAACAGACAGGGTGCACCCTTCTCAAAGGAGGAAAAGGATCTTTGTGCAAGAGTTCGCAGGGCTCATCGCAAGAGCTTTAAACTGCATTTGAAGGGGGAAAGGGATAAAACCAGGCTGGCTAAAGATAAGCCTGGGGGTGGCACACCAGTGTTCGTGGGACGATGTGCTAGTGAGGTCCTTCAGTCTGCTCCACAATGTGCTGAGTCCAGTGGAGCACATTTGAAATGTCTCTATACTGATGCGCACAGCACCTTAGCCATCTCAGTGGAGGTAGGGGATGGAGATCCACGCAGCAGCAAAGACGTAAGGGTTGTCAATGCTTTAGGAACCACAGAAGCACCTGAGAACAGTCACACAGGAGTTAGGGTTTCTCCCCAAATAAAGGTGGGAGGATCAATAGCCCAACTGAAGTGCACCTACACCAATGCACACAGCATGAACAGACAGGAGGAGGTAGAAGCCCTTGTGCAGCTGGAAAACTGATACAGCTGCCATCATGGAAACATGGTGAGATGGTTCACGCAGCTGGAGTGATGCAACGGATGGGTATAAACTCTTCAGAAGGGATAAACAACGAAGGAGAGGTGATGGGGTAGCCCTGTACGTTAGGGAGTGTTTTGACTGTCTAGAGCTTAATGATGGTGACGATAGGGCTGTGTTGACGGGTAAGCATCAGGGGGAAGGCCAACAAGGCAGATATAATGGTGGGAGTCTGTCATAGACCATCCAACCAGGATGAAGAGGCAGATGAAATATTCTCCAAGCAGCTGGGAGAAGTCTCATGATCACTAGCCCTTGCTCTCATGGGGGACTTCAACTTACCAGATGTCTGCTGGAAATACAATAAAGCAGAGAGGAAACAGTCTAGGAGGTTCATGGAATGTGTGGGAGACAACTTCCTGACAGAGCTGGTGAATGAGTCAGCTAGGGAAGGTACCCCGCCGGGCCTTTTGTTTGTGAACAGAGAAGGACTAGTGGGTGATGCGATGGTTGGAGGCCATCTTGGGCATAGTGATCATGAAATGATAGAGTTTTTGATTCTCAGAGAAGGGGGGAGGGGGGTGGATCTCAAAGGCACAGGAGCAGGACATCCCCATGTGCCAAAAGACAAGCCAGTGGGCAAGAAGACCAGCCTCCCTGAACACGAGGGTCTGCCCAGGGCAGTGGGGACCACATCCAAAGAACAGCGATGAAACTGGTGAAGGGCCTAGAGAACAAGTCTTATGAGGAGCTGCTGAGGGAATGGGGGTTGTTTAGCCTGGAGAAAAGCAGGCTGAGGGGAGACCTTACCACTCTCTACCACTACCAAAAAGGAGGTTGTAGCAAGGTGGATATCAGCCTCTTTTCCCATGCAGCAATGGATAGAATGAGAAGAAACAGCCTCAAGTTGCACCAGGAGAGGTTTAGGATTGTTATCAGGAAAAATTTCTTCACTGAAAGCTTCATCAAGCACTGGAACAGGCTGCCAAGGGAAATGGTTGAGTCAGCATCCCCGGAGGTATTTAAAAGATACATAGATGGTGCTTAGGGAGACGTTTTAGCAGTGGACTTGGCAGTGTTAGGTTAATGATGGGACTCGATGATCTTAAGGGTCTCTTCCAACCTAAATGATTCTATGATTCATTTATTTTTATCTTTTACCCAATGAGGAAAATGCAGCACAGATGGAACATATAAATATATGTTACAATGTTGCCCTTTTCCAGTGAACGCATTACCACAAAATTAAGATGGGTCTACTTTGCTTTTCAAATCTTAAAATACACACTTTATCAAGCTTAAAAATAAACCCCCTTTCACTTCCCACTTAAAGTGATTTGACTGAATATTCTTTTAATGGCTAAGTGTAATTTCTTGACTGCCTACTTCTACATGGATGGTTATTTCTCCCTTTTAAGAGAACAATGGTATGTTGGAATATCTGCAGAATGCTGAAACCTGGTGGCCTATAGCTAAAAAAAATAAAAAGAATTACAACACCACCTACTTTTTACCAGATTGAAATAGAAGGAACTTTGAAAAGCACACAGAAGCATGATAGAGACAGCAATATCCTAACCTTTCTTTAACTATTTATTCATGAAAGGCACTTCATTGTCAAATTTATAATTCTGTGTTGATACTACTTTTGGAATTTGCATTAAATGACATTTTGATTATAGTATTCAAATGCATGTGCCCTTAAAACTTTGCCATTTATTTTGTATGCAAAAATCTTTTAGCTAAATGTCCCTATTTCCATTTTGCTCTGGATTCCACTGAGACTATATAGGAAAGAACAGCTAAGGTTCTCTTCCCCCCCAAAAAAGACCTTGTCAGGTAAAAGAAATTCAAATTATAACAAGCATATTATGCATCAGATGTTTGATCCTTAGGTCTAAATTACAGCACTGAACAAATGAGATGTTTTTCTTTTGATAAAATCAGGGTTTTTTTTTTTATTTAAATCCAACTTTGTCCCTAATAATCCAGGAAAACTCCTGGGCTGACAGACAAAGCAACTATGTGTGCTTATTATGTAAATTCTCTGACCATGCCTTTGAGCCATAACCTTTTGAAACCATTGGGAGTTTCAACGCAAACAATTAGATACATTCAGTGAGGGAAAGAAAATTACTAATGATATTAAAACAGCAACAGGGATATGACCTCAGGAAGTTCTTAAGTCAGAAAGTGCTTGCATCTGCACAACTGGGACCTGGGAAACTATTACTATGCAATTGCCCTGTCTCCTTTTTCTTTATGCATCTACCAGTGACCACTGTCAGTAGTAAGAAAGCTAGAATGGTCATCTGTGTGAGCAGAATTAAGCATGTGTTTATATTAACCCTTACCATATATTATTTTTTTCTTTAAGCCAGATGGGGTACATTTTGCTTCCACTAAAATTGTTCCATGCAATTAGAAAACAAGATCAGACCATAATATCTGGGTTTACATGTTGTAAAATGTTTTGCATCTGCAATGAACTGGTACCTACCAGTATGCATTTCTCAGGTAACCATGCATTTTCCTAAAAGTTTGCTGTAGTAAACAAAAGCAAAATATAGCACAGAACTATGTTTGCCAAAGTCATGTTGAGCCCAAGGGGCACAATGAGGAAAATTAAGATTTTAAAGGATATCCAAGATGCCCGTTAACTTTTTTTTTTTCCCACTAGAATATAAAAACAGTGATTCAAAAGCACAACGTGAATATTGTATTTAAAAATCAAATCAAACCAAACTGCTTCGCAACAAAGTGTTATCACGAGCACAGAATATTAAAGCATTAGCTACTGTAAAGTTGTGAAAGTTTTCCCGTTGCTGGGATCCAAAGCAGCACAGAATGTAAATACATATTTGAAAAATGAGTAAATCTATTATCTTAATTGTCTGCCTAGACTCTGTGCTAGACCCAGGTTAAACTGTCCACTGTCTTTCAAAATCAAGTTCAATACATGGTTAAGATATGATCCTCTAATGAACTGTGCTGAAGCACACCTCTGTGCTGAGGAACATCTCTGTGCCTTCTCATAGCTCAAAAAGGGAGACACGAGTTTACCTTGGGTGTACCACGCAGTTAGTTGTTCAAAACAGTGAAACAATCCTGGAAAAAGGTGCTACTACCAACAGTATAGTAGTACAATTTTCTGCATTTTTTCATACTGTCTTATAAAATCAGTAATTTTTGTGCACGCACTTTGACAGGATAGTATTAAAAAACCCCACAACTGGAAGATAAGTGTTGACTCTAATGTCAATGAAGTAAAAACATCAGGTTTTTGTTTTGTCTTTTAATCTTGCAGGGAAGAAACAGAATCATAGAATCATAGAAAGTTTTGGGTTGGAAGGGACCCCTAGAGGTCATCTGGTCCAACCCCCCCGCAGCGAGCAGGGACACCGCTAACGAGATCAGGTAGCTCAGAGCCCTGTCCAACCTGGGCTTGAATGTTTCCAGGGATGGGGCCTCCACTACCTCTCTGGGCAACCCGTTCCAGTTAGATCCATGCTGTATTCTGTACAAACTCTGAAGTGCTCAGATAAAGTAAAGTTTTTTGGAACAATAACGTGGGAAAACTTTAAGATAAGCCTTTTAGTACTAACTGCAATTGTTCAAGTTTTTATCACACTTCTTATTGCCAATATTTAAAGCAGAGCTAATTTGGAGTGTTTGATTTGCTTAAAATAAAAGAAAACATGGAAAGTCCTGATTGACATGATAATAGGTTTGCTATTAAAATGTGAACTGTAAATCAACCAAATTACTTCAGAGCTGAACGTTTCTGCAGGAAGATGAAAGCTAAGCATATTTAACTTAAAGATGTTATTTTTCAAAGCTCTAATTAAGGCTTAAAATATTTTTTCAAGAGTTCTGCATTAATATTGCTAAAGAACTTCCTGTTATAAATCTGTGCCACCAGAAAGAAGCTGTAGAATTCAAAACAGAATTACTATGCAAGTTTTGTAGAGGCCTAAATATCTTTATCGACATTGCCTTCCAAGAACCTTACCTCAATTGTGTCTATTTAGTCACAACTATCAAGACCACTGAAAAAAACCCAAAGTAGTTAAGTTATAAGCCCTCGGGTAGAAAGGGGCCACTGTGTGTGCTAAGGGATGCAGCCCAGTACATTTGATTTTTCCACAACTAGTAAAACGCTATATAGGCTTTCTATTAACCTGACAGTCAGGGTCTTGGGACTTGTCACGACTGTGCCTTTCTACAGCAGCCCCTTCAGGCAGCTGAAATAAGATGTTTTCCTGAAGCAGTACTGGTGTTCTGATAAGATTTTTCACCATTCCCTTGCATATCTTTCTCCTCTTTTGCAATCACACATAAAATCCTTCTGCAAAAAACAGTATGCCACAAAATGGGCTACCATGACCTCATTTATAATGTTGTTTCATTGCCAGTCAGGGACAGGCCCCAAATTACTCACCCACCACAGGACAACTTACATCTTGTCACACTCTTAAAAAATTCATACCACCACGAAGTTGTCAACACCTACTGAAATTAACACCTGGGAATCAGCGCATAGCAAAACAGTGCTATAGTCGGACAAGTCTTCTATTAAGGAAGCCCCAACATTTCTGACCTGGCACTACTGTGAGGATGTCAGTGATAAAAGTTTGGCAACTACTTCTGCTGGCAGCTAGATCAGGGTGTACTGTTAAACAGCATACGCCCAACCACCACCTACCTTGCCCCAAACCCTCTTCTTCCAGGCTCACCTTCACCCCTTCAGTGCTGACTCCTCTGCCTCCTCCTCTCCGGGGATGGGGACCCGGGGGCTGCGGCCGGCCCAGCCCAGCCCAGCCCCTCTCTGCCGCCCCGGCCTCCTCCCGCCTCTCCCTGCTCCCGCCCGGGCCCTGCCCAGGGGCTGCAGGGCAGCCCCAGCCCCGC